>Ga0299915_10000712_pt1 | contig 24873 bp, 27 predicted proteins | sample RVTome_13_FD_200263 | JGI IMG/M metagenome (GOLD analysis project Ga0299915, IMG submission 200263) | Soil microbial communities from uranium-contaminated site in the Upper Colorado River Basin, Wyoming, United States - RVT92D227 (version 2) ... | reverse complement strand
AGTTCGTGGAGGGCGCCAAAGAAGTTGAGGCTGACGGAGTTTCCGACGGCGAAACCTGCCTCATCGGTGCCATAATCGAGCACATTGAGAACGCGGGCGTCCACAGCGGCGACGCCACCATGACCATTCCCCCTCAGACGCTTTCTGCTGAAATTCTGAAGAAAGTGGAAGATGCAACGCATAAAATCGTCAAAGCCCTCAGAATCAAAGGACCATATAATATCCAATATCTCGTTAAGGACGGCGAAGTTAACGTTATCGAATGTAATCTGCGCGCTTCAAGGTCCATGCCTTTCGTGAGCAAGACCCGCGGAGTAAACCTGATAGAGCTTGCCACGTTGGCGATGCTGGACAAGAAGTTTGACCAAGCGCTCAAAACGTGCACGTTGCCGCCTATTCGGCATGTGGGCGTGAAGGTGCCGCAGTTCAGTTTTATGCGTTTAAGCGGCGCTGACCCTGTTCTGGGTGTTGAGATGCTCAGCACGGGTGAAGTGGCGTGTTTAGGCGATACTTTCGCTGATGCCTTTTCGAAAGCGTTGCAGTCGGCAGAATTCAGAATTCCATCCACGGGCGGTTCAGTGCTCATAACGGTTGGCGGCAACGAGCCAAAAAGAAGAGCTGTTGTGTTGGCTAAGGCGTTTGAGGAGATGGGCTTCCAAATCTACGCCACCAAGCACACTGCTGAGGTGATGCAGGCAGAAGGCGTGAAAGTGACAACCTTGTACAAAATCAAGGAGGCTGACGCGAACCCGAACATTCTCGATTACCTTCAGGACCACAAGGTTGACTTGGTCATAAACGTGCCCTCGCCTAACAAGGGGGCAAGCTACGCTGAAGTGTTAACGGACGGGTACATTATTCGGCGGCAAGCGGTGGAATTCAACGTTCCAGTAATCACTAACTTAGAGTTGGCATCTACACTTGTCAAAGTTTTGAAGACGAAAGACCACAACGGCGACAAAATCCGCAGCCTAAACGAGTACATGGATGCGCTCCCTTGGAAACTGTGGTAAGCAAAACCCGGGTTTATCTTTGCACAATAAAACACAACAAAGACAACACCTCAAACCCCCGCCTAAACCACTATATGTAACGCGCGTCAAATTCTATCAACGTGGAAAAAAGCCACAGATGTTTTTAATCTAAAAAAAAGAAAAGTAGGTTGCCGTGCAATACTGAAATCTTATCGCGCGGATTCTTAATCTAACTGGTAGGCTTCTTCACCGTGTTCACTTAGGTCGAGACCAGCATCTTCAGCTTCTGCGCAAACTCTAAGAGGCGAGAACAGGTTAACCGCCTTCAACAGTAGATACGAGCCGAAAAACGCGAATGGAATAATCACCGCGACTGCTAATAATTGAGCGCCGAGTTGAGCAGCGTTGCCGTAGAATAAGCCACTTGCACCATTGATGGCTGTTGCGGCGAATAGACCAGTTGCGATTGAACCCCAAAGTCCGCCGATACCGTGGCATGCGAAGACATCCAGTGTGTCGTCTATTCTTGATCTGCCTGCCCTCCAGCTGGCCACGAGGTTGGAGATTACTCCTGCGGCTAAGCCTATGAGTAAGGCTGAGGTTACATTGACATATCCTGCTGCTGGTGTGATTGCAACTAACCCAACTACTGCACCAATTGAAACGCCGACTGCCGAAGGTTTACCCTTGACAATCCAGTCAATGATCATCCAGCTTACTGCGGCTGCAGCTGCGGCCAAATTCGTGGTGACTAGTGCTGATACTGCTAAGTCATTTGCTGCCAGTGCACTACCTGCGTTGAATCCGAACCAACCGAACCATAGTAGAGCTGCACCTAAGATTACGTAAGGTATGTTAGTGGGTTTTTCAGGCACCCTGTCTAAGGATTTCATGTAAGTTTTCCATGGTGTACTGCAACCTTTTCTTCTGCCAACTACTAGTGCTGCTGCAAGGGCGGAAAAACCTGCTGTGACATGGACCACGATGCCACCAGCAAAGTCAATTGCACCTAAGCCGCGTAACCAGCCGTTGGGGTTCCATACCCAGTGGGCTATGGGCACATAGATAAGTGTAGACCAGAGTACGATGAAAATCAAGAGTGATTTGAATTTGATTCTTTCCGCAAAAGCTCCTATCAACAGTGCTGGCGTGATTGCTGCAAATTGCAGTTGGAAAGCAAAGAACAATAGTTCAGGTATTTGCGGTGCTAGAACGGTATTGACTGCACTTATGCTTAGGTTGTTTAAGCCAAATAACGAGAGACCCCCTATTACTCCGTTAACGCTTGGTCCGAAAACGAGGCTGTAGCCCCATAAAGCCCAAACTACGGCAATCACTGCATAGATGACTAGGCATTGAACTATTGTGGATACCAAGTTTTTCTTTCGCACCAAACCTCCATAGAAGAAACCCAGTGCGGGCGTCATTATCATCACCAAAGCAGTGGAAATCATTAACCATGCTGTATCTCCCGAATTTGAAATTACGCTCAATCTAATTCACCTTTTGACAGACGTTTTTGATATGTTACTTTTTCTGTGCAAATAGACGATGCACATATATAAAGTTACCCATTTGAGAGCCAAATTTACAGGAATCTATACGAATGTTCAAGGAGAACCAAAACAAATGGGAATACCGTTCAATATTCTCAGCTAATGGAAAGGCAAATTTGAAATTTGTTTAGAAAACATAAAGGTCTTTGCACCCATGGGGTTGTTTGGAAGACGATTTTAGCAATAATACTCGGTACTTTTTAAGAGAAAAAGCACAGGTACAATCCAACAACAAGCGAGCGCGGCATTTAGATTTTCATCTTTCACTGTTCTAAAATGTGATTCATTGTTACTTAATTGCGAGAGAGGCGCATAACTCCTCGACCGTACGGTTCAATGTTAGCTCCGCCACATCTTGTCCGTAGTCGAGTATACGTCTTGAACTATCCAGCATCAGCCTCAATATAGCAGAAATGTTAGGATCAAGTTTCTTACTGCTCATGAGCCTTATAAGATCGTTCTCCAACTTCACGTAGCTTTGGCGTTTAGAGATCAACTCTTCAGCGTCGTTATAGTCCCTTTTGAACATGGCTTTCGTTGCATCCTCGAACAACTGGTACGCCAAATTGTTGTACCTAACCATCTGCGAATATATTTCATCATCAATTGGTTCTTTTATGAACAATAGTTGGTCATCGAGGAGTCTATGGAACGCTGCTAAGTTGTTCATTATGTTCAGGGCGTTTTCGCCGATGTCCCGAATGTTGTTCACGAGTATCCTGTACAAGAGGAATTCCTTAGGTGTTTTGAAGCCGAGTTCCCTGCACATGTTGTGTTCTATTCCAAATTTTAGCTGGCGGACAACGTAGAGGCCCAGTCTGTTCACATCGTGGTGAGCGTTGAGCACATTCTGGTAGAGTTCTTTGCTTCGGTTTTTTAAAGCTGAAACGGCATCTTTATGGATTGAAATTGCTATTATGGCCATGCGCCTAACTGCATTCTCAATTGGGAACTCTGAGTGTTTAATCAGAATCTGCAACGTAATCTCATCTGCGGTTTCGTCGACTACCTCCGAACCCAAGAAAGTATCTCTTGCGAAGTTTTTGATTTCTGTCTTGCATTTTGTAACGTCCTTGTTGCCTTTGAAGTGTATGCGCATGATGTCGGCGCTGATGACGTAAAGAGCCTGTATTAAGCGTAGGGTCGATTGCAGGTCATCTTCTGGGTCTACGCTAATGTAGTACTCCTTTAGCTTGCTGCCTTGTCCCTCGGTTTTCTCCCTGATCTCCCTAGGAACCAAGTTTAGGGATGAATCAGGTTCCAAGTTGAAGGCAATTTCACTTCCACGCTTCAGTCCGGTATCTTGTACCCACTCTTTCGGGAGACATATGATGAAAGAGCCTCTGCCTGTGCATTGGACTCTTCTGTAGCCGAAGTCTTTTTCTGCCATACCCATTCACCTATGTATATGTTTCGTATATGCTATATAGTTCATTATCTTATATATAAATGATTTTCACTACGGTTATATAGACTGCAGGTCATTAACACCCACCAACATCCGAAAAACAGGTGAATGTTGATGCCTTTAAACACATGTAAAGTGTGCAAAAACTCATCCACGCAAACGACCACGAATAACGCTACATTTTGTACAAAAGACGTAGACCTTTACATTTCAATGCTTACCTGTCCACGTTACCAAGACAGAAAGAGCGAGAAATGATGATGAAACGAATAATAGCCAAACAAGAAGCCTGCATGGGCTGTGGACTCTGTGAAGTCTACTGCACTACCCAGCATTCCAAATCAAAAGACATAGTCAAAGCATACAACCGAGAAAGACCACGCCCGATCAGTCGCGTACGACTAGAAATAAACAAGCCCATCAGCTTCGCCATACAATGCAGAAACTGCGAGGACGCGCCCTGCGCAGAAGCTTGTCTCACAGGGGCCATGCATAGAGACGAACAAACAGGCTTAGTCACACACAACCAAGATAAATGCATGGGTTGCTGGACATGCGTCATGGTCTGCCCCTACGGCGCCATCAAAGTCGACCAAAAAGGTCACATCATTGCAAAATGCGACCAATGCGCAGAACTTGATACTCCAGCATGCGTCGCCAACTGCCCCAACGGGGCTTTAGAATGTAAAGAGGTAAAACCCTGATGCCAAAATACGTAATCGTTGGTGCCTGCGCAGCAGGAATTGGCGCAGTAGAAGCTATACGTGAAGTAGATCCAGTCGGCACTTTAACTGTTATCTCAGAAGAACAATGTTCACAATACAGCCGGCCTATGATCAGCGACTTCGTCAGCGGCAAAGCTGACTTCTCGAAGATGAAGACCCGCGACGACCGATTTTGGACCAAAAACGCTGTCCAAGCGTTAACAGGTAAGAAGGCTATAGCTCTGAACACAGTCGAACGAACCGTCGCGCTTGACAACGGCGACAAAGTCAACTATGAAAAACTCCTCATCGCTACGGGCGGCAGACCCTTCGTTCCAAAAATAGAAGGTTTAGACAAAGACGGCGTATTCACGTTCACAGCCCTCAATGACGCGGAACGTTTGGCCCAAAAAATCGATTTTCTCCATGCGAAGAAAGCCGTGGTTATTGGTGCAGGTCTCATCGGCATAAGCGTGACTGAAGCACTGTTGAAACGCGGATTAAAAGTAAGTCTTGTTGAACTACAAGAAAAAATCCTCAGTCTCCTACTAGATCCCAAGGCATCAGACATCGTTGAAGATATTGTCAAGAAGGCAGGAGTTAACATAATCACTGGTCAATCAGTCCAACGAATCATCGGTAAACCCGAGGACGAACGCGCCGTCGGCGGAGTAGTCCTGACCAAGGGCGCACAAATTCCCTGCGACCTCGTAATAATAGCCATCGGCGTCGTCCCACGCACCGAACTTGTCGTGGGTACAGAGGTGAAGACAAACAGGGGTATAGTAGTTGACAACTTCATGCAAACTAATGTTCCAGACGTCTACGCCAGCGGCGACGTAGCCGAAGCCTACGATTTTATACTGAACCAAAACCGTCTGCTACCTCTCTGGCCTCTAGCAGTACTAGAGGGTAAAGTGGCAGGTTATAACATGGCAGGCAAAAAAACGAATTATTCGGGTGGTACCAATATGAGCAGCTTGAAGTACTTCGGCTTACCCATAGTTTCGATAGGTTTGTCTAACCCAAAGGAAGACCCTGCACTCGAAACCTTGGTTAAGTATGATGCTGAGAAAAATGTCTACAAGAAACTCGTGCTAAAAGACAACGTTATCGTGGGTATGACCTTCCTTGGCGATATCGAACGTGCAGGTGTACTGTTCTACCTCATGAAGAACCGCATTAATGTGAAGAAGTTCAAGCAAGAACTCCTCTCGGAAAGCTTCGGTCTTGCCACGTTGCCCGCCTCTTTGCGAAATAAGATGAGCATAGGTGAATGAACGTGAATGAACAAGACAAAAAAATAATCAACCCGTTCGGCAGTGACAAGGACTTCGCAGGTTGTAGCATATTCGGTATGCTGAACCTTGAAGGCAAACGGTTCTCGTCAAAAGATCCAGTTCGTGCAATATCGAACATGCATGAAAGGAGCAACGGCCTAGGTGGCGGCTTTGCTGTATACGGCATCTACCCGGACCTTAAGGACTACTACGCTTTACACGTAATGTACCTCAGTCGAGACGCCAAAGACCGCACGGATAGGATACTGGCTTCAAGCTTCGACATCATCCACGACGAAGAAATACAAACCCGACAAGCCAACGTCATCGACCCTCCGCTAGTATGGAGATACTTCGTTCAACCCAAAAAAATACGGCCTGAGAACCAGACCGAGGACGACTGTGTCATCCAAGCAGTGATGCGCATAAACACAGAAACGGGCAAAGCATTCGTGTTCTCCAGCGGCAAGGACATGGGTGTCTTCAAAGGCGTCGGCTACCCCGAAGATATCGCGGACTACTTCTGTCTTGACGATTATGCGGGTTACCTTTGGAGTTGCCACGGTCGTTTTCCAACGAACACGCCTGGATGGTGGGGTGGTGCTCACCCGTTTAACGTACTAGATTGGACGGTAGTACACAACGGGGAACTTTCAAGCTATGGCATCAACCGTCGATATTTAGAAATGTACGGTTACAAATGCACGTTGCAGACTGATACAGAAGTATTGGCGTATGCTTTCGATTTACTCATGCGGAGACAACGCTTGCCCATTGAGATCGTCTCGCAGATTCTCGCTGCGCCATTCTGGTCTGAAGTTGACGCATCTCAGTCAAAACCAAACCTCATGCTCAGAGCTTTACGACAGACCTATGGGAGCCTCTTGATGAACGGTCCATTCAGCGTCATCGTTGCGCATCATGGTGAGATGATAGGGTTAACCGATCGAATCAAACTGAGACCCATGATTGCAGGAACCAAAGACGACATACTCTACTTATCTTCTGAGGAGGCATCGATACGTTTAGTTTCACCAACATTGGATAGGCTTTGGGCTCCAAGGGGCGGCGAACCAGTCATCGGTAGAGTCGGCGGTAAAGAAATCATCGAAGCCCAATCAATAGAGGTGCATCAATAATGAAGAGTTACTTACCACCCGAGTACCTAGTGGAACGCAGTGAAGAGCGATGTATCCGCTGCAAAGTCTGCGTGAACCAGTGCACCTACGAGACGCACAGTTACGATGCAGAAGATGATGTCATCCGTAGCAAAGACGAAAACTGTATCAACTGCCAGCGCTGTGTGACCTTCTGTCCGACACACGCCATAACCATAAAGAAAAACCCGAGCAGTTACCGAGACAACGCGAATATGACCCCTGAAGTTATCAAAGACATCAAGAAACAAGCCGAAACTGGTGGTGTACTCTTGACGGGCATGGGCTGCGACAAGCCACAGCTTACCTACTGGGACCGTCTGTTGGTGAACGCGAGTCAAGTTACGAACCCGTCGATTGATCCGTTAAGAGAACCCATGGAGATTAGAACTTACCTCGGCGCTAAGCCAGATGCACTTGAAATGGAGCTAGAGAACGGTGAAATTCAACTGAAGACCCAGCTTGCTCCGCAGTTGACGTTAGAGACTCCAATTATGTTCTCAGCCATGTCCTACGGCGCCGTAAGCCTGAACGTTCACGAGGCTTTGGCGCGTGCAGCTACGAGAGCTGGTACATACTTTAACACTGGGGAAGGTGGTTTAGACCCGAGACTATACAAGTATGGTGACCATGCCATTGTTCAAGTCGCTTCAGGCCGCTTCGGTGTGCACGCTAAGTACTTGGACACGGGCGCTGCCGTCGAAATTAAAATCGGTCAAGGTGCGAAGCCTGGTATAGGGGGGCATCTTCCTGGTGAGAAAGTCACTGATGACATCGCCAGAACACGTATGATTCCCATAGGTACCGATGCACTTTCTCCTGCACCACAGCATGACATTTACAGCATCGAAGACTTGAGACAGCTAATTTACGCGTTGAAAGAAGCGACGGATTATAGGAAGCCGATTTCGGTGAAGATCGCCGCGGTTCACAATTCAGCTGCAATTGCCAGTGGCATAGTTCGAGCAGGCGCAGACATCATAGCCATAGACGGCATCAGGGGTGCTACTGGTGCTGCCCCCAAAGTCATTCGCGACAACGTCGGCATACCCATCGAGTTGGCCATAGCTAGCGTAGATCAGCGTCTGCGTGAGGAAGGTATCCGCAACAAGGCTTCCATAGTGGCAGCTGGCGGGTTCCGAAGTAGCGGTGACATTGTAAAAGCCATAGCTTTGGGTGCCGACGCCGTATACATTGCCACCGCAGCCTTGGTGGCAATAGGTTGCACAGTTTGCCAGAAATGCTACACTGGAAAGTGCCCATGGGGCATAGCTACGAGTGACCCGTGGATCAGCAAGCGCATTAATCCAGACATTGCTTCGGAGCGGCTGATAAATCTGTTACGAGGCTGGAGCATGGAAATCAAAGACATGATGGGCGGTATGGGCATAAACGCCATCGAAAGCCTCAGGGGTAACCGCTTACACCTGCGAGGTGTGGGTTTAACAGACACGGAACTGAAGGTCTTGGGTATAAAAGAGGCTGGTGACTGATGATGACTGTACAACAAGAAAAAGCTATAGCTGAAATGAGCGCAAAGTTCGCCTCCCGATCAAAAGTGGAAAACAACGCATCAAAAGTAGATGCCGAAGGCTTGCACTACCGAGAACTCAACACTCTCCTGCGTGACCTCGACCGCAACCACACCGAGAAAATCGAGATAAGCAACGTCTATGGACAACGGTACATCGGAACTGGCTTGCAGAATAAGCTGAAAATCGACATCTACGGCACGCCGGGCAACGATCTGGGTGCTTTCATGGACGGCCCAAACATAGAGGTTCATGGAAACGCGCAGGACTGCACTGGCAACACCATGAACGACGGTCAAATAGTCATTCATGGCAGAGCTGGGGACATAACAGGCTACGCCATGCGAGGTGGCAAGATATTCATCCGTGATGATGTCGGCTACCGTGCGGGTATCCACATGAAGGAGTACATGTGTAAGAAGTCACACTTGGTCGTGGGCGGCACTGCGCAAGACTTCTTGGGCGAATACATGGCAGGTGGTGTCCTCGTAGTATTGGGCTTATTGTTGAAGGCTGGTGAGCACCACAAGGCACGGTTCGTGGGGACAGGCATGCACGCAGGCATAATCTACGTGCGAGGCGAAATCTCGCATCTGGGCAAAGAAGTCAAAGTCATGGACGTGAACAAGACCGACCTGAAAACGATTGAAGGCTTGGTGAAAGAGTACTGTGACCACTTCAACGCTGACTTCGATGACATCATGAGCAGAAAATTCGTGAAGATTGTGCCTTACTCTACGAGACCATACGGGAGAGTGTACGCCTATTAGAGCGCGCGTTAATAGCCCCTTTGGCTCTCAATTAATTTCCATGGATTTTAGACGAAAATGTACCAAAAGCAGATAAAGCCGTTTCTTTGTGTTGCGCTTGGTTTGGAGGGGAACAAAAGATAGACTGTGGTGTCTTCGGGAGATGCCGCCAGAAAACTTGGTTGCGTACTGGACTACGGGCCCCCAAGGATGGACTACGGTACTAAGTCCTAAATATGAAGTTTTCAGTTCGTGCGCTATCTTCACTTCGTCAACGTACTACACTGCGGGGGCATCTTGTTTTGTTTTTATCTCAAAAACCAACGGCTGCACAGTGGTTTTCATGTCTAATTCTATTTCAAATAATCCTTCCAGGAGACCCTCCCAAATTTCCGCGTTGCCGATAAAGGGCGTTTTTAACAGGAGGTACTTGTCTTTTAAGTAGAAATCCCCGAAGCCTTGTACTCTTAAGCGTTTGAACACGGCTTCCCAGTTCTCTTGCTGTGCGGTTTTGATGCCTAAGGTTGATTCCATGGAAACTTTCAAGGCGGCGCCCATGTTTTTTCCGATTTCGCGCCATTTTTCTCTTGGAATCTGCTGAATCAGGATGTTCACCAACTCCACGTTGACGAAGGCGATGCGGCTTATGCCGCAGTAGTATTCGCCGGGAAAACGCCAATCGTAAATCATCATGCTTCTGTAAACGTCAAGCATTTTGGAGATGAGCGGTTTAATGCCTGGCTCTTTGCCCTCTTTTATTAGGGAGTCGATGAATTCTCTCTCGTCTTTATCCAGTATGATTGTGGTTCTTTTTGTTGTCTCCTCGCCCTTGTCTATCATTTCCCGTAGTCTTTTTTTATCGTCCGCTTGCATGCCTGCTATATCTCGGCAGATTTAATATCCCTTTCTAGCCGCAAAAAATCGAAGAAGACTTTATAACTGCCCGCATGAATTGTAGAAAATGCCGATGAAGAATCCAATAAGCTGAAGTTATGATGCGCCCTGGGGTATCTGAGGCATTTTTTCCCTGGGGTTTTATTCAATGATTTTCTTGCGAATGAGATATAACATTAACGCTAAACCCATTGCTAGCAGGACAAACCCGAAAACTACCGAGGCAGCTTGGTTCACGTTGAGAATGCCGGCAAGCACGTAGGGCACGTATGTTGGGCCAGCAAAAACTAGAAGAGCCGCCACGATTACTAAGAAAACTCTCACGAATTTGGAGTTCAAATCGAATCCACCCACGCTTTTATCTTCGCTGTTTGTTTTCACGCCCACACGTCCTCTTGCGCTTTAAGTTTAATGTTTCTCTTGTAATCCTTCTTTTATCTCTTTTCCTAAGGTTTTCATTAAAAACTTGAAAACATGGAAGCCAGCGCCGCGATCCGCCTTAAAACCCAGGGTAGCGCCCAACAAGCAGACGCCTTCCAAGTTCCGTTCCTTGGCAAGCGCCAACGTGAGTCCTGTTCCTCCGACTATTCTGCCTTTGCTGTAGATGACGGCGCCTTTCTCCATAAACTCTGTTGCAAGCTTCGGCGAGGTGGCAGCCACGTACACTTGGGCTTTTTCTTCGGTTATTGGCACTCCGCCCATGGTTACGATGAAGTGGCAACCTTGCTGTTCAATGAAATCCAGTATTTCACTGCAGACTTGGTAGTGCGCCACGACATCATCGAATGAAGGCTGGGTTTCGCCCGTCATAATTATGAGGTTGTTATTGTCTATCGATGCAGAATAGAACTCGTACCGCGGCAAGTGGCATATTCCCTTTGAGCTTATTGACACGTAATCTGGAAAAGAAGGAGAATACAACTCTGCAAAAGGCTTCGCGCTGCAAAACTTTACCAAAAGATGCGCTGCTATCCTTCCAACGTTGCCGAAGCCTGGGAGCCCCTGCACGAAGATTGGGTTTTCAAGGTTTGGCTTGAATAGCTCACGGAAGTACGGCTTGTCCATTCGTTTAGGTGCCACCTTGTACTGATTATAGTTCGCCACTAAAATGTTTTTGCTGACTGAGAAAAAGAAACTATTAATATTTGATGGAGACAGTACTTAACGCCGCAAGTTAAGCGGGGTGGGGTAGCCAGGATTAACCCGCTGGGCTCATAACCCAGAGATCACTAGTTCAAATCTAGTCCCCGCTACCAAATAACTTCTTAAATTTTAATGCGGCATGGTTTTTGCTGAAGTCGCGGAAGAAATTTATGCAAAAAATGGTTGGGGATAGAATGCAGCACGCGTTAGTTGTGGTTTTAGGCTTTTCCTTTCTCTTCTTTGCCGAAGTACGTTGTCCATTTGAGCTTGCGCGCGTCTCTTCCAAACTGTAACGAGCTTTTTTTGCATTTGCCTGAGCAGAACCACAGGACGCTTCCATCATTTTTGATGTACATCATACCAGTGCCGCCTGCGAAATCGTTACCGCAAAATGAACATTTTCGTGGTTTAGGCATAGCGTTTTCCTCTACGATAGCTCTTTATCTTCTTCTGGAGATTTTCTTTGCTTCTCTTTCCGTTTCTCTGAGCATTAAGATGTCTTGAGCTCGCACTGGGCCTTTGACGTTTCGTGTTATGATGCGCCCTTTATCTTTTCCTTCCATGATGCGTACGCGCACCTGCGAGATTTCGCCAGTCGTTCCAGTGCGGCCGATTACTTGGATTACTTCTGAAGGTATAAGTTGTTCTTCGGCTGCTGCTTTCGCTTCTTTGCTCATCACTGAGGTCCTCTTTTCGCTTGCTCAACTCGTGTGATGATTTCTTTGATTAATCCTGCGGCTTCGCCTTCTTTGATTATGCAGACTGCGGCGCATGGTACGTCTATGCCTACTGCTGTTCCGATTTTGTCTTTGTTTGGCACGAACACGTAGGGGATTTTTCTTTCGTCGCATAGAATCGGCAAGTGGGCGATGACTTCTGGCGGGTCAACGTCTTCAGCTATGACTACGAGTTTTGCTTGCGTTCTTTCAACGGCTTTTGTGGCTTCGTTTGTGCCTTTTCTTACTGAGCCTGTTTTTGAAGCGATCTGTAGGGCTTCATAGGCTGCATCTACGATTTCTTTTGGAACTTCATATTTTACATAGAATGGTTTGGACATATTAGCCTCACCCTTTTAAGGCACAGTCTTATCCGCACTTCTTATTTATGAAGGTTTCGACTGAAATACAGGATAGTTTGATGATTCAAAAAGTAAAGCTATATTTCCCCTTACATAAGGGAAGGGGACTCTTTTCTGAGCACTATAGAAAACGTTAACCCGAACACTCTCCGTCAACATGCAAAGTACCCCATAATCTTGCTGAAAAACACTGCACAGCACTTCATATGTCATCATGGGTAGAAAAGTTTAAATAATGATTCACGTTCTCGTTCTTGTTTTTCGAGAGGGGTGTGGGTTTGCAAAGATTAGGCAAAGTTATCACTGTGACGCCATCCCAAAACATTGTCGTAAAAATCGACAAAACCCCGCAAATCGGCTCTGCAGTAATTGACGAAAAACTCAAAGTTATCGGCAAAGTCTTTGACATAATAGGCCCAGTGTCTTCGCCTTACGCAGTGGTAAAACCAACAACCAAGGCGCCTGAAAAACTAGCCAATAAACAGCTGTACCTGCTTCTCTCGAAAAAGGAGCGGAACTAGAAAGCATGAGTGGAGACAGCGAACTGCGCGGAGACGTAACCGCCTCATCGTCAACGCAACGCGTTGAATCCTTTAAAGTTCAATCCTGCCCTGAATGTGGCAGCACCAGAATCATGCGCGACTACGAATGCGCAGAAATAGTCTGCATGGACTGCGGCTTCGTGGTGGCAGCCAAAATAGCTGACAGAGGACCTGAATGGCGAGCTTTCGACGACGAGCAAAGGTCGAAGCGAACACGAGTTGGCGCCCCTTTAACTTATACTATTCATGATAAAGGCTTGTCAACAACGATTGATTGGCATGACCGCGACATCTACGGCAAAAGCCTCTCGCCTGGGCAAAAAGCGCAAGTGTACAGGCTTAGGAAATGGCAGCGCCGCATAAGAGTTTCCGACGCGACAGAACGCAACTTGGCTTTTGCCTTGTCTGAAATCACCAAGATCTCCAATAACCTGAACCTTCCAAAAAGCATTCTTGAAACTGCCTCGGTGATTTACCGAAAAGCTGTGAAGGAACGGCTAATACGTGGACGATCAATTCAGGGCGTAACCTCAGCGGCAATTTACTTAGCGTGCAGACAGTGCGCGTTGCCAAGGACATTGGATGAGATAGCACAGTCATCAACTGTGAACAAGAAAGAAGTAGGTCGCAGTTACCGTTTTCTGATAAAGGAGCTTAATTACTCTATTCCGCCGCTTAGACCCAGCCAGTACATCACAAAGTTCTCTAATCAGCTTACGATGCAGGGAAAAGTGGAGGAGATAGCCCACAAAATCCTAGCGGCGGCAAAGGAGCTAAAGCTTACTTCAGGTCGTGGTCCCACAGGCATTGCTGCAGCTGCGAGCTACATAGCTTCTGTCTTGACTGGCGAAAGGAAAACGCAGAGAGAAATAGCCGAGATAGCGCAGGTGACTGAAGTTACTATCCGTAACAGGTATAAGGAACTTGTTGAAAGACTAATGTTCCAAATTAGCATATAGCAACTTTCTCTTTTTATTTTTTTTGACGTTAAAGCGGCGCTATTCTTTTAAAGGACAGTGTAACACTTATCTGAATATGCCATACAGGTTCACCTTCGACCTTTCAGAGGTTCCGCGGTTCTTCTTCGCTGAAATAGCTAGAATCAGCTATGAGAAAGGCATGCATAAATCGCTGTTTGATACGCTGCAGCGCGTTATTAAGAAGTTCAGGATTCAAGAAGCCACGGGGCTTAATCTTTCAGACGCCGTTGTTCTCATCCAAGACTTCATTGACGTGCAGGCTGTGAACCTTATCGAAAGAAAGAAGTTCTTGCAAACGAAAAAGCGAGCGCTTCTGCTGCCGCATTGTTCCAGAAAATACATGGACAGCAGATGCAAAGCTGCTTTCGACCCGAGCATTCCCTCCTATGCTTGCGCGCATTGTTCGCAGGACTGCTTAGTTAACAAGGCAGACTGCTTAGCTAAGAAAAAAGGATACGACGTTTACGTTTTGCCCGGCGGCTCCTGCGTGTCCAAAATTTTGAAGTCGTCGAAGTACGAGGGCGTTGTTGGCGTGGCATGCGGGGAAGAAATAAAAATATCTAAAGCGATTTTGGACGATTCGGATGTGGTTGCGCAAGCTATTCCCTTGATAAAGAACGGGTGCGCGAACACGGCTTTTAACTTGGAAACCCTGATTAAAACTCTTTAGCACTGTGCGGTTTTACTTTACGAGTTCGCGTTTCTTCCATCTGAGGTTTTTGTTTCTGCATTTTCTGCATTTCGTGGCGGTTGCGGCGTTTCTGGCCCCGCAGTCCCTGCAGATTTTCATGTACAATCTGTGCTTCTGCGCTATGGCTTTTTTAACTGGGTCTAGTATGGGCATTTAGCGTTTCCTCAGTTTTGGCTAAGACTCAGATGGTTCTCTGTCAAATATACCTTTTCGTTTCTATTTGATGACTTCAATGGTAACGTAAGACCTTGTGTCTTGGATGCCGTCTATGGCGTATAATTTTTTGAGGATTTCGTCCAAGTTTTCTCTTTCAACAATTAACAGCGCGTCTACATCCCCAGCTATCCTAAAAGCCCTTGTAACTGCAACCGCCTTTATCTGGTTATACACGTGAATGCGCTTGACAGGCGAAACTTTGAGGAGAATAAAAGCGGGAGTTGTAGATACGCCGAGAGCATTTAAGCCTTTTTCCGTGACATCTATAAAACCGCGTCCTGTGCGAATGTAGCCTGCGTTCTTAAGCTTTCTCAAATGCACGTTCAACGCTTGCCTGCTTATGCCTAACTGCTCAGATAACTCGTCCTGTTTAACGCGCAGGGTGTAAGTGTTCGTAGATTTGCCTTTTTCGTAGAGCATTTTTAAAAGTTTAACTGAACGTTTTGTAAGGGGCTCCAAACGGTTCACTTTCTGCTAGTTTGTTAAACTAAAGGTTTACAATTATCGCGTTATTTAAGACTTTAGCTAATAAACAAGCATTGCACCTACCTTCAAAAGATTCACTCTAAATAGAGAAGAAGTAACCTCCCGCAGACGCAAAGAACACCATCATATTTGGAGCCTAATTGCAGTTCTATGCAGAAACCTATAGGGAGTAGGGTCCGTATTGGCATTTTCCACAACCAAAAACAGGCAGAAAAACGTGCAACTGGCTTAGTTTCGATTCAGATGACTGATTCATAAGCATTTAATCCTCGATTAGCGTACATTATGGCAGTTATACTATTGCGATGGAGTTGTTGGTGTAGATGAAGGCTACCGTTGAGCCCGCAAATGCAGTGTACACTGATTTCGCTAGTGAAGCAAAGATCAGAGTTCTGCATGTGGATAACGATGCAGAGTTTTTAGAGGTTGCTCAGCGTTGTTTAGAAGAGCAAGGTCCGTTCCAAGTTGACACTGCTTTGTCCGCTAACGAAGCCCGTGAAAAGCTGCGTAATGCGGATTATGATGCGGTTATCGCTGATTACCAGATGCCTGAGAAAAATGGTTTGGAGCTTCTGAAAGAATTGAGGCAAGAGGGAATAGCGGTTCCTTTTATTTTATTAACGTGTAAAGGCAGAGAGGAAATCGCCATCGAAGCTTTGAATTCAGGCGTGGAACAGTACATCGAAAAGCAGGGCAACGCAGAGGCTACATACGAAGAACTAAAGCACAGCATCCTAAGTGCTGTTGAGAGGCGAAGAACGGAAAAACGATTGAGGGAATCAGAAAACCTTCTCCGCCAAATAACTGACAATATAAAAGACACGCTCATAGTAGCCGATGAAAACTTGATAATCATGTATGCTAGCTCTTCAGCTAAGGAGATTTTAGGGTATGAACCAAGTGAAACAGTAGGAAAATCCATTTGCCAGTTTATTCATCCAGACGACTTGGCAACAACGATGGAAACTATCAAGGGAGAATTCGAAGATCGTTCTGGAGGAAAACTGGAGGTTCGCTGCAAACGTGCTGATGGAAGCTACGTGTTAGTGGAAGGCATTGGAAAAATCCTAACAGACGAAAACGGCCAAGTCACTGGTGTACTGAGTACTTTCCGCGACATCACCGAACGCAAACAGATAGAAGAAACTCTGCAGAAAAACGAGGAACTCTTCAAGCAAGTGTCAGATAATGCTCAGACATGGATTTGGGAAGTAGATTCCAAGGGCTTATACACCTACGCAAGTCCAACGGTGGAAAAGGTACTTGGATACAAGCTAGAGGAAATTGTTGGGAAAAAGCATTTTTATGACCTCTTTATTCCTGAAGAACGGGAAGAACTAAAAGAGGCAGCCTTTCAGGCATTTGCCAAAAAAAGTCCTTTCCGTAACTTCTTGAATCGAAATGTGCACAAGAACGGCAACACGGTTTGGCTATCTACAAGTGGAATTCCAATAGTAGACGAAAAAGGCAACCTTCTTGGATATAGAGGGGCAGATACGGATACCACCGAAAACAAGAAAATGGAGCAGACGTTAAAAGAGTCGGAAGAAAAATACAGGAAAATGTTTGAAGAAGCCATCGATGCTATTTTCATTGCCGATGCTGAAACAGGAATCCTTGTTGATTGTAACCGCTCTGCAACAGAGCTAGTTGGCAGGAAAAAATCAGAGATAATCGGCATGCGCCAAAGCCTACTTCACCCCAAACAAGTGACTGAAGGAGAGATTAGTAGAAATTTCGAGCAGCATCGCACAGAAAAAGAAGGGATTGTAGTTGAGGATCAAATTATCACTAAAAATGGGGAAATCAGAGATGTCACGATAAAAGGCAACCTGTTTGAGGTTAATGGCAAGAAAATGCTTCGAGGAGTATTCAGAGACATTACTGAAAGCAAAAAAATCTCTGAGAAAGCCTATTTTCAGGCGCGCTTGCTGAACGCTGTGGGACAAGCCATCATAGCCACAGACATGAATGGAAACATTATTTATTGGAATGATGCGGCAGAGCAGCTTTACGGCTGGCCAGAAGCGGAAGTGCTAGGCCGTAATGTCGTGGAGGTCACGCCTGCAGAAGCTTCAAAGGAGCAAGCGGCAAAAATACTTGGCAAGTTAATGGCAGGCGAAAGTTGGTCAGGCGAATTTGTTGCTAAGCGTCGTGACGGCACGTCTTTTTTAGCGATTGTGACGGATACGCCGATTACCAATGATAAAGGCGAGATAATTGGAATCATTGGCATTTCAACCGACATAAGTGAGCAAAAGTGGATGCAGGAAATTTTTAACGACGCAATCGGAAAAGTGGTAGAGCTTAATGAAAAACTGCAAGTTGTCGGAAGCTTAACTAGACATGATATTCGAAACAAGCTTGCCGCAGTAAACGGCAGAATCTATCTGCTAAAAAAGCGACTTGATGGCAACACAGAAGCCTTACTTCAAGTGCAAGAGATGGAGGTAGCTGCTCAACAGATGCTGCGCATTCTGGAATTTGAAAGAATCTACGAGCAAGTAGGTGTAGAAGAACTAGAGTACATCGACGTGGAAGGACACCTCAACGAAGCCGTTTCGCTTTTCTCAGACTTGAGAGACGCAGAACTAATTAATGAATGCCACGGCTTAACAGTGCTTGCAGATTCCCTGCTGCGGCAGGTGTTCTACAATTTAATTGACAACACGCTGAAGTACGGTGAAAAAGTCAGCAAAGTCAGAGTACACTACAAAGAAGAAGAAAATCAACTGAAACTCATGTACGAGGATAACGGCGTTGGAATCCCTGAAGAGATTAAAAGTAACCTTTTCAAAGAGGGCTTCGGAAAAGGCACAGGCTACGGACTTTACTTGATGAAAAGAATATGCGAAGCCTACGGTTGGACAATACAGGAAACAGGCAAACATGGCCAAGGCGCACAGTTCACGATGACTATACCGAGAAGCAGCAAAGACGGCAAGAAAAGCTACGAAATCAGCTAAACGTTGCTCTCTGATGTGCTCTGCGGAACTATAGCCCCCTTTTAAATAGTTTCTTTATATAGTGTGAAAAGACGGAGCAGTTGACCAGAAGATTTTAACTTAAGTAACGTGTTAATCACTAAAGTCCCCGTAGTGTGACTACGCCCAGTGTTGGGGGGTCGTCGTCTAGCTTGGTTTAGGATACCAGCCTGGGGCGTTGGCGATCCTGGGTTCAAATCCCAGCGGCCCCACCACGATAATACAGGCCCCTATGGTGATGTTTCGCATTATTTGCGTCTCCTGAAGATTTTGACTTCGTTGAATTCGCAGACGTATTCAAATCCTGCTTCGATTAGTTTTTGGGCGTCTTGAACGGTTGTTGCAGTGGCTGAGCGGAATTCGTCGTTTTCAAAGCTTATTAGTTGAGTGTAGAGTAGCGTGTTTTGGATGTTTCTGTGGCCGAGCATTTTCATGACATGAAGGACATCTTTTGTTTTGGCGTATTCCATTGGGCTTTCCCCTTTTTTGCTTTAATATCAAAATAGCCTGCATGCGACTTTCCGGCAAAGCTTTCAAGAATTTTGAACCCGTGCTGTTTTAGCCATTGTTCCGCTTTGGCCTCGCCTTTCTTTCCTTCTTCGCAAACTCTTAGTTGCTTCTCGGTCATTCTAGCCATAACTCTCACCGTCGTCTGTTTGAGTTGAACCTCTTTATCAGTTTTGCGAGATTTTTTAAGAGATTTGTCCTTGCGTTTCTTTGGAAAGTTTTAACTGTTCATTTCGGCCAATATCCTTTAACAGCTGATGTTTGGAGTGAATCCCATTTGTGGGAGTTGAGCATGATTGCCTGTTGAATTCACCTTGGAGATGTATGCGGAGAAGCCTGTTGTTTTGCCGTTTTTTACGGGTCATGTCGCTCGGGGCTTGTTGCTGCATTTTATCCGGCAAGTTGATCCAGCGGCGTCAGGTTTGCTGCATGAGTTGAACGTGTCTAAGCCTTACAGTGTGACGCCTTTGCGGTTCAGGAGCAAAAATCGCACTGAGGATGGATATGTTTTGGATCCGCTGTTTCCCTGCAAGGTTGGTTTTAGATTTTTGAAGGACGAGTATTCGACGTATCTGCTTAGCTTCTTTCAGAAACAGAATACAGCGTTGATCATTGACACGACTTTCACCATTGCGTCCATGAGTGTGAATTGCAAGAGTTACGCTGAACTGGAGAAGGAAGCACAGGCGGTTGACGGGTTTACGCTGGATTTTAGGACGCCGACGTACCTGGCTAGTTTGAACAGCAGTTACCATTGGATGTTTCCTGACCCGGTGAAAGTGTTCACGAGCCTGATGCGGTGCTGGAACCTGTTCAGCGACGAGCGACGCTTCACCAAGGAAGAATACGTGGCTTACAAGGAGTGGCTGGCAAAGAATGTGGGTGTGAGCAGGTATGAGCTGCAGACGCGGCTGGCGGTTATGCGGAACAAGAAAGCCGCAGGATTCACAGGCTACGTCACATACGAACTGAAAGAAAAAGAAAACCTCTGGAACAAAACCACACACATGCTGGCACGCTTTGCGGAATACGCCAACATAGGCGGAAACAAAACAGCGGCATACGGACAAATAGAACTACAATAATTAGACTTTGGGAGTATGTGAACATGCGTACTTCTAACTTGAGAATGTTTACACTTAATCATGACAGCATTAGGTTTACCATCCAACCTAACAATAGCATTAAGAATTTTTCGATGGGTAGGTATGTGGTTAGGCTAAAACTATGAGGACGCTTAAACAAAGTTGTGAAGTAACTTTTGGTGGTTAAACTCAATTTAGAAAGATATAGACCCGTTACAAACGCAAAGTCTATGAAGCCTGCATTAACGGTTTTTTCAGAAATACCGTGTTTTGGTTCTTAGTACATTAGAGAGTGCGAAATAGCCCGCGAACCCTTCTTTTTAGGTTGATGGTTACCAAGCTTTTTTATTAGAGCTCATTCAGCATTTTTAAAATTTGAGGTTTAATCTTTGGCAGAAGCGAAGTCGCGTTTTTCCATACGATTTCAGGATCTCTACTAAAATACTCATGCGAGAGCGTGTGGCGTAAACTTGCTATGTCCTGCCAAGGAATATGGTAACTATAAAACTTGGATTTTATCTGAGGAATTTTTGATAGTACGTTCATGGCTTCGCCTATGTTGCGCAGGTTAGCGTCAACGGCGTCTATTGTTTTTCGGTCGTGAATAAATTGTTCAAGCGTCATTCCTTTAGTATACTCTTCGATTATTTGGATATGCAAAACGATTTCTTGTAGATAAAGCCTGTAATCTGATGGGGTGCGGGAGTTTTTCATACAGGTATGGCTTCTTTTAGTATCTTTTCTTTTATGAGCGGATTTATGTATTTCTTTGAAACTATGTCCACTTTTACTCCAAGTTTTCGTCTTAGAAGTCTTTTGATGTTGTTGACCCCAACGATGTCGGGTGCTTCGGAGTATGTTACTAATAAGTCAATGTCGCTTTGTGGTGTTTGCCCGCGTCTAGCATATGAACCGAAAATCTCTATTGTTTCCACTTTATACTTTGCTTTGAGAACGGGCTTAAGGTCATGTAACTGCTTTTTTGTTTCATCCAGCGTCATCAATAATTGCTCACCCTGCTCATCAAACAGTACTATCAGCGTATAAGTGTTTTACTTTCAACCTCGTTTTGCTTGAGTACTGATGCGCACTAAGCAGATTTTTCTTCTTCCTCGTCCGTTATCTTCCAAGCGCCGAAACAGTCTGCTAGCTTACCTGACTTTTTTGTGATGCGTAGAATTGTGTCTGTGAAGCTTTCTTTGGTTTTCTTTTCGCGTAGTAAGGCTTCGTGTGCTTCTTGTGTAATTGAAATAGTTTTGGTTGCCATATTCTATGCAGGGGTAGATGTGCACAGATAAACTTTGTCAAAGGTTCGTGTGTCATAGATTAGCCAGAGTTTTGCCCTCAAGACAGCGACTGGGAAAATTGGAATCGCAAAATCATTTGAGTTCAAAGATGTGGACCGAGTTTTTTCCATTGATTGGGATTATGCTTTCAATCAGTCTCTCCAGGTCTTTCCTTGTTTTGCTGCTCGCTACTATTGTTTCTCCCGCTGCTGCGAACCAAAAACGGGAGTTGCATGCAAAACCCGATCAAAATAAACCAGCCTCGGACAATAAACATAATGCTTAACATCAGTCACAGAAACAAAAGACTCAGCAACATCCGAAACATGCAACCGCTGTTGCCGCTTCAACCAATCATCCTTAGGCTTTTTCAAAGAAAACACTTCCTCAAAAACGCCCGCCGCCAACTGCCAATGTTCTGGCTTTAACCAGCAAGTCCTCAGCAAATTTCAACGACTCTCTTAATTCTTCCGAATTAAACGTCTTGTTCGGCATATAACCAGACATATGAAGCTCAGTTGCCAAACTCAAGTATTTATCATAAACAGCCCTTTCTATGAGTCCTTTCCGGACAAGATTGTCTCGAATCAGAAACTGCAACGCAAGACGACCAGTGAATTTCTTACCAGCGCCAGGATATTCAATTTTCTCTACGCCGCGCAAACGGAGAAGCGCCTCAAGAACAGTTTCAACTGACCTAAAAACTTCTTCAGCCGCCGGAAATAGCCTCCCTGCACCAATGTTATCTTGTGCCGACTGTAAGTACTCTTCAGCTTTGCGCAAACACCACTTAACCGAATCGTCTTGGCTTTTCGCCATACAACACTTCTCCGTTTGAATGCACATTCATAACGAAAGCGTCTGTGGATAAACCCGATATATACTCGTCAACGGATAAAACTATAGGATAAACGTTAATACCATAAACAGGGAAAATCTTTGAACCCACGAAATCAAGCACTTTGCTTTTTACATGGCGAACTTGCTTTTCATTTTGAACAACGATAATCAAGTCTACGTCGCTGGGCTCTTTCACAAAACTTTCTCGCACCTTACTAGATGCCAGACTACCGAAAAGAATAATCGCTTTAACTTCAGGCAGTATTGGTAGTAATGCAATAAAGTTAGTGACCTCGTAAGCAATTTCTTTGTATACATCTTCCAAGCTTCTGAAAAGCTCTTTCAAGGGCGCATACAAAAAGTGCTTTTGATCCACTTTATACAGCTTAGATTTGCCAACTCGTTCTAAGGTGACCAAGCCAATGCTGACCAAATCAGTAATCTGCCTATTAACTTCAGAAACTGATGCTCCAGCGTCCTTGGCTAATTCACTTTCAATTAAGCTGTGCTCTGGGTTTGACACTAAAACAGACAACAAATTTATTTTGGTTTTACTTCCCAGAAGTTTATCCAAATACGTGTTTCTTCAACCTCTTTTTTCGGTTTTCAAAATATATTTTCGTAAAACCGAAAATAAACATTTCGGTTTTGAGACCCCTCAAAAGGAATTAGCCTTCAACCCTGTAGTTTCTCTAAAGCTTCCATAAACTTCACGTAGCTCTCCACGCTGCACCGCCAACCCTCAGAAACCATATCATTGACCGCTTGCTTAGCCTTCGCTTTCGAAATAAGCCCTTCACACACAGCCCGCATCAAAACATAAGACGAACCCACATAATCAACACCGTAAACCTTCGCAGTCTTCCTCGCCACCTCATCATCGATAACCGCTATTCCTGCATGTTCGCGTGTGAGAGCTAAAACCTCAGCATCCGCCAGATGAAGCCCACGAGTCTCCAACAACCTAGCCAAAAAAGTCCTATCGCTTGGCTGACAAACTTTGAAGACTCCATTCGCAAACAACTTATCCAAAACAACCGCATCGGGAACGCCTTTACGCTTGCCTTCGTCAACAACCTCCCGCTTAACGACAGGCGACGCCAACTTTTCACCCTGCAACCCCTCAAAAACTCTGCTGAGCCCAGCCTTCGTCAAATAAATCAAAGGAGTAGAATTGAAGGCTAACGGCTTCACTCACACTTCGCCGCCGACGCTTCCCTAAACTCCTTCTCCACTTCCTCTGGCGCAAGTCTAACCCATTCAACATTGCGTTGCTTAACCAGATCAGCAAACTCCCAAAGCGAAAGCTTCGCAATCTCCGCTCCCTTCGCGAAAGTGACCTTGCCCTTCTGCAGGAGCTCCAGCGCAGTCTGCTTCCGCCATTCCGCTATACCGATTTCAAGAAGGCTTCTCACGACCGTTGCTTTATCGAGCTTTTCTTCTTCAATGATTTCACGGATCTCTTTTTCCACTTCTGCAGGCACTCTTACGGCTAAAGGTTTAAGCGTTAACACGACCACCGTATACAATAGATACCGCCTGCATACATAAACATTTTGCAAAAACTCTCAAGCAATTCCAACTCAAAAATACGCAAACTTGTCTTTCTCTTCCTTAAACTCGTACTTCTTCGGCTTCCCAACTTCTTTCTTTCCCTTCAAGCAACTGTCACACATAGGGAAAAGCTGCACATTCTCAATCAACTCCTTAATTAGATTCTTCAAGTCAACAAGCAGACTGTTCAACTCGTCCCGACGAAGATCACCCATAAAACCACTGTACTGAATCCGCTGCAACCCATAATCCTTAAGCGTCTCAGCAGCAAGCTCCAGCTTCAACTTCTCAACGGCAGCAGACTCTTTCTCGCCAATCTTCGCAGCAACCTTCTCGGCAATCGCATCCAAATCTTTTTCTTCCAACTTTTCAACTCCACTCTGCGCAGCCTGACCAGCAGGATCTGCTGCAGGGAGAGAAAATTTATCAACACATGACTGACAAACCGAAACGAGATAATCGGCAGGTTGACCACAAAAAACACAAGAAACGTCGCCGCCCTGCTCCTTGAGTTTTACAGGTCCTTTAACATGAAAACTTTCAGCGATACGCTCCACAGGCATAATACGCGTTAAGGGAACCCCCGGCAAATGGTCCTTCGTCAACCAACCTAACCCAGTAAAAACAAGCCCCTGACCCACAACACCATGAGACCACTCAGTCTCGACACTAACATTAACAATTTCTTTCCTGTCAATCATACCGATGGCAGGCGAACCCTTCAAAACCCGTACAAGACATTCAACCGCATCACTTTCATACTGAGAGGCTACAATCTCAATCTCACGGAGTTCATGTTTCGGGTCATGATTAAGGTAGTTCGGCTTACCTGCCAAGGTCCTGGCAGCCTGCAGCAACTCATCCCGTGTATATGGGACACCGTTCATGCTTTCAAGCGGAAACAGCGCCTCAACCTTGTAATACTTGGCCTCCTTGTCTTCCTTAACAAACTGCAGCAATAACTGAGCCCACTGAAAACTCTCCCTCGGATAACGACGCGCTAGAGCTTGATCATAATAACTCGCCGTTTCATCTAACCCAAGAGACTTCACCCACTCAGAATATCGGCTCTCGCCAAACTGAGGGTCCTCACTGTAATGCGCCAAAAACGCACTATGTATCTTCTCGAAGTCAGGATGCCTAACCATGCTTGAAGCAACAGACCCTAAAGGTGGGTCAGCCCGGAGAAAACAGCAAACACCAATTGCAGCCTGGGGAGGCTGATGC
>Ga0299915_10000711_pt1 | contig 24923 bp, 20 predicted proteins | sample RVTome_13_FD_200263 | JGI IMG/M metagenome (GOLD analysis project Ga0299915, IMG submission 200263) | Soil microbial communities from uranium-contaminated site in the Upper Colorado River Basin, Wyoming, United States - RVT92D227 (version 2) ... | reverse complement strand
GATCCGGGCATGGACCAGCTGCTCGGCTACATGCTCGCGCGGCTCTCGGGATCCGGCGATCCCGAGCCGCTCGGGCCGCTGGTCGAGCTACTCGTCCAGCAGCGCCACCTCGTCCTGATCGACGACGCACACCACGCACCGACGGCGGTCGCGATGCTGGTCGATGCGCTGGGTCGTCAGCGCGAGCCGAAGAGCCGGCTGGTGGTGACCTCCCGCGAGGAGCTCCCGTTCGTGACGACACCGGTGCTGATCCGCCTCGATCCGCTCGGACGCGATGCCAGCGCTGCCCTGGCAACGCATCTCGCGATGCGTTCGAGCGTCGCGATCGACGACCTCGATCGCATCGTGACCCGCGCATCTGGAAGCCCGCTCTTCCTCCGCCACCTCGTCGCGGGCCGCCAGGTCCGAGACGACGAGAACCCGGTACGCGCCACCATCGACTCGCTCGCCCCCGAGGCACGAGACGCGCTGATCCGGATCTCGGCGATCTCGGGTTGCTCGCGGTCGCGCGCGGCCGCCGCCCACCTCGTGCCGGAGTCCCTGCTACGCCACCTCGCCTCGCGCTTCCTCATCGAATGTGGTCCGGATCGTACGATCGTTCCCAACGCCGTCCGGGAGATCCTCGCCACGCGCGATCCGGTGATCGCGTCGCAAGCACAGCGCGTCGCCGCAGATCTGTTGTGGGAGGAGCACGAGCAGGATCGGCGGCCGCTGGCGGCCGTCGAGGCGATCTGCCTGACGTCGCTCGGAGATCCGGAACGCGCCCTCCAGCGGCTCAAGCTCGCGAGCCACGACATCACCAAGGCGGGGCTCGACCACATGTTGCTTCCGCTGCTCGAGCGACTCGGCGCGCTCGGTCACGATCGGGCGAAGTTGATGGCTGCGCGAACCTACCTGCGGATGGGCCAGGTCGACGCGGCGATGCGAAGCCTGACGGGGATCTCCACGAGCCTCGAGCGAGATCCCAGGCTGCTGGTCTTGCGTGCGACGATCGAGGAGCGGCGCGGCAACCTCGATCTCGCCGCGCGTGATCTGTCCCGCGCGATCGAGTACGCCTCGTCCGATCGGCTCCGGCAGCTCTGGCGGAGCCGGCTGGCGGTCGTCCAGGCGATGCTCGGCGACGACGACGCCGCCATCGCCACGCTCCACATGGAGATCGCGCTCGACGGTGCGGATCTGGCTCGCATCGCCTACGCGCGCGCGGTCATTCATGCCTTGCACCAGGCGTGGGACGAGACGCTCGTCGCGGTCGCCGAGGGCCGGCGCTGGGCCGCCAGCGCGAACGCACGCGACATCGACTACCTGCTCTCGCTGATGGAGATCCTCGCGGCCTCCGAGCTCGGTGACCTGGACCACGTGCGGCGGGTCCGCGACGACGTCGATCGCATGCGGGCGAGCGCCGTCTTGCGGGCGCGGATCAGCGACCTCTACGTCGGGATCGCCCACCACGCGCTCGGCGAGATCGATGCCGCCGTCGAGACGCTCGAGCGTGCCTACCGCGAACACCACCGCCGCCGCGACGTCCTGCTCGCATCGCTGGCGGGTCACTATCTCGGCCGCGCACTGCTGACGCGCGGCGACGCCAGCGCCGCGGTGGAGGTGCTCGATGCAGTGGCCCAGCTCGCGCGGATCGGGAAGCAGGCACACCTCGTCGGTCCGGGGCAGGTCTACCTCGCACGCGCGTTGCTCTCGTGCGGTCGGGTCGCGGAGGCGCGGTCCCAGGCGGAGGCCCTCGTCGAGAGCCGTTGTCCGGTGGTCGCGGCACAGGCGCACGCGGTGCTCGGATTCGCGGCCGCGTTCTCCGGCGATCTCGACACCGCGCGACGAGCGCTCGAGATCGCGCTGGAGGTGGCCGGGAACCGCGACCTGCTCCGTCAGCGGCTCGCGACCGATCGCGCCGAGGTCGAGTGTCTCGGCGGAGATCCGGACCATGCCGAAGCCGCGGCGAACCTCGTGCTGCACGCCCCCACGGCCTCCGACTACCTGCGGGGACGTGCGCTCGTCGTGATCGCGCTCGTCCAGCTCCATCGCAAGGACTTCGCGGCCGCGCACGTCGCGCTCGGCGAGGCGGACGTGCTCGCGAGCCGTGACGGGATGAACCAGCTGCGCGCGCGCGTCGCGATGGTGCGGGAGGTCATCGGGTCGCGACAGCCCAACCTGCTCGACCGCGTGCCCGCCGAGCAACGATCCGGATACCTCGGGTTGTTGCGGTTCCTCGGCCTCGTCGAGACCCTCGTCGTGTCGAGCCCACGCGGGTGCGTGCACGCCGGGAGCGGCGAGCTCGCCGCGATCGTGACCCACCACGACGTGCTCGTGGACGTGTCGACCAGCACCCTGCTCGGCCGATCGGGCAAGCGGATCGAGGGACAGGGCATGGCCGCGATGATCCTCGCGGCGCTCGCCGAGGCCGACGTCGCGCTCACCGCGGAGCGACTCTACGCGGCCGTCTGGGGTGGGCACGAGTACCATCCGCTTCGCCACCGCAACACGCTCTACGTCGCGCTGAACCGGACGCGCAAGCTCCTGCAGGAGCTCGGCGAGACGCGTTCGGTCGTCATTCGTGCTGGAAGCGGCTGGATGCTGTCGTCCGAGATCGACCTCGTCGTCGCGCGATCCACTGCACGCAGCGATGCCTGAACCCCGTCGCGATCGCGCGATCGCTCGATGACGTGTTCGGATGGGAGCTTCGCTCGATCGTCGTCGACGAACAGAGGTGATCGCGGCCGTGTACAGACGATGTATCGATCGAGCATCGAAGCTTCGCCGACGGACTCTGGCACCTTCCGGTGGGGGTATCACGATGACCGTCGCCGGGACGATGATCGGCCGATTCGAGCTACTGCGTCTGCTCGCCGCTGGTGGGATGGGCGAGGTCTATCTCGCGCGGCAGCGGTCGAGCGTGGAGGGATTCGCCGCGCTGGTCGCGATCAAGGTCTTGCTGCGCAACCTCAGCAGCAACCAGAACTTCGTCCACATGTTCCTCGAGGAGGCCCGCATCGTCGGTCGCCTGCACCACAAGAACATCGTGCAGATCCGCGACGTCGCCCAGCACGAGGCTCAGTACTACATGGCGATGGAGTACATCCCCGGGCAGAACCTGCGCGAGCTCCTCGGCGACGTCTCGATCCCTGACAAGTCGCTGTTCGGGCCGCGGCTCGGTGCCGAGATCTTCGTCGATCTCGCGGACGCGCTGGCTGCCGCGCACGCCGAAGGGCTCGTCCATCGCGATATCTCGCCGAACAACGTGATGATCGGCGACGAAGGGGTCGCCAAGCTGATCGACTTCGGCGTCGCGCGTGCGCTGACCTCCGCGTCGCTCACGAGCCCGGGGACGCTGAAGGGCAAGTTCGGGTACATGGCACCGGAGTACGTGCGAGGCGAGGGGTACGACCACCGGGTCGACATCTTCTCGTTCGGGGTCGTCATGTGGGAGACGTTCGCGCGTCGAAGACTGTTTCGCGGCACGACCGCGGCCGAACAGCTCCACCAGCTGCTCAATGCCGAGGTTCCCCGACTCGATTCGGTCGTACCCGGGTTTCCGAACGAGCTCGCCACGATCGTCGAGGCCGCCCTCGAGCGCGATCCACTCCGGCGGATCTCGTCGGCGGCGATCCTCGCCGAGTCGCTCGGCGATCTCGTGCAGCGCCTCGAGCGCGGTCCCGACGCGAACCTTCGCAAGTGGCTCGAGCGCAGGTTGCCCGGCCGGATCGACGATCGATCGCGCACCGACCGAGCGTTGATGACGTTGGCGCCGGGCGCACCGATCCCCGACTTCGGCCCGCAGCCGGCATTCGACGCCGGCAGCATTCCGGGCACGTTCGGATACCGCGAGGAGCCGCAGCGGAGCTCGACGAGCCGGGAGACGCGCCCCGATGGGCCCGCACTGCTCTCGAACAGCGCGACGTCCGTGAGGATGGCGAACGGGGAGACGCAACCTCCCCCACCACCGGCGGAGCCGAGACGCAGCCGCGCCTGGGTGATCGTCGGTGCATTGTCCGTGGTGGTCATCGCGTTGATCGCGTTCGTGATCGGCAGTCAACGCCAGCCCGCGATCCCCGCGACGAGCCCGGCGATCGCGGTGGCTCCCACGCCGGCGATCGCGCCCTCGATCGCGCCCGCTCCGGCGATCGCCGAGAAGGGCCCGGACGTGACGTCGTTGGAGGTGCACCGAAAGCTCGGGCTCGAGGCGATGTCGCAGAACGACTATGCGCGGGCCCGTCGAGAGTTCACGGAGGTGATCCGTGCAGGCGGCACCGAGGACGATCGGAAGCACCTGGCGATGGTGACCGAGCTCGAGCACGAAGCCTCCAGATCCACCCCGACGGCCGCCACACCCGCCCCACCCAGCATCGCCGTTCGCAACACCCGCAAGCCCGCCGATCCACCACGACGCCCTCCCGCGCCGAAACTGCCGAGGCTGACGGTCGCGCCGCCTCCGGTGGTCGAGACCCAGCCCGCGGGTTCGGCGGCAACACCAGAGCCACCTGCGCCGACGCAAGCGACGCTGGTGGTCACGTCGGTCGTCCCGAAATCGATCGTCACCGTCGATGGAAAGGTGGTCGGGCAGACCCCACTGAAGATTCCGGTGGCCGCAGGGGACCATCGGCTCGAGGTGAAGATCGGCGACAAGCTCCTGCACGCATCGGCGTTCAGCATCGCGGCCGGGGACATGCGCACGATCCTCGCGGACAAGCAGCTCGACGAGCCCGGCGCCGTCCCTCCGGTGATCTCGCCGCGGCCGAAACCCACGCCGCGCGTCACCGGTACCGGCGATGTCGCGACGGGCGCCAGGGTCGTTGGTGCGTGCAACGCGTGCCACGCACGAACCGGGGCGGGAGGCATCTCGGCTCGCCGGTACACGAGGGCGCAATGGGATCGCTTCTTCGCCAGCGGTCAGCACGATCGCTACGTGCCGATCGGGGACCAGATCGGCGCCGGCGAGCTGATGGCGGCCAAGGCATTCCTGCGCGCGAACGCTGCAGACACCGCAGAAGATCAAGGCGCGGGAGTTCGGGAGAATCGATGACCACACGCCTCGCGCTTGCCCTCGTGCTGGCCACGACGACGACGGCATCGGCCGACGAGCCACCTGCGATCGAATCCACGGATCCCGCGAACGTCGCCGCACCAGCGTCGGTCACGCCGAGTCCCGAGGACGCCGACCTTCGCTTCCGGCTTCGCGAGCTCGAGGAGCGCCTCGACGAGGTGGAGAAACACTCGACACTCCAGCGCCTCGAGTGGTCGGGCGACTACCGCACCAGCCTCGCGCGGTACTACTACCACGGCGCCTCTCCCGACAGTAATCCCTACGCGAGACCCACCATCGTCGATCTGCGGAACGAGGAGCAGTGGCTGCATCGCCTGCGCTTGATGATCAAGGCCCAGCCGTCGAAGCACTTTCGGTTTCGCGGTCGGGCCTCCGTGTTCAAGCGGTTCGGCACCAACACCACGACTCCGTCGCCGGTCGATTTCTCGCAGGGGCGCGTCCCGAGCGATACGACGTTGCGGATGGATCGGTTCTGGCTCGATTGGTTCGTCACCCCGAAGATCGCGCTGTCGTTCGGCCGCATCTCCTACTCCGACGGCAGTCCGGCCGAGCTCCGCGAGAACCTCGAGAAGCCCGACGCGACGTGGGGCCTCACGATGGTCGACGGTGAATACGAGACGTTCGACCTCACCGCGCAGATCTCACCGGAGTTCCTGGTGCGCGGGTTCTACGCGTCGTGGGCGTTCCCCCGCAACGATGACCTGTTCTCGTCGAGCCTGTTCCTCGACAACGGCACCGATAACCTCCGCATCATCGGTGGGAACGCCGATCTCGTGATCCCGAGCGCGAAGCTGTTCGTCCAGCTCGGCGCGTACTTCGTGCCGAAGTTCCGGCCGTTCGCGATCCCGCTGCCGAACCCTGCCTTCTACGCGGATCCGAACGCGAACCCCACGAACGAGCCGCCACCGCTCGATGGCTCGCTCGTCTTCCCGTCGTCGTTACCGGACTCGCTCGGCTCCTATGGCAACCTCAGCCTGTTCGTGATGCTGCGCGATCTCGCCGGGTTCGATCTGTTCGCGGGCGGTGCGCTCGGGTTCCTCGACCCGAACGGCGAGGCGATCAAGTACCGAGGCTTCGCGCCGGACGGTAGCGAACAGCCGATCCTCACGCTGGTCGGCGCCGATCAGGGCACCTGGGTGTTCGACGCGCAGGGCAACCCGATGTTCGACAACGAGCCGGCGAGCCACCTGACGACGTTCGTCTACCTCGGAGGGCGATGGACTATCCCGGCGGGTGGAGCCTACGCTCCGAAACTCGGGCTCGAGTACAACCGCAGCTCGCGCTACGCGATCTCGTTTGCCCAGTCGACCGACCTGTTGACGAACAAGCTCGCGACGCGCGGTGAAGCCTGGGAGGTCTACTTCATCCAGCCGGTCGGCGAACGCGCATTCTTGCGCCTGGACTGGACGTACATCGATGCGAAGTTCACGAGCGGCATGCCGGGGAACCTTGCGGGCGCGACAGGATTCTTCGGCAGCCCCGACAACCCGATGAACCCGATGTCGGCACATGGCGGGACCTCACCGCCGGTCGATGCTTCCGGGCAGCGCCTGCACGCGTTGTCCGCGACCGTGCACGTCAACTTCTGACGCTAAGGCACGAGGAAGAACTGGCCCATCATGCCCATGTCCTCGTGCTCGAGGATGTGGCAGTGAAACAAGTAGGGCGACTCGGCATCGGGGGTGCCCTCGAAGCGAAGGAGCAAGCGCACGACGCGTCCCGGTCGGATGATCACGGTGTCCTTCCACCCGGCGAGCGCGGGTGGAGGCGGTTGACCATCGATCGTGAGGATCTGGAAGTGACGGTTGTGGATGTGGAGCGGGTGCGCCATGCCCGACGTGTTCGTCACCTGCCAGATCTCGGCGTCGTTGGCGCGGATCTGGAAATTGATCGCCGCGGGTACGGCGCCGAGCTGCGTCATCTGCGCGCCGTTGATGAAGACGGAGCCGGCCTGCATCGACATCGCGATCGTCCGCGTGCGTACGGCATCGGCTTCCGCGTCCCGGACGATCGGATCGAACGCCGTCGGAGCCGCGATCGAGCGTGCGGGGACGGCACCGGCTTGAAACGTCATGATCGAGAACGTCGTGCGATCGAGCGCGTCGGCCAGGTTCGCACCCATCATCCCCGTGAACAGCTCGCCGAACACCTCGCCCGAGTAGCTCGCGAGCTCGACCTCCGCGCCCTCCGGATCGCCACCAAAGTCGACGAGCAGCTCGGCGCGCTCTCCCGGGGCGAGCACCACGCGCCTCGTCGTGATCGGCGCGTCGAGCAACCCACCGTCACTCGCGACGTGCAGGAACGTGCGGTCATCGGAGAACCCGAAGTTGTAGATGCGCGCGTTGGACCCGTTGAGCACGCGCAATCGCACGAGCCCGCGCGGGACCACGGCGCGCGGCGTGATGCGGCCGTTGACGAGCATCGTCTCGCCTCGCAGCCCCGCCATGTGGTCGTGCATCGACGGCGTCTTGCCGGGCGAGTACGGGTGCGTGCCGTCGGCGAACAGCCGGCGATCCTGGATGACCAGCGGCAGATCGTCGACGCCGTAGGTCGAGGGCAGCTCGACGGTCTGCGCCGGATCCTCGACGAGGATCAAGCCGGCGAGCCCCATGTACACGTGACGCGCGGTCTCGTGCATCTGGTGCGGGTGGTACCAGGCGGTCATCGCGCGCTGGATGACGTCGTACTCGCTGAGCCACGTCGCGCCCGGCGCGATCGTCTGGTAGGGCCCGCCGTCGACACGCGCGGGCAGCTGCAGCCCGTGCCAGTGCAGCGTCGTCGTCACGCCGAGCGCATTCGTGACCTCGACGCGCACGCGCTCGCCGCGGCGGAACCGGAGCGTCGGCCCGAGCACGTCGCCGTTCGCGCCGTACGTCGCGGTCGGCCGTCCCGGCACCCACTCGACGGTGCCGGTCTGAAGCTGGAGCCGGAACACGCGCGTGCCGTCGACCAGCTCACCCTCGAGTAGCGGCGGCACGGTGAAGTCACCACTGCTGCCCGGGGCGTCCGGGGCGCCCGGCGCGTTACCGCCGCATCCAAGCACCCCGACCGCGCCGACGCCGCATACGCGCAAGAAGTCGCGCCGGTCGATCACGGCCGCGGTCCCGGGCCCATGCCACCGCGCGGTCCCATGCCCATGCCCATGCCCATGCCGCGCTCCATCGGCTCGCGTGCGATCCGTTCGAATGCCGCTCGCTCGAGGTGTTTCGGCGTGTACGTGCCGCCGAGCGCGACCAGGTTGCGATGGAACGCGCGAAGGTGGTTGCGCGACGCGCGCTGCAGGTTGTCGTAGACGCGCAGGATGTCGGCACGAGTGACGCCGCGCTTCGCACGCTCGAGGTCGGCGATGTCCAGCTCCTCGATCTCGAGGCCGACGGCGAATGCGTCCAGCTGCGAGCGCTTGCCTCGCTCGACGAGCTCGAGGTACAGCGCGCGCAGCGCCGGATCCTGGAGCTCACCGGGGCCTCTTCCCGCCGCCGGATCCGGCACCCCGTAGCGCTCGAGCAGTGACCCGATGATCTCGAAGTGCCGCCGCTCGGCCTGCTGGATTCGCGCGAACACGAAGCGCTGGCCCTCGAGAGCGACGTAGACGTCATGCGCGAGCTTCTCTGCTTCGCGCATGAACCGAAGCGACGCGATCTCCGCGGCGGTGAGCGATGCCGGCACAGCCGGCGGTGATGCCACCTGCCGGACCGGCGGGGGATCGGCGGTTGCGCCGCGATCGGCCCCGCAGCCGAGCAACGTCGCCAGGAGGAAGCTACCGAGCCAGAAGTTCGTAGGCATGACGAAGTTCCTTTCCTGCAACGGAGGTGCCCGAGCCGGCGTCGAGAACCGCGCAGTCCTCGCGTCGTCAGAGCGGGATCGAGAGCACGGGACACGCCGCTTCGCGGATCACGCGCTCGGTGTGCGAGCCGAGCAGGACGTCGCCGAACCCGTCGTGCCCCGACGTCGGCATCACGATGACGCACGCGCCGTGCGCCCGCGCGACGTCGAGGATCGCGTCTTCGAGCGGGCCGTCGACGCGCGTGATCGCGACGCCGAGCTGCTCGAGCGCCGGGTCGGCCGCGCCGACATGGACGAGCTCGAGCATCACGTCGGTGCTGCCGGCGAGCGCGACCAGGCGGCGCGCCGCGCCGAGGCCCCGCAGCGCGTCGGCGACGGTCCTGGCCGGGATCAGGATCCGGCGCAGGTCGATCGCGCCCGTCGCCGCGTCGACGAACCCGTGGCTGTAGTTCGGCACGACGAGGGCCGGCACCGCGAGGTTGCGCGTGATCGCCTCGCTGATGCTGCCGCGCACGAACGCGGCGAGCCCTTGCCTGCCGTGCGTGCCGAGCACGACGAGCTCGGGGCGTAGCTCCCGCAGCACGTCGAGCACCGTGTCGGCGACCTCGTCGCAGCACTCGTGACAGCGGCGCTCGTGGTGGATCGCGCGTCCCCACCGGGTCGCGAGCTCCGCGGCATCCGGCAGCGTCGCGGCGGCCGTATCCGGTGCATTGCCGTGCACGGTGACCAGCCGCGATGCACTCGCGGCCGCGAGCGCGCTCGCGTGCACGAACGCGCTCGTATCGTCACCGGTGAGATCCGTCGTATGTGCGATCAGCATCGTTACTTTCTGCCCCTCGGGCGACCGAGCTCGTCGGCGGGTCGCAGCACGTTGAGCGGCGTCACGAGGTAGCGCTTGCCGTTCGCGTGCGGAGCCGGGAGCCGGCCAGCGTCGACATTGACCTGCACGCTCGGGAACAGCAAGCGTGGCGCGGCGAGCTGGGCGTCGCGCCGCTGGCGCAGCTCGACGAACTCCGCCTTGGTCGTCTTCGCCGACAGCTGGATGTTGCTCGCCTTCGAGATGCCGATCGTGGTCTCCCAGTGCAGGTCGCGCCCGTTGGGCTGGTAGTCGTGGCCGACGAACACGCGCGTCGCGTCGGGCAGCGCGTACAGCCGCTGGACCGAGTCGTACAGCGCCTCGGCACTGCCGCTCGGGAAGTCGCAGCGGCCGGTGCCGTAGTCGTCGAGGAACAGCGCGTCGCCCGTGAACAGCGCATCCTCGAGCTTGTACGTGACACACGCCGGCGTGTGGCCCGGCGTCGCGATCACCTCGAGCGCGAGCGTGCCGGCACGCAAGACCTCGCCATCCCGGAGCAGCCGATCGAACTGGCTGCCGTCGATGGGGACGCTCGGAGGCAGGTCGAAGATCGGCTGGAAGGTCGCCTGGACCTCCGTGATCCGCTCGCCGATCGCGACCCTGGCGTCGAACCTGCGGCGGAACAGCTGGGACCCCGACAGGTGATCGGCGTGCGCGTGGGTCTCGAGCACGAAGTGAAGCCGCAGCTGCTCGCGCTCGATGAAGCTCGCGACCTTGTCGACCGACTCGGTCCACGTCGTCCCGTTCGCCGGGTCGTAGTCGAGGACCGGGTCGATCACCACGGCGTCACGCGAGGCCGCGTCGAACACGACGTAGGTCAGCGTGTTGGTGCGCGGATCGTAGAACGCTTCGATGCGGATCTTCGACATGGCGGTGCTCCTTACAGGCGGGCGACGGGCAGTCCTGTCGCGGTGTACGCGAGCATCCCGCCCGTCATGTTCATGACGCGACGGAAGCCGCCGCGAACCAGGATCTCGGCAGCGCGCCCCGACCGATTGCCGGAGCGACAGATCAGGATGATGTCCTCGTCCTTGTTCCAGCCGGTCGCGTGCGCCTCGAGGGCGCCGAGCGGGGCGTGCTCGGATCCCGGCATGAAGCCGTCGGCCGCGAGCTCGCTGGCCTCGCGAACGTCGACGAGGCGCGCCTTGCCGCGAGCGCGCTGTGCGACCTCGGGCGAGATATCGCGATATCCGGCGCGATTGGGCCGCGCTTTCTCGAACGGGCTGGTGACCGGCTGCATGACTCCTCCTGTGTGCATCGGCAGTGCCACGTGCAACTCGCGTACATGCGTCGGACTTGAAACGTCCTGAAACGCAGCCTCTTCACCGGGCGTCCGTCGTAGTCGAACTCGGCGATCACCAGTTTTCCGTAGCCGGTGACGAGCGGACAGGATGAGTATCCGTCGTAGCGCGCGCAGGGGTGGGCTTGGAACGTGCGATCGCGGTCATGACAGCTCCTTGTCAGAAGTAACGTGGGACCTCAGATGAGCTCCTTCGCGAGGACGAACGCGGCCATCACCACGACGAACACGCCGAACCCGCGGCGCAGCGTGGCCGGCGGAATCCGGCCCGCGAGCGTGCCACCGATCAGCGACCCGACGACCGCGACGGCCGTGACGCCGAGCGTGATCGGCCAGTCGACGTCGACATGACCGAGGTGGCCGGCGAGGCCTGCGAATGACTTCATCGCGATCACGACGAGCGAGGTACCGATGGCGGTCTCCATCGAGAGGCCTCCGAGCAGCACGAGCGCAGGCACGACGAGGAACCCCCCGCCGGCACCGACGATGCCGGTGACGATGCCGACGACGACGCCCTCGGCGATCACCTTGCCGACGGGCAACTCCGTGCTGCGCGCGGCGAGCGTGCGCGGCTTGCGCAGCATCGCGACCGCGGTCGCCGCCATCATCAGCCCGAACGCGATCATCAGGACGTGGCCCGGGATGAAGGCTGCGAGCCGCCCACCGCCGTAGGCGCCCGCCATGCCGGCCGCGCCGAATACGAGGCCGGTACGCCAGCGAACGCGTCCGGCGCGCGCGTGCGAGATCACCCCAGCCGCGCTGGTCACGCCGACGACGAACAGCGAGGACGCGATCGCCGCCTTCGGCTCCATCCCGCCGACGTACGTCAGGATCGGAACCGTGAGGATCGAGCCGCCTCCCCCGAGCAGTCCCAGCGAGATCCCGATCAAGACGGCGAGGCCGAGGACTGCAAGCATGCGGACCGCTGTTTCAAGCGCGGTGCCACGTGCAACTCGTTGCGGCGACACGGATCTGGCCAGTCGGTGAAACATCGCGAAACGCGATCGCGACCCGCGATCATTTCATCTCGTGGCAGCACCACGCGGAACACGGAAGTTGCGGGTCGCTCGCACGCGTTTCGGGTGGCATCCGTGGTGCACTCCATGGAGGTCATGCCTTCGTCCTGGCTCTACGCATCGATCGGCGGCGCGATGATCGGCGCCGCCAGCTTGTTCCTCCTGCTCACCCACGGCCGCATCGCGGGGATCAGCGGGATCACGGGCTCGCTCCTCCAGCGATCGACCCCCGATCGCGGCTGGCGGCTGGCGTTTCTCGGAGGCCTCATCTCCGCGGGGCTCGTCGCCGCCGTCGTCGCACCCTCGGCGATCGGCGCCTCGGTCCGCTCGCTGCCGATCGTGATCGTCGCCGGCCTGTTCGTCGGATTCGGCACACGGCTCGGCGGCGGCTGCACGAGCGGTCACGGCGTGTGCGGACTGTCGCGGCTCTCGATCCGCTCGCTCATCGCGGTCGCCACGTTCATGACGACCGGCGCGATCACCGCGATGATCGCGGGAGGTGCGTCGTGACCACCGCGGCAACCAGCTGCGGGACGCGCTGCCGCACGATGTCGCTCGTGCTCGCGGCGATCACCGGTGCGCTGTTCGGGGCCGGGCTGATCGTGTCGGGGATGACCGACCCGGCACGTATCGTGGGGTTCCTCGATCCGCTGCGCGGCTGGGATCCGACCCTGGCGTTCGTGATGGGCGGCGCCGTCATCGTCTACGCGATCGGGTTCCGCTTGATCCGCCGCCATCGCGACGATCCGTGGTTCGACGTGCGCTTCCACCTGCCGACCCGTCGAGACGTCGATCCCCAGCTGCTCGCCGGAGCCGCGCTGTTCGGCATCGGCTGGGGGCTCGGCGGCCTGTGCCCGGGGCCCGGCATCGTGGCCGCGGCGTCGGGCAGCGTGCCGGCGATCGCGTTCGTGCTCGCGATGCTCGCGGGGATGTACGCGCAGCACCGAACCGCCCGTTGACCACCCCCACCGTCGACGAGGTCAACGCTGCGTCGAGAGCAACCGTGGGGCGTTGACGTGGACGCTCGGCCGGATACGAACACAGCGGAAAATTCGACGCCCGGCCTCGGTCGATGTCGATGGGCGTAGGCCTCGGTCCTGCATGACTCCTTATCAAGAACGCACCATGGTGAGCGAGGAACTCTCCCACGACGAGCTCGAGGTCTTGTCCGGCGCGCTGGATCAGGTGGAGTGGACGGCCGAGCCCACGCTCCGGTTCACGTTCGTAGGTGCCAATGCGACGAACATGTTCGGGTATCCGCGCACGGCCTGGCTCGCCCCCGACTTCTTCGCGTCGCGGCTGGCTCCCGACGAGCGCGAGACCACGCTCGCGCTCTGCCGTAGCGTCGCCGCCGACGGGCGCCAGCGACAATGCCTGCACCGCTTCGTGGCCGCGGATGGTCGTGCGCGCTGGGTCCGCACCGCCATCGCCGCGCGCTGGGACGGCCCCGCGATCCGCAGGCTCGTGGGCCTCACGGCGGTGGTTCCCGACGTGGTCGCGCTTCACGAACGCGAGCGCGAAGCCCAGCGCCTCATCCTCGACCAGCTCCCCGCCATCGTGTGGACCACCGATCGCGAGCTCCGCTTCACCAGCGGATCGGGCGCAGGGCTCTCGGCCCTCGGGCTCGTTCCGAACCAGCTGATCGGAGGAACGGTGTACGAGTACTTCCGGGTGGAGGATCCCGCGCACCCGTACATCGCGTCGCACCTGCGAGCCCTGGCCGGTGACAACGTCACCTACGACGCCGACTGGATCGGTCGCTCGTACCAGGTCCACGTCGAGCCGTTTCGCGATCACCGGAAGGCGATCGTCGGCGTCATCGGTGTCGCCCTCGACGTCACCGGCCGCACGCGCGCCGAGGCCGAGCGAGACGCGCAGCGCCAGCTCCTCGCGGCGCTCATCTCGAACCTCGTCGAGGGGGTCGTCGTCGCCGACGTCGAAGGACGGATCACGCTCGTCAACGCCGCGGCACGACGGATGTTCGAGCTGGACCCCGGCGCGGCGACGGTCCGCGAGCTCGCGGACCGCACCCGACCGCGGACGCCCGGCGGACGTCTCCTCCCGTACCCCGAGCTGCCGTGGACCCGCGCGCTCGCGGGTGAGGTCGTGACCCGCGAGGCGTTCGTCGTGGAGCACGGTGGGCGCGCGTTCCATCTCGTCACGAGCGCCGCGCCCATCCGCACGGACGACGGCACGAAGACGCTGGGCGCCGTGGCCGTCGTTCGCGACGAATCCGAGCGAGCCGAGCTCGAGCTCGCGAAGGACCAGTTCGTTCGCGTGGCCGTCCACGAGCTCAAGACGCCGGTCACGATCATGAAGGGCCACGCGCAGGGCATGCAACGCAGGAGGAGAACACTCGATCCCGAGGTGCAAGGCATGGTCGATGCGATCAACCGCGGGGCCGATCGGATCACCCGGATCGTCGAGGATCTCGTCGACGTCTCGCAGCTCCAGCTCGGCACCCTCGAGGTGCGCATGGATTCGCTCGACCTGGGTGCCCTCGTCTCGAGGGTGACGGCGCGCGTCGCGGGGCGCACCACGCGCCACGCAATCCGCCTGCTGCCCGCGGAGTCAATCGATGTGAAGGGGGACCGCGATCGGCTCGAACAGTGCGTCCGCATCCTGCTCGACAACGCCATCAAGTACTCGCCCGAGAACAGCTCGGTGGAGGTCACCGTGACGACGGAAGCCGGACGTGCGGTCGTCTCGGTGATCGACCACGGCGTCGGCATTCCTGCCGAGAAACAGGCCCGCATCTTCGAGCGCTTCCATCGTGCCGTGACGGATACGCCTCACGACTTTGGCGGGCTCGGGGTCGGGCTCTACCTGCTTCACGAGATCATCGAACGGCACGGCGGAGACGTGTCGTTCGTGAGCGTCCCCGGCCGTGGCAGCACCTTCCGCTTCACCCTGCCGGCTCCAGAGTGAACGCCGTGGAGAAGCCAGAGCCAGTCCCGCGCGGATACGTCCTGATCGTCGATGACGATGACGACATCCTGGCCATCGTGGCCATGCACATCGAGGACGACGGCTTCGCGGTCCGCACCGCACACAACGGGCAGGAAGCGCTCGAAGCGATCCGGGAGCGCATGCCGAGCCTGGTCCTGCTCGACCTCAAGATGCCCGTCATGAACGGATGGGACTTCGTCCACCGGTTCCGCGAGCTCTACCAGCACGCAGCACCGATCGTGGTGATGTCGGCCATCGACGCTGTCGGGCGTCGAGCCGCCGATCTCGGCGCCGAGGACTGGCTCGCCAAGCCCTTCGAGGCCACCGCCCTGACGGAGATGGTCCGGCGCTACGCCGCGTAGTCGTTCGAGTTGCTGTGATCGCGTCAGGCAAGCACGCGTAGCGCGTCGACGTACGAGACGATCCCGATCAGCGCACCGAACTTGTCGATGACGGGGATCGCGCCGATCCGATCGTCGGCGAAGCGTCGTGCGAGCTCGACCAGCGGCGTATCGAACGGCACGGTCACCGCCGGTCGCGTCATCACGTCCTGGACGTGTAGCTGCGCCGTCGACACGTTGCGGTGAACCGCGACGAACTGTGCCGGATCGCCGATCGCGGCGCGTACGTCGCGCTCGGACAGCATGCCGATGATGGAGCTCGTCGTATCGATCACCGGCAGGTGGCGGATGCGGCGCGCGACCATGATCGCGACGGCGTCGGCAAGCAGGGTCTCGGGATGAACGGTCAGCGGCCACGGCGTCATCACGTCTGCAGCGGTCGCGTACGTGACCGGCGAGGGCCCCATCGCCGAGCGCACCTCGGCGTCGAGCACGTCGGTGATCGTCGCGATCCCGAGCAGCTTGCCGCGCTCGACGACGGGCATCGCGCCGATCTTCCCGGCCGCCATCCTGCCCGCGACCTCGCTGAGCGAATCATCGGGCGCGGCGGTCTGCGGCGGGGCACGCATCGCGTCATGCACCGTGATCGCCCACCAGTCGCGATCGTCGTCGGCAACATGTGCGCGGGCGGCGAGCACATCGCGTTCGGAGAGCATGCCGACGAGCCTGCCCCCGCTGACGACGGGCAAGTGCCGGATGTGCGCCCGCGTCATCGCGAACTGCGCGGCGCCGAGGCAGTCGGTCTCGTTGATCGTGAACGGGCCGCGACGCATGACCTCGCTGATCTTCATGCTCGGGTTCGAAGCATCGATGGTGCCAACCTGTGATGCCGAATCCGCGCAAGTCTTGCGTCACCGACCGGGCATAGAGGACCGCGCGACCGCGGATCTCGCCGTTTGCGGGATCACTGGCACTCGCCGGGGATCCACCCGCGCTGGAACGCCGGCGCGAACATCTTGCCGTCCCACGCCCGCGTCACCTCGGCGCTACCGACGACGAGGTTGGTCTCGCGCGAGTGATTCCACGCCTGGGTATCCATGTTCGCGCCGCCGACGATGACGACCTCGTCGTCGATCGAGGTGTACTTGGCGTGGCTCGCGAGCGGCCCGTTGCCGGTGATGAGCGCTCCGCTGTCCGCCGCATACCATCGCACCCGCAGGCGCTCGCACCGATCCGGAAGATCCGCGAGCGTCTCCTCGAACAGCTGGTTGACGTTCTCGACGTTGGTCCCGCCTTGACCGGGCAGGTTCTCGCCCTTGTCGTTGAAGCCGTGCGAGACGACCACGTCCACCGTGACGCCCCTGCGTACGGCCGCGACGATCGCTGCCTTCGCGTGATCGTCGTTGAGGTTGGGCGTCATCATCCGGATGTGGTGCCTCGCGTTGCCGAACGCCGCGAGGAACGCCTGGTCTTGCGTGTTGTCGATCCGGTTTCCGACCGGGTTCGCGTCCCCCTTTCGGGTCACGACCATGATCGGCTCGCATGCGGACTCGGGCACCGCGTGCTCCGCGATCGGGTGCTTCACCGACGCCGGGTCTCGGGTGCAATCCGCTTGTGCTCCGCCGCGGCTGCCGCACGTCCACTCGTGGCTGATCCGCCACGCGTTATCGAGCTCCGCGAGCAGCGAGATCGCGACCTCGCCGTCGACCTGATACGCCGAGTCGTTCCACGGATCCTGATCGTTGTGGACCGCCTCGACGTTGGCTCCTCCGATCACCGCCACGCGACCGTCGACCACCAGCACCTTCGAGTGCAGGTTGCCGAGCCCGTTGTGGGTGTACGCGGCGAGCTGCCAGCGCACGAGCTTCGGATCGAGAGCGAGCGCTTCGAGCCCGGACGCGATCCGCGGCATGAGGTTGGTGATCCGGTAGCTGCTCGGGAACGCAAACGGCGACCCCTCATTGAACGCATCGACGATGATCCGGACGTTCACCGGCGTATCGCGACCCTCGGCACGTGCGGTCGCTTCGAGATCCTCGAGCCCGCCGAAGATGGCGCGCGCCGGATCCGAGTCGTTCTCCCAGACGTAGAACTGCACGTCCACCTCGTGCTGCGCCTGGCCGATCAGCTGCCGCATCCGAGGAAAGATCTCGGGGCCGCGAAGCAGCATGTCGCGGTCGGCATGGTTGCGTTGCGTCGCGTAGTACCGAGCGGGGACATTTCCGCGCTCGACCACCGGCTGCGTGGCGTCGAAGATGGTCTCGAACAGCGAGCCGCGCGCCACGCAGCTCGGCAGCACGGCGCTCGCGCCATCCGCCTTGCCATCGTCGGCGCCGAAGTCGAGGAGCTCTGGTCCTTCCGGATCGACGGTGCACGCACCGACCAGGCCGAGGACCATCGGGATCGACCAACCAACATTGCGCATCATGCGCGCCCCGCCTCGCAACATCGATGCCGCGCGCGGATCGCGGTCGATCGCTAGCTTGCGAGCGCTGCGCGAGTGGTCAGGCGACTGGAGTAGCCTGACTCGATCAGATCACTCACCCGTGTGATCGAACGATGACCGACCGCTGGCGCGATCATGTACGCGGTTGTCGCGCTGGTGTGAGGCCGCGATCGCGAGGCACGTATGCTTGCGATCGGCACGCCGCGTCACTCGACGTCAGCAGCGAGTCAGACTCTCTCGATCGAGCCTTGCCGGCACGCCGCGTCGATCACGAGGGGCTCGATCTGGAGCGTCGTATGGGCGATCGCGAACCGATGCTCGAGGTCGGCCGCCGCATCGTGCAGGAACGTCGGCGCGCACTCGTTCCACGGCATGACCAGATGCGCCGTCAACGCCACCTCGGTCGTGCTCATCGACCAGATGTGGAGGTCGTGGACCTCCGTCACGCCCGGCAACCCCGCCAGGTACGCCTCGACCTCGGCCGGATCGATGTGCACCGGAACCGCATCGAGCAACAGGTTCAGCGCTTCCCGAAACAGCTGGGCCGTGCCGAGCAGGATCACGAGCGAGATGACGATGCTCGTGGCCGGATCGATCCAGTTCCAGCCCGTCTGCCAGACCACGACGCCCGCGACGACGACGCCGGCGGAGACCGCCGCGTCTGCCATGAGGTGCAGGTAGGCGCCGCGGAGGTTCACGTCGCGATCGCGGCCCCGCGCGAACAGGAGCGCGGCGCCGCCGTTCACGAGCACGCCCATCGTGGCGACGATCGCGACGAGCCCGCCGTCGACGTGTGCCGGCGTACCGATCCGGAGCACCGCCTCCCATGACACGCCGCCGATCGCGACGAGGATCACGGTCGCGTTCGCGAAGGCCGCGAGGATGGTGGTCCGTCGCAGACCGTACGTTCGCCGAGCCGTGCGGCGGCGCCGAGCCAGGATCGTCGCGCCCCAGGCCATCGCAAGCCCGAGCACGTCGCCGACGTTGTGGGTGGCGTCCGCGAGCAGCGCGGTCGAGTCGGCGACCAGACCCGCGATCACTTCGACGACGATGAACGCGACGTTCAGCCCGATCCCGATCGCGAACGCGCGGCCCGGATCGGCGGGTGGACGATGCTCGTGTCGGTGCCCATCGTGGGCATGCGCGTGGGCCTCAGCATCCGGTCGTGCCTGAGTAGCGCCAGCTGCCATGGGTCCTGGATCGGATGTACCAAGTGACGCGAGGTTGGCAACGGCGCACCACGCCTGCGAGCGCAAGCCGGCTTCGGCGTCACGCCTTGCTCGTGCGCCGGCGGCGCAGGAGCTGGCCGCCGATGACCAGGGCGAAGCACATGCTGCCAGCACCACCAGTCCCGGTGTCGCAACATCCGCCGCCGGTCGCCGGCCTTGGAGACGAATCGGTTCCCGGTCCGTCCGTCGCCGCGCCGCACGTGGGCCCGGAGACGCCGAACTGTTCCACGAGCCCCGGCCAGAGCTGGTCGGCACAGGTATCGCGTTGCGTCGTCCCGACAGGGCACTCGACGGGACCTGCGAGCTCGACGAAGCGAAAGATCTTGTCCCATGTCGCGCCGTCCCCCGAACGCCCGACCGCCCTGAAGTCGGGCTCCCAGTTCGCGGAGCAACCGAACAGCTGGCCATCGCCGCGCTGTCCGAGGCACCCGAACTGCGGTGGATTCGAGATCGGCTGGAACGTCAGCCCACCATCGTCGGAGCGATGCGCGCCGACCTGGGTCGCGACGAGCACGGTGCTGGCGTCGCGCACGACGACGTCCGCGATCGGCTTCGGGGTCATCAACACCTCGGTGAACGTGACGCCACCGTCGGGCGAGCGATACAGGCGATCCTGCGTCGCCGGGCCGCCTGCAGAGGTCACGTAGAAGACGTTCGCGTTCGCGGGATCGATCGCCGCGACGTAAAGTTCCGGGTTGGTCGCGAACGTGATCGATGACAGGTCGGACGGAGTCCAGCTCTCGCCGCCGTTCGTGGTCCGATACAGGTGAGTGATCGGGCCGCCCATGCCGCCATCGGGCTGCGTGCCACCGAACTCCATCCCGGTCGCGTAGACGACCTGCGGATTCGATCGCGAGACCTCGAGGCTCTTCCAGATGATCGTCGTGGGCAACACGCCACGAGGTTCGAAGGTCACGCCGTTGTCGGTCGACCGATAGATACCGTTGGCGCGCGTGCTCTCCGACGTTCCGGCCCAGACCTCGCCGGTCGGGCCCAGGTCGAACGCGTCCACCCAGATCTCGGCGATCCGCCCAGGGTCACCGATCGGTTTCTCAGCGGTTGCCGTCGTGAAGCTACATCCGCCGTCGCGGCTGACGCGCAGTCCTTCAAACGTCGTCGCGAAGATCGTCCCGTCGCTCGCGACCGCGTACTTCGGATCGAACGTGCCGCCATAACCAATGTTCTGCTCGCAGATCCAACGAAACGTGCACCCATCGTCGTGGCTGACGACCAACCCGAACGTGGTGCGAACGTAGATCGACGCCGGATCGTTGGGGTGAAAGAACACGCCGTTGGTCGCGGGCGCGCGCCCATTGGCCGACGCGCTCGCCGTGGCGAAGACGATGACCCCGAGGATGCGCAGCACGCTCATGGGGCAGTCCGCGGGGAGGTCAACATCGCTTCGATCATGGGGATCCTGGAGGACGACGGTACTTCGACCGGCGAGAGGCCGAGCGCGAAATCGCGCGGCTCTGGAGCATGCGCCCGAGCTCACGCACTGTTGCGAGGGGGATGTCTAACATCGGCGTGCAGGGTGCGTCGTCGGGTCGACCAGACGCAGTACGGCATTTTCATGGTGGAATCGCCCGACCAGCGCGGGTTACAGGTACCGGCCGGCTTGCAGTCCGTACCTGCCCGTGGCTTTGGCGCACGCGCGGACTTCGCCGACCGACTCGAAGCCGTCCTCGCATCGTAGCGCCGCTCAGTAGATGAACCAGACTAGCTGCCGGCGCTTCTTCTTGGCGCCGGCGAGCCAGCCGCGCACTTCGTCGATGACTTCCTCGGCATCGTCATCATCCTCGGCAAGCTCCTCGATCGCATCGAGCGCCTTGGTGAACGCGGCGATGCCCTTCGTATCGATCGTCCCGATCTCCGGAAAGTCGGCCGGCTCGGGAATCTTCATCGGGATCGAACCACGCCCGACGAGCTTCTCGGTATCGGGCTGCTTCGCTTGCTTCAGCAGGGGATCGAGGAACTCGTCGAACCAGGTGAATTCCTCCTCGTCGACCCGCGTGCCCAGGTGCATGCACAGCACCTCGAGCGCGTAGCCGTACTGGGACCCGTGCTGCTTCTTCGTCACCTTGCCGGCGACGATCTCGTCGATCGCTTGCCCGAGACTCGGCAGCTCTCCGGAGGCGATCTCGTCGGCGAACCACTCGCCGTTGTCCTTGATGCGCTCCGCTTGCTGCTTCTTCGCGGCCGCGGCGAGCTTGGGATCCTTGCTGCCCCAGACCTTCTTCAGCCGCGCGAGGTCGACGGCGTAGACCGAATACGAGTAGCCCATCCCATGAGGTTACTCCGGCGGTCGCTGGACGGATGGCCTTCCTTCCGACACCGGCGGGCAAGCGCTCAGCGCCCGCGCGGCGTGACCGTCTTGATCGGCGCGCCGCGCAGCCACTTCTCGACGAGCGCATCGTCGAACAGCTTGGCGGCCTCGCGATAGCGCGACGTCGCCAGCAACGCTGCGCTTCGTGCAGCCTCGCGCCGGACGCCGCGGCCAGGGGCCGAGTGGTGAAACCACGTCTCGGCACCGTCGACGATGACGTAGCCGACGTGGTTGTCGAGGCCGACGAGGTAGATGCCCGAACCGCCGGCCCTCAGCTTGGCGACGAAGCCATCGATCGACTGATCGTAGCTGCGCCAGATCGGTGTCACGGACGGCCTCGGCGAGTCGTAGAGCTTGCCCGGGGGCCGGCCGAGACCACCTCCAACACCGCGCCGTCGATGGCGCCGAGTCCACGAGCAGCAGCGACCTGTACGAACCCCTGAGGACCGCGGCCGTTAGCGCCAACCGACTTCGACGCCGAGCGCGCATCGCGCGGCCGCCGGATCGGGCTCGAACGTGCCGTCAGACACCATCAGCGGCGTACGTTCGACGGGGATGGCGAGCTCGACGGTCCCGACGAGACGCACGTGGTCCGCCATCGGCCACGCGACGCCGACACCGCCACCAACGGCGACCCAGCGGCGTTCGTCCGGCACGCCCATCGACACCATGCGCGCGACCGCGTTCGACATCCCGTCGGACCCGGCGAGCTCGCCAGACTCGACAAGCATCCACGCGCGCAACGGCATCGAGCGCGATGCCCAGCCGCCGCGTAGCGACCACACGTCGAGAGCGAGCTCCACAGGCTCGGGCGTGGCGGTCACGACGAGGGTTTCTTGCGGTTGCCAGCGGCCGAGCGCGAGCTCCCCGAACCATTCGTGATGCCGGACGAACACCGCGATCTCGCGACCCACATTGACGCCGGGCAGCGCGCCGATACCCGAGAGTCCCGTCACTCGAACACCGCCGCCCCACGGTCCGTGATCGTGTGCGATTCGCGGCGTCACACCGGGGATCGTCGTGCTGGTACTCGTCGGGGCGACTTCGCTGGGCGGTTGTAGCTCCACCTCAGGATCGACGATGGCATCGGCGGCGGCCGTCGTGGAGAGACTCACGAGGCCAAGGCAGACGCTAGACGCCCAACGGTTCGCCATTCGCAAACTGTATCCGCGACGGTTCAAGGCCGCACGAGGCTCGAGCTCGATTGTTGGCAAGGTTGGGCAACGGCGTACTGCGAGTGATTGCCGCGTCGGTGTCATCACGATCGAGGTTCGCTCCATCGAGTGAGGACACCCGGCGAGCAGACTGGTTGCATGCGCAGGTTCGACTACAGGCTGTCGTGATAGCGCTTTGGCAGGGCCAGGTTTGGCTTCTTCACCGGCTGCTTCTTCGCAGGCTTGGGGCCGCCGGCGCACCTCGCATGCTTCTTCACGAACGCCTTGCCGGCGACGGCTTCGAGCCGCTGGCCGAGGCGCTTCACCTTGGCGGCGACGACCGGATCCCGTGCAGCGAGCGTGCATAGCTCGGGAGCGCTCATCATGTACTCGTAGACGCTGGCGCGATCCTCGATCTCATTGGTCGTCGCGTACGCATTGACGAAGCCCTTCGGTGGCGAGCCCGTCGCGGGATCGCGGTACTCGAACCCACGCGGCTTGAGGGCGGCCCACTCGCGATCGGCCATCGCGCCTCCAAGCGTCGCGAAATCGAACAGGTGGAAGAACTCGTGATGGACGACCTGCTCCACGCCGCGCCCGTCGCCGCGATTGAAGTAGCCGACGCTGATCATGATGCGCCGCTTCGAGAGCTCGGCCAGCCCGACCGGGCCATCATCCTCGCCGACGTAACGCAGCTCGCGGCACAGCGCGAATCGCTCGATGCGCGCGGCGCGCAGCAGCACGTCGGGATAGCTCGCGATCGCGAGCGCGACGCGGTCCACGAGCTCGGGATCGATCCCATCCATGCCGGTCGCGACGTCACACCGGGTGCACTTGCGCTCGGCGTCGGCCGACTCGCAAGTCATGATCGTGGGCTCGTCGTCGAGCTGGATCCCGTTGCGCGCGAGCGTCGCATGCAGCATCGCCGTGCGTTCGCGAAACGTCGGGTCCTCCGGGATGACTTGCACCGGCGACTCGGGTGTATGCGACCCTCCGCACGCGACCACAAGACCGACCGCGCCCACGAACCCGCGCATCCTCGTCTGCAACGCACGTGACGTGCCACGCGCCGGCCACGTCGGATCCACCGGTTGGCGCCCCGACGGTGACGCACGCGCGCCACGGTGTGGCAATCCGAGGTCCATCCACGAGCCCGCCAACAACATGATCGGCTTCCTCGGCATCGAGCCGAAGCGCTTCGGTCTGCGGCGTGTCGGTACGGGCCACCAGCGTGATGCTGCACAGACAGGCGAGATGCTTGGTGTTCGTGGGTTCTCCCGTACAGGCGTGATCGGGAGACGGAACCCACAGCGCGATTTCAAGAAACTCGCATCCACCGGTCATCTGGGGCGTTCAGCGTCGCAGACGCGCCGCAGCGTCTCGATCCGCCAGAGGCATCGAAACTCTGCTCGACCGTGAGAACACGAGCGAGACGCCGGATCTCGAGTGCAACCCGGACGACTGCATTGCCACACGAGCATGAACACCCGTGAACCCTTCACACGTAAGCGAACGACACCCCGGGGTGAAGGCGATGCGTCGAGGGCGACCTCCAGAACCACCCGGACCTGAACACAGATCCACCGATCCAACGCCCACCTCCTCTTCGATGGCCACCTCCACCAGCACCACGTCGCGTACTCGATACTGCATCGTTCACCCCGGAGCTCGTTCGGATCGGTAGTGACGGCAGCCCGGGTTCCGTTCCGGATCACGTGCGGATTCTCTCAGGCCCGCCCCAAACCCAGGTATCGTCGCGGAGTTGTCGATGGGGGAGTTGCCGAAGGGGGCCTCGGACCAGTCCACCGAGGATGCGTTGCTCGGGGAGGCGCCAGACGTCGATCGTCTGGCGATGGAACGCGCACGCGCACGCGTCCAGCAACGGCTCTTCAACATCGACAAGCCGGCGCGGATCGGTCGCTACGAGATCCTCGAGCCGATCGGCGGCGGCGGCATGGGGACGGTCTACGGTGCGTTCGATCCGCAGCTGCAGCGCAAGGTCGCGCTGAAGGTCTTGCATCCGCGCCGCCTCAACGACGCGCGCGCGCAACAGCGAATGCTGGTCGAGGGACGCGCGCTCGCGAAACTCGACCACCCGAACATCGTGAAGGTGCACGACGTGATCATCGAGGACCAGCAGGTCATCGTGGTCATGGAGCTCTTGGTGGGCGAGACGCTGGAGCGCTGGCAGGCAGCCGCGCGCCGCGAGCTCTCCGAGATCGTATCCATCTACGCGCAAGCCGCAGAGGGCCTCGCAGCTGCACACGGCGTCGAAGTGATCCACCGCGACTTCAAGCCGAGCAACGCGATCATAGGCACGGATGGTCGCGTGCGCGTCGTCGACTTCGGACTCGCGCGTATGTCGTCGACGGATGACGTGACACGTGCTGGATCCGATCCGGAGCAAGCGGAGCTGACGGCGACCGGCGACGTGCTCGGCACGCTCGGGTTCTCGTCGCCCGAACAGCTGGCCGGG
>Ga0299915_10000710_pt1 | contig 24925 bp, 19 predicted proteins | sample RVTome_13_FD_200263 | JGI IMG/M metagenome (GOLD analysis project Ga0299915, IMG submission 200263) | Soil microbial communities from uranium-contaminated site in the Upper Colorado River Basin, Wyoming, United States - RVT92D227 (version 2) ... | reverse complement strand
TCGAACACTATACTTCATCATCAAGGGACAACCTGAAAATTCCCGGAAATAATGTACATGTGATTTTCAAAGACAGCCAATCCAGAATATGGCTTGGAACGAGGGACGGAGTCTGTATTTTTGACCGTAAAAAGCATAAATTCAGGCTGTTTCAGGATTATTTTGACATCAGCATTACTGATTACTTTATTGGCAACCGGGTTTACTGTATTATCGAGGATTCAGCGGGCAGGATATGGATGGGAACAGGGAATGGCATTTTTATCCTGGATACCCGCTCAAAAAATACAAGCATGATTCAGTCCGGTAGTCCGGATCCCCTGACTATCAGCAACAACCTGGTTTATTCTTTGCTGGAAGACAGAGACAAGCATATATGGATAGCCACTTCGAATGGCCTCAACCGGTATGTTCCGGAGGATAGTACAATTTATCACTACTTTCATAATGAGGCTTCAGAGAATACTTTGTGTGATAATTATACGATTTCCCTTTGTGAAGATTTGAAAGAAAACATCTGGATCGGCACCAGTTCCGGAGTAAGCAGATTTAATAAAGCCGATTCGGTATTTACTCACTATGCCATGAAAGATGGACTTCCGAGCAATATTATTTATGATATTGTCGAAGATAATCAGAACGATCTCTGGTTTACTACCGGGAATGGTCTTGCCAGGTATAATCCTGCCTCCGGCACAATACGATCCTATACACTGGAAGAAGGCATTCAGGGGATGGAATTTAATATAAAAGCTGTTTTCAAGGGAGAAGACGGAGAACTGTTTTTTGGCGGTATGGATGGTCTCATCTCATTTTATCCCGATTCTCTCCTGGACAACACTTATATTCCACCGGTAAGAATCACCTCCTTTGAAAAGGAAACCAGTGGAATAAGATCCAGGAAAGGGGTTTACGATGGGGAAGTAAACCTTTCCTACCGTGATTACTCCTTTACCATTGAGTTTTCTGCGCTTGATTTTTCAGATCCTTCAAAAAACCAATATGCCTATCAGCTGGAACCTTTGTCGGATAAATGGATCAATATCGGGAACCGGCGATTTGTTCATTTTACCAATTTACCTCCCGGAAAATATTTCTTTCGGGTAAAGGGAACAAACAATGATGGTTTCTGGAATCCTGTGGCGACAGGCATTACCATCACTATATCACCTCCATGGTGGAAAAGCAGGTATGCCTACATATTCTATTTCCTGATTACAGCATTGGCCATTGTTTTCATTATTCAATGGAGAGAAAGAAACCTGATCAGGGAAAAGAAAACACTGGAACAAAAGGTCCGGCAACGTACAAAAGAAATTGAAAAGCAAAAAGACAAGCTGGATGAATTGAATACTACCAAGGATAAATTCTTTTCCATTCTGGCCCATGACCTGAAGAGTCCTTTTTCAAGTCTTTATTCCATGAGTGAGGTGATGAGCGGGAATTATGATTCAATGGAAGAATCGGATAAACGGACAGGAATGAATAAGATCCATAAAATGGCCGAATTAATTTTTAAGTTGCTGGAGAATCTCCTGGTATGGTCCAGGTCTCAAAGAGGAGGGGTGGAGTACACGCTGGTCAGGTTTAATTTATCCAAAGCAATAGAAGTAAATGTTAACCTTCACAAAGCAGTTGCCGGTCAGAAAGGGATCATCCTCAGGAATAAAGTTTCCGGGGATCTTTTTGCCTTTGGTGATTTGGAAATGGTCAATACGGTGCTGAGAAATCTGATCAGCAATGCCGTAAAATTCACTGCCAGTGACAGGTTGGTGGAGGTTGATGTTCAGAAGAACGGAGACTTTCTGGAGGTATTGGTAAATGACCAGGGTGTGGGTATTTCAAGTGAAAACATGCAAAAACTTTTCCGGATTGATGTAAAATACAAAACACCCGGTACCGCAGGTGAGACAGGAACAGGACTTGGCCTGGTAATTTGCCGGGAATTCGTTGAAAGAAATGGCGGTAAAATCTGGTGTGAAAGTCAGGAACACTACGGAACAACTTTTCATTTTACCATACCCCTTGCTGCCAACAATATGATACCTAAGCCAAAAGAGCTATAGCGCTTTATAACATCAGTATCTGTAAGTGAAATTTTTCTGAAAACTTTGGTAATCGTATTCCCTGGCCTTAATACGAAGAACAACCGAATCGGCTACCTCGTTCTGCAGTGATCTCAGATCGAAAGATACAAATCCACTGAAATTATATCGGGGCTCATCATTGTTGTTGTTGTGGCGGATTTCCAGATCAATGGTGTCAACCGGAATTTCTCCGGGGTACCGGATGAGGTTGATGTAATGTGTCAGTGTGTTGCCATAATATAAAAAACTCAGGTTTATGAAGTCCTTTTCCAGCCATAAACTGCCAACTTTCAGCGGATCGTTTCCAATAGAATCGGCTATTTCGGAATTAATCTCAATTACCGGTTTAAAAAGCACCTTTTCCAGGCTGTAAATCTCAATTACGAGATCAATTCCCTGAGGAGCAATGTTGTTCACAATGGTGAAATCGGCAATTACCCTGTCCCCATTCTGTACTGCACTGCTTATGTTGTTCCGGTTTACCACAAGGAACCGTGCTCCGTCGTCGGCTTCTATAATTGTGCTGTCTTGTGTAATAACGATAATCCCCAAAGTGGAATAATACACTTTCTCTTCAGGAATGCAGCCCGATATAAAACAGGCAGTCAGGAATATTATGGCTAATAATATGTACTTTTTCATAAAATTGTTCTTTTTAATTTAAAAATATTGCTAATGGTCCGACAAAACTGATTTATTTAATAGATTCCCAAATCCCCAAAAAAGTTGCGTGGGGATTCAAGATTATTTGTCTAAATTTAATAATTCGGTAAATAGAAAACATTAAAGCCATGAAAAACATTCTTATTACGTATGTGCTGATCATTGGTATTGTTACCATTTCTTTCCGGTCGGACAAGGAAAACTTCGATGATCCGATAATACAATCCAAAACCATAACCCAGGTGGCTGTTGTGGTGAAGGACATTGACAAAGCCCGGAATGCCTGGGCACAACTTTTAGGGGTTAAGGTACCGGATGTGAGCATTGCTGAATCATATTTCTCCCGGCCCACCCTGTACAAGGGCAGTCCTTCGGATGCCAGGGCAAAGCTGGCGTTCTTCAGTATGGACAATCTTCAGATTGAACTGATAGAACCGTTGGGTGGGAAAAGTACCTGGCAGGACTTCCTCGATACTTATGGTGAAGGTATTCACCACATAGCCTTTGAGGTAAAAGGGATTGACGGAGTAGAAAAGAGATTTGAATTGCAGGGCAGTCCAACCGTTCAGCAGGGAGGTTGGGATGGTGGTGCCTATAGTTATATCGATGCTTCGAAGGACCTTGGGTGCATGCTGGAATTACTGGAGAATTTCTGATCCACCCGGTTGTTTATACTCACACCGTTTTAATTCCAAATGATATGAAAAGAATAGTAATCTTCCTGAGCCTGAACTGCTGGAGTCTTCTTCTATTGTCCCAGAATGCCGACAGCATCTGGATAGTTAACAATTACACTAAAATGGAGCGCAGGGTCCCCATGAGGGATGGTGTGACACTGTTCACTTCCATCTATGTTCCCAGGGATGAAAAACAGGGCCATCCAATACTGATAACCCGTACACCCTATTCCTGTGCCCCGTATGGTGAGGACAAATGGATGTCATACTGGAACAGATATGAAAAGGCATATCTGCAAGAAGGATATATCATGGTGATCCAGGATGTGCGAGGCAGGTGGATGAGTGAAGGTGTTTTTGAGGATGTAAGGCCATTCATACCGGTTAAAAAAACAAGCAACGATATAGATGAAGCCAGTGACACCTGGGATACTATCGAATGGTTAATTAAAAATATTCCGCATAATAACGGAAGGGTTGGCGTGTATGGGATCTCCTATCCCGGTTTCTATTCCACCATGGCCGCAGCCAGCAATCATCCGGCACTTGTGGCCGTCAGCCCTCAGGCACCGGTTACCAACTGGTTCATCGGCGATGATTTTCACCACAACGGAGCGTTCTTCCTGCTGGATGCATTCAGTTTTTATCCGGCGATGGGTAATGGATTCGGTTTGCCTCATCCCGGGCCCACGTCTGAATATCCCAATACAGTTGATGTTCCAGTACATGATAATTATAAGTTTTTCCTGGAAACGGGACCCTTACCTGCTTTTGCCAAACTGGCCGGAGACAGTGTGAAATTCTGGAAGGACCTGTACGCGCATCCGGACTATGATGACTGGTGGAAAGCCCGTGATGCCCGGAATGCCACCAAAAACCTGACACCTGCCATGTTGTGGGTGGGCGGCCATTTTGATGCCGAAGATAACTGGGGAGCCTGGAACTCCTACAAGGCAGCCGAAGATAATAATCCCGGCAAGGCATTCAACAAGCTCATCATGGGTCCCTGGTATCATGTGCAATGGGCTAACCAGGACGGCACTCACCTTGGACATGTGCACTTTGGAAGCAATACTTCGTTGTGGTACCAGCAAAATATGGAGATTCCTTTTTTCAATTACTTCCTGAAAGGAAGCGGAGATATTTCGCACATAGCAGAGGCAAACATATTTATCACCGGGGCCAATGAATGGAGACAGTTTAACCGGTGGCCCCCCGAAGGCAAAACTGATAAGGTCATGTTTTTCCGGGAAGGTAACAAACTGGATTGGGAATCACCTGATGAAACGAACAGTTATTCAGAATACCTGAGTGATCCGGCAAAACCTGTTCCGTATACCGAGGATGTCCATTTCGACAGAACAAGGAATTATATGACAGATGATCAGCGGTTTGCCGACCGCCGGCCGGATGTTGTTTCATTTAAAACGGCAGTTTTAACGGAGGATATCACGGTCACAGGAGTGGTAACTGCAGATCTGCATACGGCCATCTCTTCAACCGATGCTGATTTTGTGGTAAAACTGATTGATGTTTATCCGGACAGCTTGTCGTATAACAACATCAATATTTATACTGATGATGACCAAAAAGGGGAATATCCCATGGGGGGATATGAGATGCTGGTTCATGGAGAGATTTTCAGGGGACGATACCGGAAAAGTTACGAAAATCCTGAGCCTTTTGTCCCCAATGCGTTAGAGAACGTGAAATTTAACATGGGCGATGTGGCCCATACGTTTAAAAAGGGTCATCGCATCATGGTGCAGGTTCAAAGCAGCTGGTTTCCTTTAGCCGACCGGAATCCGCAAAAATTTGTGAATATTTACGAGGCACAGGAAAGTGATTTTCAGAAAGCATTTATACGGATCTTTCATGAAACCGGGAATGCCAGCCGTATCATTTTACCGGTGCTGATTAAATAGCTCTGAAAGCACTACTGTTTGTGAATCTCTGAACCACCCTTTGCATCAACGGAGAACCTGGCGGGACTTCCTGAATAATACAAATCACCGCCACCGGATATCTGTCCGGTTAATTCCTGTGTTGCGTTTACATGGATGTCGGATCCACCGCTGGCCTGGAATATGGTTGAACCGGTAATAAATTCCCCGGCATTTACATCACCTCCGCCATTGATGCTTATTTCAAGATCTTCGGCCTGACCGGTGAGGGTAACGTCACCTCCTCCCGAAACGGAGCAATTTAGTTTGGCCACATCGATGGCTATTTTCAGGTTACCGCCGCCATTAATGTCGATGTTGGCATTACTGGCTTTTGATTTATTGGTTACTGTCAGATTGCCTCCTCCCGAGATATTGCAGGATAAAACGTCGGACGTGATATTGGAATGAATATCCCCGCCACCGGAGAGGTCGACATTATAATTCTTTATGCTTCCGTCAACTTCTGCATCCCCACCACCGCTGATATGGCATTTCAATTCATCCGTGTTGACAATTGATTTCAGGTCACCGCCCCCGCTGATATGCATGCTGAGAACAGGAACGTCAATGGTTGTTTCACTGGTTACATCACCACCTCCGGAGATCTTCAGGTTCTCAATACTCCTGAAAGTTATCCTTGCCTTCATGGGGTGCGTGGCCATAATATTGTTTTTGGTATAAATTTTCAATATACCCTGCTCCACATCTACCGTGATATATTCAAACAGGTTTTCCTGTGCTGTAAGTGTGAGCCCTTCAGTATTTCCCTGTAAAAGGATTACATCAAAGCCACCTGAAACCTCAATACCTTGGAAATCAGAGACAGTGAAATTTTTGTCAACGGATTCGCCTTTGCCTTTTACAGGTACCCATGACTGAGAAGTTATGCAGGAAGTTAAAAGGACAAACAGCGCCACAAAGATTCCGGTAAGACTCATAATTAATGCTTTTTTCATAAGATTTCTTTTTACTGGTAAATACTTTGGATAAAAATGTCAGAAATGCATATTACAAAATAAAAGACGAACTATCTGAATACACGCTGCATGTTAAGAAGAAAACAAACGCAAAGATATTGATCCGGGTGATTCAGACAAAAATGTCCTTACGGCTATACAACCGGTAAGCAATGACGACCAGCAGCAATGTGATACCTGAGAAATAAAGTCCTTTCCAGAAATCGAGCCTGTATGCAGGATTGATCACATCCATCCTGACATATTTAAAAGGGCTAAGGTACCCGATCCCGGCAGCACTATCTGTTATCTTTGAAAGCGTATAAATAAAATACAAAACCAGAACAAGTCCGATACTGAATGTGGTAACCGGCCTTGGCCTTTTAACCAGTGCCGACAGAAAAAGTCCGAGTGCACCAAACAACATATTTAGTAAGAAAGTATAAATTGAAAGGATCATAAATGCTTGAATATTGTAGGTTTCAGTTTTTACAAGTCCTATGCATATGAAACCTGCAAGGGCAGTGACAAGATTAAGTGCAAAAACATAAAATATAACCACAGTAAGTTTAGTCAGAAAAATCTCTTTTCTGGTTAAGGGTCTTGTAAACAGGTATTCCGCGGTTTTTTGATATTCCTCTTTTAACAGGATATTGGAAGAAAGTACAATAGCAAAGATACTCCCGAGCACCATCATATAAATGATATTGTTGACGGCGTAAAAGCCCAGTACTGAAAGCAGATCGTTGAAATCCGAAATACCCTTGAACTGCAGGGCACCTCTGGGAACCAGGTTCATCATACCCAGTACCTTTGATTGGTTTTGAAAAAAAGTAGGATATACCGACATAGTTAGTGAAATCAACAGGGTAATAGCCAGCATCCACAGGATGAAACTGAAAGCATTTCTTCTCATCTCCTTTAAAAACAGGTTCCTGTTCATACAATTTTCACCTTTTATTTGTAATAATGCATAAAAATCTCTTCCAGCGTAGGTTCTTCGATCATCAGGTTAACGACTCTCTTAATGGCGAGAATCTTAATCAATTCATTTACATTGCCTGAATACATAAATGACAGCATGTTGTTAAGGGAGCCGATTATGCTTTCAACGCCACTGATACTGAAGTTTACTTTACTTTCCTGATCAGGGAATTCGATCTGCACTTTTTTCAGTTGTTTTTTTCGGAGCGTTTCAATATCCTCCAACCTGATAATTCTTCCTTCCTTGATAATTGCTACTCTCTTGCAGAGCATCTGAACCTCACTGAGTATGTGCGAGGAAAAGAAAACGGTCATACCCTTCCGGTTCTCCGATCTTAACAACTCAAAGAATTTTGCCTGCATTAATGGATCAAGACCTGTGGTAGGTTCATCAACTATTAGAAGTTTCGGGTTGTGTAACAAGCTTTGTACAATCGATACCTTTTTCCTGTTGCCCATGGACAGATCTGCAATTTTTCGTTTTAAATCTAGCTCAAACCATTCCGAAAGTTCAGTTAACCTTTGTTCACCATGCTGTATCCGGTAAAAACGCATACAATACCTCAGAAATTCCAGTACGTTCATGGAAGTGTATGCATCAGCATCGGATGGTATGTAACCTACCAGCCTTTTGATTTTCTTTGTTTCCCTGATAACATCCATTCCCATAATCTTTGCGCTCCCGCTGCTCGGGAATATCAGGTTCAACAAAAGCCTGATGGTAGTTGATTTACCCGAACCGTTGGGCCCGATAAAGCCAAAAATCTCTCCTTCACCGATGTCGAGGCTGACATGTTCAATTCCCCTTGTTTTACCGTAGAATTTTGACAGATCAGTGATTTCTATAACCGGAATATTCATGGCTGCAGGTTTTTCAGGCATGCGCTAAAGTAGTAAAAGAAAGGATGTTTCCCAAAAGTAACCCTCTGTTCCATTACTTATCAGCTTTTTAGTATTTTTGGAGAGTGATGCAAGTATCAGTAAATTGTAAATTCGGCCCTTGAACGAACCGTTAAAGTGTCCTTTCACTATGCAAAACCGGCGAACAACGTTTGTAAAAATATATTCCATCATCAGGCAATCACTTAAAGGTGAAGAACACAATTATACCGAGGGAAGCATTCCCCGTGCCGTTTTTCTGCTGGCCATACCCATGATTCTTGAATTGAGCCTTGAAAGTGTTTTTGCAGTAGTCGACATGTTTTTTGTGGGGAAACTGGGCGCAAATGCAATTGCCACGGTGGGTCTCACGGAATCGGTCATAACCCTTGTTTATTCGGTAGCCATTGGACTAAGTACGGCAGCCACGGCCATTGTGGCACGCAGGGTTGGGGAGAAAGACCCGGAAGCCGCCGCACATGCCGGAGCCCAGTCGCTTATAGTTGCCTTGGTGGTGGTGATTGTCCTCAGTATCACCGGAACTGTTTTCGCAGGGGAAATACTTTCACTTATGGGCGCCAGTGATAAGGTGGTCAGGGAAGGAGCCATATTTACGCGTATCATGTTCGGGGGAAGTCTTGCTATCGTATTTCTATTCCTCATCAACGGTATCTTCCGCGGGGCGGGTGATGCAGCCATGGCCATGAAGAGCCTGTGGATTGCCAGCGGAGTTAATATTGTGCTGTGTCCGCTATTTGTTCATTTATTCGGATTAAAGGGCGCTGCCATGGCAACTGTCATTGGCAGGTCAACCGGCGTGGTCTATCAGAGTTATCATCTCTTCAAAGGGGATGGGCTGTTAAGGTTGCGGTTGAATCATTTCAGATTCAATACCGGTATTGTTAAATCAATACTGAATATTTCCTGGCCGGCTTCATTACAGTTTATTATTGCCAGCGGAAGCTGGATATTACTGGTTAGGATAATTGCAGAGACAGGTGGTACCGCGGCATCTGCCGGTTGTCAGATTGCTTTTCGCAATCTTGTATTTTTTATTTTACCTGCCTGGGGATTAAGCAATGCGGCAGCAACACTGGTGGGACAAAATCTCGGAGCCAGACAGCTGCAACGGGCAGAACAAAGTGTCATTCTCATCGCAAAGTACAATGCATTATTCATGAGCTTTGTAACGGTATTATTTATTTTTTTTGCAGAGCCTATTATCCGGATCTTTTCACACGATGAAGCGGTTATACATTTCGGGACACAATCCCTGCAGATCATCGGTTCGGGATTTATCTTCTACGGAATCGGTATGGTTATGGCACAGGCTTTGAATGGTGCCGGTGATACCAGGACCCCTACCATGATCAATTTTGTTTGTTTCTGGCTGTTTCAGATACCACTGGCCTACCTGTTGTCGGAGGGATTGAATCTGAAATCAGCAGGGGCAGTGATTGCCATTCCGGCAGCCGAGACATTGGTCGCCCTGGCAGCCTGGTATTTTTTCAGGAGGGGGAAGTGGAAAGAGGTAAAGGTTTGACTCCGGTATACCTTTTTTACTGTGTTCACCTGTAATCAGTGGGCAGTTATTTTCAGTGCAATGTCCTCGGAAAATTCAGGTGTTATAAAGGTCTTAATCCCCCCGGGATGTCCCTTTAGTTCGAGCATAGTCCTTTTGCCGGTTTTGGTATCAATCCATTCACAAGTGTAATTTCCTTCCGGGAGTTCGGCAGGAAATGCGCAGGATTTTATTTTCTGATCATCGCGGCTTAAATAAATCAGGTATTGTTCACCCACCCGGGCCAGTACCTTTGTGTTCCTTTCCTTGAAAATGCTTTTAATTATGCTGTCAGCAGGATTCATGCGGATGAAATCCACCCCAAGCAGAACATCTTTAAGAATACCGAATTGTTTGCGCAGTTCAGGGCTTCCTCCTCCGGGTTGTTTTTCCTTAACAATAAATCTGCCGTTTTCATAATCAGTGGTAAATGAGTAGTCGAGGTGATTAAACAGCCCCCCTCCCGCGATCATGAAATTCCATGCCTCCTTCCGGTAAGTTACATCTTCTATACCATCGAAACCTGTTTCATTGTCACCAATGACTTTTTGATGACCATGGTTCATATCAACGGTAACCGGTGGCCGGGCGTAATGGAAATTGAAAACTGAGACAAGCGGATTGGGATTTACAATCTTTTGCGATCCGTTGGCAATGTTTTGTGAAATCAGGTGTTTATGGCGGAAGTCTTTTTCAGCATCGGCTATTATGCCTGTCATGTGCTGTTCCCAGGCTTCCAAAGCTGCGGAATCACCAAAATAGGGTTCATTGCATACTTCGTAATACAGGTTATCGAACTCTTTCAGCGACAACACGATCTTTCTGACCATCTTTTCCTGAATATCCAGGATATCAGGATGTTTCAAGGAAAGAACTTCCTTATGGTCCAGAAAATTACCAATCTGGTTGGTATTGTTCTCGATATACAGCGGACTTAATTTCCACTGAAGGGTATCATAGAAATTGGAAAACAGATCAAGTTCCACTACAATATCACGTTTACCGGCCTCGGCAATGAAATCCTTCAGCCGGGCAAAATAAGCTTCATCCCACCGGTTGAGGTCAAATTTATTTCCGCCGTTTGTGTAACCGGGCTGGCTGCTGCGGGCCCACGGACAAATATACCTTTCCTGTGCAGGGGCTAAGGTGTTTTTTTCAATGCCGAAGGCTCCCTGTGGTTCGAGGTAAATACCGGAAAAGGTACGGGTAACATTCAAACCGTTTGCTGCAAGCTCGTCGAGGTAAGGAATGTAATCGAAATCGAGGTTGAGAACCGCCCCATAATGCTCTGTGGATCCAATAAGAACTGCTGGTTCGCCACGGAATAAAAAATAATGCGGATTCCCGGGATGCAGGCTGAGAGGCTGGTAATTGCTGTTGCAGGCAACGAGAAACATGGCCAACAGGCTGACTGTACTACTCAAAGCTTTTAGTTTCATGTCTATTTTTCTTTTTGGGGCCAATTTCGCCATTTACTGGTCTTTTGTTTCAGAAGATTTTCGATTTTTGCAAAAAATTCATCAGGCCGGAATGGTTTATCAAGAAAGGAATCTACTGGCAGGAATTCATCATCAGTATCAGGTGAGAAATTAAAAGATGGTCTCTTCACATTTATCGCGGTGAGCATTAAAACCGGAATCCCCGCAAACTGTTTGTCAGCTCTTAGTTCACGGGCAAAATCAAAGCCTTTTGCCTCGCCTTTATTTCCAAACATCACATCAAGAATGATCAAATCCGGCAACTCCTGTTTTAACCTCTCATGGCCTTCATCCGGATCATAGGCGACAACCGGATCATAACCTTTAGATTCCAGAAACTTTTTCATTGACTCTACCATATCGGTATCATCCTCAATAATGAGAATTCTTGGTTTTTCATTCATGATTGGTTTCCTCCATGTTCAATTACTAAGTAATACTAATAAAGAGCATGACGCAAAACTAGCATTTTGAAAGTACCAATAATATTACAAAATATTCTGATTTGTACACCATGTCTTTATATTTAATGCAGTCATACGACAACTGCAGGATTTTTTGGCAAAATGAATGTAAATTTCGTCCACACGCCGAGTTCACTGTTTACCCATATTTTCCCCTTATGATTGTCAATGATCTGCTTGACAATGGAAAGTCCAAGACCGGACCCGGCTTTGATATCTTTTGGGACATTGCTTGCACGGTAGAATTCATCAAAAACTTTTAACAGTTCATCCTGAGGTATACCAATCCCGGAATCCGAAATTTCTGAATGGATAAGGTTGTATTGGTTCCGGATAGTTAATGATATATGTCCCTGGGGGGGCGTGTATTTGACAGAATTCAACAACAGATTGGAATACAGTTCCTCGATCATAAACGGATTCCCTGTAATCATATGAATTGAGTTATCCACGTAAATATTAAGGTCAATCGATTTATCCCTGGCCAGAACCTGAATAGGAATTAATACTTTATTGATCAGGTCCTGTAATAAAAACTCTTCAAATTCATTATCATGTATCAGTCTTTTCTTGGTGAGATTCAGCAGGTTTTTAACAAAGCCGGAAAGCAGTTCAGTACGTTCGAAAGCACGATTGGCGAATTCTTCCTGGACACTGTTCAGCGGTCCCGCAATTTTTGTCCGGATTACCTCAATGCAGCTGAGGATTGATGCAACATGACCTTTAATATCATGTGTTACCCGAAGCACATACTCATTTTTCAGCTTATCCTTGTTTTCCAGTTCAATATTTGTTCTTACATAGGTTTCTTCACTTTTTATCGACCTGTAAATTATCAAATGTGAAAGGCTTACAATAAGGATCGATGTGCAGATAAATACAAATCCGGTTCCGAATATATAGAGCGGATTTTTGAACAGGTCATGTGAAACAAATCCCTCCAGCGGATAATGCGGAATGAAAGCATAGCACTCAAGGAAGGCCAGCAAGGCAACTAAAAGAACAGCAAAAGCAGCATAAAGATAGCTTCCGAGGGTTGAAAAAATGGAACTTGCGATGATCATATGAAGAAAATAAAACAGAATCAGGGGATTCTCAATTCCCCCTGAGTAGTGCAAAATGAAGGTTAGGATTATCAGATCCGTTATGATCTGCAGATGAATTTCCTGCTTGATCCTTCGAATGATACTGGTGTCTTTATTTTTTGTGATTCGTTGCAGAATGATGGTATGAAGCACATTTAATGCAAAAAGCACCACAGCAAGGATATATATCGATCTGTCCTGAATGGAAATGCTGAATACATGTTTTGCAATATAATTTGAAGCGAGAAGTATAATTACGGCAATCCATCTGATCCTGATAAACCATTTGACAAAAAGTATATGAGCCGGAACCAGTTTGTTATCCATCCCATATATGTTTTAGTGGTTTTGCAATTCTTCAAGCATTTCTTCAATCATTTCCACGAGCAAATGGGAATATATGGGTTTGTCCTGGTAACGGACATTTGGAAAAAGCGACTTATCCTCCACGGAAGAAAAAAAATCAACACCAATGTGATCTTTCATACCGGTTAACAGAATTACCGGCATTTTCCTGTATTGCGGATCTTTTTTAATCTCCTGTAACAGGTAGTATCCTTCAAAGTCAGTTTTCATCATGACATCCAGCACCAGTAAATCAGGACTGTGATTTTTAAGTATTAAGAAACAATCCGTGCCATCACTACTGGTTAATACATCAAAACCTTTGCTTTCAAGAATTACCTGGAATGATCGAAGGAGATCTTCATCATCATCAATCAGAAATATCTTTTTTTTCATGATCACTGTTTCACATTCCCAAGTTCGCAGAATAATCCATCAACCTGTGCAAGTACCTGCTGATCTGTAAAGTGCCTGCCTTTGATTGCAGATGAGGGACAAGCTGCAACACAAACGCCGCATCCCTTGCATAAAGCACTGATGATATGACTGTGTTTATTCTCCTCGTCGTACTCTATGGCACTGAAGGGACAAAGCTGGTTACAGAACCGGCATCCGGAGCATTTATCTTCATTTACTTCAGAATACAGGGCATCAACCTCGATCCGGCCCTTTGCGATTCTTGCCAATATCCGTGCGGCAGTGGCCCTCGCCTGAGAAACAGAATCCGGAATATCCTTGGGAGCCACACAGGTTCCGGCGATAAATACTCCGTCTGTAGTTGTTGCCACGGGTTCAAGTTTCGGATGACTTTCAATGAACCATCCTTCCTTGTCCTGGCTGATATTAACTATGCGGGCTGTTTCGTGAGAATCTTCACGGGCTTCCATTCCAACCATGAGCACAACCAGATCAGCCGGTATTTCTATACTTTCATTGGAGAGCTTTTCATTGACTTCTATAAGCATTTCACAGTCATCTTTTGGTGTTGCCTTGTGAATGACAGGCCTGTCATCTTTTTCATACATCAGGAACAACGTCTTGGCTTCTGATGACCTGAGGTAAAAATCCTCATGTCCTTTTCCGAAAGCATGCATGTCAATATAAATATCGGAAATATAACATGTAGGGATTGCAGATTTGATTTCATGTGCATACTTTAATGCAGTCATGCAGCAAACCCTGGAACAATAAGCGTGAAATTCCTGGCTTCGGCTGCCCACACAATGAATTATGGCTACATATCCGGGTATTTTTCCCTCCTTTGTTTCAATTCGTCCGGAACGGAGCATTTTTTCCAATTCGAAAGAGGTGATAACATTCGGTAATTTCCCGTACCCGTAATGGATAATGCGTGAAGCATCGAATTCCTTGTATCCTGTGCAAACTGTCACATTTCCTATCTCTACTTCAACAGAGTTATTCTCACTGGCTGGTTTTCCGTTAGATGGCTGGATGGTTGCCCTGAAATTTCCAACAAATCCGGTTAGCTCTGTTACTGCCGATTCAAGGTGAACCTTAACCTGTTTGTTATTCGCAATACGCGTCATCCGTTCGGTAAGAAGATCCCGGGCAGAATAAAGATATGGTGCCGTAAGATCAACACGTGCGAGATTACCTCCCAGATGGTCATTCTTTTCAACAAGGTGAACTAAATTACCGGCATCTGCCAGTTCCAGGGCAACGGTCATGCCTGCAATGCCTCCGCCGATAACCAGAACATTCGGACACATATTAACCGACATGCTTTCCAGTTCTTCATGGAGCTCGACCCGACGAATGGCTGAAAAAACAAGTGCCTTGGCCTTTTCGGTAGCTTCTTTGGGATCCTTATGAACCCAGCTGCATTGTTCACGAATATTGGCCATTTCAAATAGATACTGGTTAAGACCTGCAGATCGTAAGGCACTGCGAAAGGTGCGTTCATGCATGTTTGGACTGCAGGCTGCCACAACCACCCTGTTAAGCTGATGCTCCCTGATATCCTGGCTGATCATTTCCTGTCCCGGATTGGAGCACATGTATTTGTAGGTTTTGGCAATAACAACGTTGGGCAGACCAGATACAAAACTTGCAACATCTTCCACATCAACCATTTTGGCGATATTTGTTCCGCACATGCATGTGTATACGCCTATTCTGCAATTTTTCATGGCTTCCATATATCACTTTATATTGATAGGAAAAGAATATACAAGTTTTTCCTGCAGGGCCAATACATCTCTCCGAATGGCAGCAAAATACATGGCCAGGGGACGATAAATAAGATGTGCCCATTTTGTGAAAGGCATTCTGAGTAACCAGGGCACAACACACATCAGATGAACGACATACATGATATTTGCCCATTCATAAATACCTGTACGGTGAAGAATATGCTGAGTGATTCCGGTTACAACAATAAGAAACAACAGCGTCACAAATACCCAATCCGTACTGTGCGATTTTTTATACTGAACGTAATTCTTACGTACACGGTTCCTGATGAAGTAAATAGTCCCGACGATCAATCCGATGCTTGCCAGGTACCCGAAAATGTGAACCGACCATTGAATTTCAGGTCCTGCCTGAAATTTTTCAATATATACCATAACCAGTATCAGCATGGTGACATATCCCAGCATCAGACCAAGGTGAATGAACCATGGCATATATAAAGGCTGCCTGTTCTTGCTTTCGCACTCCGAATACCTTTTCTGGGTGAAAAAATGCCACGGGAACTGGTATAATTGTTTAAGATAAATCCACCAGGGAACGGGGATGGTTACTCCCTTAATCATTGTCATGTACCACATTCGCAAGGCGTTGATGAGCAGAAATACACCCACTGCCAGTCCAACGGACAGATCGAATTTGTGAATAAAAGTACTGGGCAGGAAAGCGCCCTCACCATCATAGATATCAATATTCCCGCCGGAAAATCCATAATACAGCAGGAAAATACCGGTGAGAATGGCAACAAAGACGACTGCAATTATTTCTGTAGTCCCGGATATAAAAAACTGCCGCGCGATACCTGTGAAATCATATCGTGAGATGAGCCACCGGCGAAGGCTCATCATGGTCTCTCCGGGTTCTGCTTCCCGGGGGCATTGTTCTGAGCACTGCCCGCAGTAATAACAAAGCCATGGTTCCAAAGTAGTTTCAATTTTCTTATCCAGACCCATCTGCAATAAACGCATTGATTTACGCGGAAATACAAACACTTCATCAGCATGGGAACAAACAGTTGAACAATCCCCGCACTGGTAACACAATTGAACATCCTCGGCACCAAATCGGTCCAGATCATCTATAAACCTTGGATTTACTCTGATTGCCATAATGACCTCCCTAGATTGTTTGAATATTTTTAGCCCTTTTTTCGATTTCACTGAGGGAAAGGCTGCTCAGGTGTCCGATCCCTTTGCCGCTGGTAAGACTGCGTAAAACCCCTGCAGCCACTGCAGAGGCTTGCGCCACCGTATCGGGAATGTCTTTGGGAGCCTGACACATGCCAGCCACATATATACCGCCTCTGTCTGTATCGGTCGGACTGCCATTGTAATCCAGTTCGGAAAACCAGCCATCGGAATCTCTTTGTATTCCAAATATTCTGCTAAGTTCCTCCACTCCCGGTGATGGTATCAGGCCAACTGCCAGTACAACCATGTCCACTTTAAATTCAACCAGCCTGTCATTAAATATATCTTCTCCACGCACAACCATTTGTCCATTGTTCATTGTTACAGAAGCCGAATGCCCGCGGACGATAAATGTCCCTTCCTGTTTGATCCGTTCCGCAAATTCTTCATAGCCCTTGCCGAAAGCTCTCATGTCAATATAAAACTCATAAACCGCAACATTGGGGATTTTTTCCTTGATCAGGTGGGCGAATTTCAGGGAATACATACAGCAGACACGCGAACAGTAAGGATTGTATTTTTTGTTCCGTGATCCGACGCAATGAATAATCGCAACACTCCTGGGTGGCATACCTTCCGGTGAGAAGATCCATTCTTCGTCCTTTGTCTTTTTATTAATATGCTTGGTTTTGGTTATTATTCTTCCTCCTGTCATGCCCGATGCGTTGGTAAGACGTTCGAATTCAAGGGAAGTCAGCACATTGGGGTAAACACCATATCCGTACTGTTCAATTCTGCTAACATCCAGCAGTTCATAACCGGTTGCCAGGATGATATTTCCAACTTCAATATCTAACGTTTGATCAGTTTCATCAAGGTTAATACATTCCTTGGGACACTTTCTCTGACAAGCGCCACATTTTTCCCCTTCTGATTGGATATAGGTACAGTTTTCCGCATCTACAAGATAGGCATTGGGAACAGCCTGCGGAAAGGGGATATAAATTGCTTTTCGCAGGGATAAACCTGTATCGAATTCACTCTTAACCTTTACCGGGCAAACATCAGTACACTGATTACAGGCCACACAGGCTTTGATATCAACATGTCTGGCTTTTTGCCTGATCTTTACCCGGTAAGATCCGGGCTTTCCGGTTACAGCAGTTACTTTTGAATAGGTTAACAGGCGGATCATGTCATGCTGACCCACTGAAACCATTCTTGGTGTGAGAATACAGGCTGCACAATCTAATGTGGGGAAAGTTTTATCAAACATGGCCATATGGCCGCCAATTGTACCGCTCTGCTCAACCAGGTAAACCTGCTTACCGGCATTGGCAATTTCAAGTGCCGACTGGATTCCGGCTATGCCTGCCCCGATTATCAGCGTTGCATGGTTTACCGGGTTTCCGCTTGGGACAGCCACGAGTGAGAATGGAACACCCATGGTTGCGCAGGCCACGATGGCTTTGGCACGATCCATGGCGTTTTCGCCTCGTGCGCCATGTTCCAGGAAAGAAGCCAGACGTACTTCGTTTGTATTGCCTCCTGCCATCGCCATTGCTCTGGTAAAAACCGGTTTAAAATAACCCGGCATATCACCTGCGATAACAATCCTTTCCAGGTTGTTTGATTTGATCTGTTCGCAAACGATATTTAAATCAGGATGAGGTTTTGATCCTAAAATCTGGACCGTTTCGACTTCAGGAAGGTTAGCCGAGTACTTTGCAATAGCGTCGATGTTAAGGTTCCTGCTGTCTTCCATCTGACAGAAAAAGACACCGGTTCGCATAATTCCTCCTGTATTGATTAATTATTAAGTCACTTGTAGGTCAGGATATCAATTTCTTATAATACGCTGCAACAGTTCTCCATTGGCTTCCCGGATTTCAAGAATCATGGGCATTTCTCCGGGGAGGCAATGAGTAGCACAAGAAAAACAAGGATCATAGGCCCTGAAAGCCATTTCGATCATATTCAGCACGCCGTCGGTTACTTCAGTACCTTTTTTTATCAGGCCCTGAGCCGCCTTTTTAATCGACATGGTAATGGCGGCATTGTTATTGGTTGTACCGACAATGATATTGACTTTGTTAACAATTCCCCTGTCATCGGTATGGTAATGATGCGTGAGGGTGCCTCTCTGCGCTTCAACAATGCCCACTCCCTCACCCCGGATACCATCAATTGGTGCACGCAGGTCTTTACCTGTAATTTCAGGGTCCATGGCAAGTTCCAGGCAATGTTCAGAAGCGTATAACAGCTCCACGAGCCGTGCCCAATGCATGGCAAGTGTTGCATGTACAGGTTTTCCTCCAAGGGTGTTGTACATGCGCTCGTATTCTTTTTGCGCCAGGGGAGTCGCCATTCCATCAGCGGCATTTAGCCGGGATAATGGTGTGGCATGGTATACACCGGAGTTTTGCCCATCGACAAATCCTTTCCAGCCAATCTTTTTCAGATACGGGAATTTAAGATAGGTCCAGGGTTCAACACGCTCAGCCACATAATCAAGGTATTCGGATGGAGCATATTTGTACATTTCCTTTCCGGTTGTATCTACTACCCTGACTTTCCCGTCATAGAAGTTTACCTTGTTGTTTTCATCAACAAGGCCCATCGAGTGAAGGGTAAGGGCATACGGACCGTTTAGAATGATGTCGACGTATTGTTTGTTGTTAAGGACATAATTGTCAAAAACATCAAGTGTGAATTTTGAGAATTCCACAAAGCCTTTTGCTCTTTCAACAATATCATCCCGTTCCTGTCCGGAGAGCCCCCTTCTCACGCCACCAGGGATATTCATCACAACAAAAGTCTGGTGCCCGGCAAGCAAAGCCTGGATTTCCTGGGCCAGGCGACGCTGTTTAATCACTTCAGTCCCTATTTGCTTGCCGACCTTCTCAATGACCCCGAGAAGGTTCCTTTTGGCAGCGGGTGCATCAGGACCTACAACGAAATCAGGAGCTGCAAGGGCATAAAAATGGGCTATGTGACTGTGGACAAAATGTGCCATGTAAAAAAGTTCCCTCAGTTTCCTGGCAGTGGGCGGGGGTTCCAAACCAAAAACAGCATCAACGGCTTTGCCCGATGCCATGTGATGACAGCCCGGGCATACACCGCATATTTTTGCAACAATGGCAGGAAGCTCCTCTACAGGCCGGCCTTCGCAGAACTTTTCAAATCCCCTTAATTCGGGTACCTGGAAATAAGCATTTTCGACTTCTCCATCCCCGTTGAGAAAGATTTCGATCTTGCCATGTCCTTCAAGCCGTGTGACAGGGTCGATTGTGATTCTTTTCATGACATTTTCCTTCTTATTAATGAGGTAGGCAGACTAAAACGATAGAATGTACCTGCCGGATCAACCACATCATCGATTACCCTTTTAATATCTTCCGGTTCCTTTTCATCAATAATGCTGGCAATAGCCGACATCATTTTGGCTCCCGGATCGGTTGTATCGGAAGATGGTCCGTAACAACCGCGGCATGGGGCATTGCCTTTAATGCAACGGTATCCGCAACCGGCACGTGTTGCTGGTCCCATACATAAAACTCCCTGTTCCATAAAGCAGGTTTCACCATCATCATTAATTTCCCACGGACGGTAAAATTTTTTAATGCGTTTATCTTCCGATTTCTTCCGGACACATTCATCACATTGTGCTTTTACTGATGCCCCGATAACAGCACCTTTCGGAGGCAGCTCGGCTCCGGTTACAATGGCCGTAAATACTTCCAAAAACCGGTCGGTTTGGGGCGGGCAGCCCGGAAGATAATAATCCACATCAACAACCTGGGCAAGGGAACGGACATCGTTGTAAAAGACAGGCAGTTCGAGTATGCCTTCCGGTACTTCATATTCAGGGAGTGGTTTACTATTGTTATTATTCACAACTGATTCACATTCTTCAAAAACCCTGCGGAAAATATCCTCTTTTGTAGAAAAGTTGGCCAGCCCCGGAATACCACCCAGATGCGAACAGCTGCCGTAAGCAAGAAGGATTTTGCTTTTCTTTCTCAGCAACCGGGCCATATGTTCGTTTTCACTGTTTCTTACGGCCCCGTTGAAAAGTGTGATATCAATATAATTATCCGGCATTTCCTCTACGTCTTTATATTTGATATCCAATGCTATAGGCCAAAACACCAGATCAGCAGCGGCAATCACATCGAAAAGCTTTTCATGAACATCAAGCACTGATACGCAACAACCACCACAAGCAGCCGCCCAGTAAACAGCAAGTTTGAGTTTGGGTTTTGTTTGTTCCATGATCCAAAATAGGCTTTCTATGTTAAAACATTCACAATTTCTTTAATCTTGCAGGGACCCAGGTCCCTGATCGTTTCCGTAAAACTGTTCACCAGTTCCGCAAACTGCTTGCCTTCACTGGCACTGATCCACTCGAGCTTGAGCCTTTGTGTTTCAATACCCATTTGTTCAATGTACTTCTGCAGCAGAAGGTACCTTCGCAGGCAACGGTAATTCCCTTCCTGATAATGGCAGTCGCCCGGGTGACACCCGCAAATAAGCACTCCATCCGCACCTTGTGTAAATGCCCTAAGAACAAAGGTGGGCTCAATCCTTCCTGAACACATTACCCTGATGGCCCGTACATTGGCCTTATACTCCATTCTTGATGTTCCTGCCAGGTCAGCACCTGTATAAGAACACCAATTGCAAAGAAATGCAACTATTTTGGGATTGAATTCCATATGGTTTCAAGATTGATTGAATATTATCTGTTATTTCTATAACAACTGAAATGTAAGGATAAAATACCAAAGATGCAAATCTGATATTCAAAAGGATGCGATAAAGCTTATTTTGTGTCCCATGATCCGCCATCAACCGTAATGCGTGGATTATCCCTTTTCTCCGATCCGATATCCGTATATTGTCCGTGCCCGGGATATACTAGGGTTGAATCAGGAAATAATTCATAAAGTTTTCGTACTGTACTTAGCTGAGCCTCCCGGGATCCATGTTGTGTATCTGTCCGGCCTACCGATCTGTAGAACAAAACATCACCTGAAAACAGGATATTGCCGGTGTAATAGCATATCCCACCCGGAGAATGGCCAGGTGAGTATATGGTTTTTATTTCAACGGATCCCAGTTTGAATGTCTGGCTTCCCTCAGCAAATATATCCGGCACGCCGAGTAAATTCATGTCAAAATCCAGCAATGCTTTGGTGTCAGGTTCACTGTTGGCTTCATCAATCCATTCCTGTCCATAGTTCTCCGTTAACCACTTTATGGCAGTAAATGTATCCTCGTAATCATCTTTGTGCATGCATAGTTTTGCCACCGGATAATGTTTTTTAATTTCCGGTACATAGTAAAAATGGTCAATATGACCATGGGTAATGAATATGTATTTAAGCAGCAAGTCATTCTCCCTGATATAATTTGTTAGTTTATCAACTTGCCAGCCGGGATCAATCAAAGCAGCCTCTTTTGACTGAGTGTCGTAAATGAGGTAACAGTTCGTATTAATAGGTCCGGTAACCTGACAAATCACTTTGATATCACCACTGGAGGTAGCAGCCCATTGTATTAAAGGAATCAATACCAGAATAAGGAATAAAATCCGTTTCATAGTGTTTTTATTGTTTTACAGCAGTCAGATCTTTGTATAACAGATTCATTCAGCTCCTGAAAAGATGTAAAATTTACAAATTTATTTATTGAATGTAAAGCAAATATCATTAAAACTTCCTTCTTTGTATTTCATGATGGTTCACGGCAGCAGTCATGAGTGAATAGAGCAGTCCTGTCCTGTAAGTTGTGATTTTTGCTGTTTAAAAGTTATTGCCCAAATAAGGTTTAAAGCAATTTCATTGCTTGTATATATAAAGTATCCAAATAATTTTGTATAAGTAAGAATAAAATTCTATTCATGGCAAACAGAAATATTGGTAGGTTAATCGCAGGATCATCGTGGTTGGGAAGGACAAGGTATCTTTTTCTGATCATTGTTACATTCTTTTCACTATATGCATCACCTGCGGAATTTCCGATTAAGATAAGCGGGAACGGACGTTATTTTGTTGATCAGCATGACACACCCTTTTTCATTCATTCCGACACGCCGTGGTCTTTACTGGTAGCACTTGATACAAGTGAAACTGCGTACTATTTTAAGCACCGCAGGGAACAAGGATTTAATGCTGTTACTGTAAACCTGATTGAGCACTGGTTCAACGGTGAAACCCTGGCATATCCATCGGCAAGCATGAACAAGGCAGGTGATTATCCATTCCGGAAATACCTGCCGGCGGATATTGCTGACTTCACATCACCCAACGAGGACTATTTTGCACATGTGGACAGGGTGTTTAAAATCGCCTTGAGATACGGTTTTCTGGTAATGATCACACCTGCCTACCTGGGTTATGATGCAGAAGGCTTGCAGGAAGGCTGGTACAGGGAGGTTCTGGAAAATGGTGCGGAACGCTGCCGGGAATACGGAAGATTTCTGGGTAAGCGTTATGCAAATTACCCGAATATTGTATGGATCATGGATGGCGACAGGAATCCGGACAATTTTTCCAGATCCCTGGAAAAGGAGTTAATACTTGGAATAAAGGAATTTGACGCCAACCATCTGTTTACCGCACACTGCCATCCTGCCAATTCGTCGCGTGATCAGTGGGAGGGGGAGAGCTGGCTGAACTTTAATAGTGTATATACTTATTCATTCCTGCCAGATAATTCGTTTGTGCATGAGCAATGCATCCGCAGTTATATTTCATCACCCGCAATGCCAACATTTTTATTTGAGACCTGTTATGAGAATGAACATAACTCAACTGCTTTGCAGATAAGGTCGCAAATGTACTGGGGCTGGCTGTGTTCCATTGCAGGTGTACAATTTGGTAATCTTCCTGTATGGCGATTCGGAGCAGGATGGCAGAAGGCACTGGGATGGCAGGGCTCATGCGATGCCGCCATTATGAAAAAAATGGTTGATTCAAGGAACTGGTATAAACTCGTTCCGGATTACCAGCATATCGCCGTTGTTGATGGATATGGTTCAAAAGAAACATTTGTGGCAGCTGCCCTTACAAATAATAGAGAAACCCTGATTGCCTATATCCCCAATGGTACAGCCATTTGGGTTGACCTGAACCAGATCAGCGGAAAAAAGATAGTTGTGTGGTGGTTTAATCCCAGGAACGGATTATCCAACAGGGCTGATGAATTCACAGAAAAACAGAATGTTAAGTTTATACCTCCTGACAGCAAAGACTGGCTGCTTGTAATTGATGATGCTGCATATCAGTTTGGACCTCCCGGAAAATAAAAGGCATCGACTTCAGGGTTTAACTGATTCGGAGAAACATTGATTTAAGTTGCTGTTTGTTTGTATTTAATGTAAAAAGGATATAATTTCCCACAAGTCACGAGTAAATAATATTTTAAATATATAGTCATGCGGTTAGTTTTATGTCCATCCAAAGTTGCTGTCTCCACACGGAGACTTCTTACCTCGTTTCTGTTTATCGGTATAATTTTATTTCCGGTCACAGGCCAGGCTCCGGTAAATACTTCTCCCGGACCTGGAGCAGCGGATATCCGGCTGAACCAGCTGGGGTATTATACCGAGGCTTCAAAAAGGGTCGCGATTGTGAACAGCTCCGCACATAAATGGATACTGGTGGATGCACTAGGCAGCCGTGTTTTTTCCGGCAAGTTTAAACCGGGTATTTACTGGGATAAATCCGGCGATACCGTGAAAATTGCTGATTTTTCAAAGTATACCAGACCGGGAACTTACCAGCTTTACTTACCGGATAAGGGTTATTCATATGCTTTTGAGATTAAACCTGCTGTTTACAACGAGGTGTTAAAGGCAGCCGTTCGGACCTTTTATTACCAGCGTGCCTCAATGCCCCTGGAAGAGAAATTTGCCGGCATTTTTGCACGCCCGGCAGGACATCCTGATGATGTTTGTTATTTCCATCCCTCAACAGGGCATAGCACAGGTATGAAGGCCTCGCCGGGAGGCTGGTATGATGCTGGGGATTACAATAAATATATTGTAAATGCCGGTATCACGGTTTCCATGATGCTCAGTCTGGCTGAATTGTTTCCCGGAAGTATTCCCGACGGGTTCAGCAATATTCCTGAAAGCGGAAACGGTAAGAACGATCTGCTGGATGAATTGCAATATGAGCTCGACTGGATGCTGACCATGCAGGATCAGGACGGAGGGGTATTCCATAAACTAACCAACCTGGGATTTGATGCCTTCCAGATGCCTGAAAAATCAACAGATAAACGATATTTTGTAGGGAAATCAACAACAGCAACCCTGTGCTTCGCAGCTTCACTGGCTCAGGCATCGCGAGTATTCAGGCCATCAGCGCCGGATTATGCCGGCAGGCTCCTGGATGCATCAAAAAAGGCTTTTGACTGGGCACAGGTCAATCCCAACACACCCTTCAGGA
>Ga0299915_10000709_pt1 | contig 24975 bp, 16 predicted proteins | sample RVTome_13_FD_200263 | JGI IMG/M metagenome (GOLD analysis project Ga0299915, IMG submission 200263) | Soil microbial communities from uranium-contaminated site in the Upper Colorado River Basin, Wyoming, United States - RVT92D227 (version 2) ... | reverse complement strand
TTAAAAAATACCAATGGAAGCTAAACGCGCTCATGTTTTAATATCCGGTCGTGTTCAGGGAGTCTTTTTCCGGACCTGGGTTAAAGAAAAGGCGGAGGGTCTGGGTTTGGTGGGTTGGGTGAGGAATGCACCAGAGGGTGAGGTGGAAGCGATTTTTGAGCCTTCGGCCCTTCGGCAAGCTCAGAGCTCAGGCCAAGAGGAGAAAGAGAAAATAGAGGAAATGATTAAAATGTGCCGTAAGGGTCCACTTTTAGCCAAAGTGGAGAAGGTGGAGGTTAAATGGGACAAGATGAGTGGGGAATTTGAGGGATTTGAGGTGGTTTTTTAAAATGGCTAAGGCCTATATTGGCACCTCTGGTTTTTCTTACCCTCATTGGGGTGGAGAATCAAAAAGTTTTTCAAGCTGGTCTTTTTCTGCTTGGCATCTTAGAAGTTCGTAGGTCATTAGAGCACCTCCGAGAAATTCTGCGCTATTCGCAAAAGTGCGCACTTCTGGATGATTCCTTTTCCTGGAAGCCTCTTGTAGACCTTTATCGAAGAGTAAAATTTGATTTATTAAATTAGGGTTCTCTGGTAAGAACTCCTCCAGTGAATGGAGGGAGAACTCTGATTGAAGAAAGGGCTGTTTCGAGCCTGAGCCCTTGTTCGTTAAGTAGTTGAAAAATAAAACCTCTTTTTCTTGCCAGTCTCTAATTGTTTTTTGGGAAACCACTGGGAGTTTTCTATTTTGTTTTTGGGCTTCTCGATAAAGAGGCCAGTAAACAAAAGAACTACCCATAAAAAGGAGACCAAAGTTAATCAAAGAGAAAAGATAAGGATTTTCTTTACTAAACACCTTACTTATTTCCTCAGGGTGCATATCCCCCGTTTTTGTCATCTCGTTAATGGTTGCCTCGCTTACCTGAGGGAGAAAAATGGAGGTTGGTTTTTCTTTCTCAGTCTCAGTTGTCATCTTTACCCTTGGATGACCAACTTTATACCATATAGAATAAGGAAAAGCAATTAATGATCAGCTTTAGTCTTGCAAGGGGAGGCCCTGCGAGACCTCTACAAGGCTAAGAGATGAAAAGTTGTGGTAAACTTGGATTGTGGCTGAAGTCTTTATTGGCACCTCTGGTTTTTCCTATCCTCATTGGGGAAGTGACGTTTTTTACCCCAAAGGTTTACCCGAGTTAAGATGGTTTGAGTATTATACCCAACATTTTAACAGCGTTGAACTGAATGTTTCCTTTTATCGCCTACCAAAGAAGGAGACTTTTGCGGCTTGGAGGAAGACAGCGGGGGAGAATTTTGTTTTTTCGGTTAAAGGGAGTCGGTTTATTACTCATATAAAAAGATTAAAAGATTATAGGGAGCCGCTTGAAAATTTTTTTAAAGCAGCTCAAGGGTTGAAATGGGAAGTGGGAGATGGGAAGCTTGAAAATGAAGTTGGAAGTGAGAGTTTAGAAAATCAAGATATCACACCTCAAAATCCAGCTTCCCATCTCTCATCTCTCACCTCTAAACATGTTATCCTTTGGCAATTACCACCCAACTTGAAACAAGATATTAGAAGACTCGAGGAGTTTCTTTCGGAGGTCCGACCTCCAGGGAGGTCGGACCTCTTAGGAAAACCACGTTTGACGTGGCGTCATGCTTTTGAATTCAGGCATGAGTCTTGGGTTGATGGACAGACTTGGGAGGTTCTGAGAAAGCATAAAGCCGCGGTGGTTTTTCAGGATTGGCCGGAATGGCCGATAACTAGGGAAGTAACCGCCGATTTTGTTTATCTCAGGTTCCACGGGAATAGAGAGCTTTATTCTTCAAATTACAAAGATGAAGAGCTTAAAGTTTGGGCGAAGAAGATTGGGGAGTGGCTCGGGCAGGGTAGAGATGTTTATATATATTTCAATAATGATGCCCAGGGTTTTGCCACCGCCAATGCTTTAACTCTTAAAGAGTTAGTCGAAAAGTGATAAAGTATTGATAATGAAGCAAGAAATCCGCAGGAATCTTGCACCCGTCTTGGTTTTCTTAATTTTGGTTTCTTTAGTGCACTGGCAGCTAAAATTTTCTCTGGTTTTTTTCTGGTTAGGTGTTTTTTTGGGTTATTGTCTCTTTTTCGCCGACCAGCTGGTTTATTGTTATTTTCAAGCACCTCATGAACTTGGCTCCCAAAGAGTCAAAAGGCTTTTTTCCCAAAAACAGTATCAAGAAGGATTTCTGGCGCTTCTGCGAACTCAAGAAGAAAGAGAAAAACTTATTTTCCATTCGGTTTTCTTTCAAATTGTTCTTTTGGTCGTTTCACTTTTTGTTCTTACCTCTTCCGCGAGCCTTTTAGGCAAAGGCTTGGTTTTGGGGCTTCTTCTCCATAGTCTTTTTGACCAGCTAGAGGGCTTTCGCGAGGAAGGCCAAGTTAACAATTGGTTTTGGCAGTTTAAATGGGTGCCTTCATCACAGATTCAAATGCTTTATCTGGTCGCGATAGCGCTTCTCCTGACGATTTTTTCGCTTTTTCTTATTTGATTGTTCTCCGAGTACTTTAAATTTGGTGTTGATATTGAGTAGCTTAGATATTAAGATATTAGGTGAAGGACGGCGATTACGATTTATGTTTGATTTAACTGGCAAAAAAGCTCTGGTTACTGGTGCCTCGCGGGGGATTGGACGAGGCATTGCCCTGGCTTTGGCTAAACAAGGCGCGGATGTGGCGGTCAATTATCGTTCAAGCGCCGCTGAGGCAGAAGAGGTGGTAGTGCAAATTAAAGCCTTGGGTCGGGAGGCTTTTGCCGTCCAAGCCGATGTGGCCAACAATCAAAGTATCACCAGTATGTTTGAGACGGTTAAAACTAAGTGGGGGAAGTTAGATATTTTAGTTAACAATGCGGGGATTGTCCAATTTAAGCCTTTTGAACAGATAAGTGAAGAGGATTGGAATGCGATGATTAACACCGATTTAAAAGGGCCTTATTTTTGTGCCCAAAAGGCGGTTGCTTTAATGGGTAGGGGAGGAAAGATTATCAATATTGCTTCTGTTTCCTCTGGTGGTATAGGGATTGCTTTTCCCCAGATTTCCCATTACACCACGGCTAAAGCGGGGGTGATTGGTATGACTGAGGCCTTGGCTTTGGAACTTGGACAAAAAGGCATTAATGTTAATGCCATCGCGCCGGGAAGTATCGATACGGAGATTACCAAGGGCCAGGTGGTTGATGAAAAGGTTAGGCAGGCAACTTTGATGCGTATTCCGGTTGGTCGGACAGGCAAACCAGAAGATATTGGTTCTTTAGCTGTCTATCTCGCCTCGGATGAGGCGGGGTATATTAACGGAGCGGTGGTTTATGCTGATGGCGGTTGGCTGACTTCGTGATTTCAATAAAATATGGCAATTATCGAATTGACTGATGAGAATTTTGATAAAGAGGTCTTAAAAGCAGACTTGCCTGTTTTGGTGGATTTTTGGGCGCCGTGGTGCGGGCCTTGTCAGATGACTGAGCCGGTAATAGAGGAATTGGCTGGAGAGTTAGAAGGAAAAATCAAAATAGCCAAGCTTAATGTTGATGAAAATTCCCAAACGGCCCAGAAATTTGAAGTGATGAGCATCCCGACAGTCGTTATTTTCAAAGGCGGCAAAGAAGCGGGAAGAAGGGTTGGTTTTGAGGGGAAAGAAGGATATAAAAAACTTCTTGAGGAAGTTTTGATTTAAAGATTGCTAGATTGCTAATTGCTATATTGTTAATCGGCAACGACTTTTTTTCAATCTAACAATCTAACAAGATAACAATATAACAATTTTATGAAAGATTTAATCATCGTTGGTGCGGGGCCGGCGGGCATGACCGCCTCAATTTATGCTTCAAGATATAAACTTGAGCATTTAGTAATTGGACAGGCTCCTGGCGGTCAGGGAATGCTGGCGGGACAGGTGGAAAATTACCCTGGTTTTCCCTCAATTGCCGGGCCGGAGCTTATGCAAAAACTTCTTGAACACACAAAATCTTATAACGTCCAAATAAAAAATGAACTTGTTAAACAGCTAAAACAAGAGGGTGGTTTCTTTAAAGTCATAACCGAGCAAGGTGAAGAGCAAACTAAGACTTTAATTTTGGCTATGGGAGCAAGTTATAAGAGTTTAGGCGTGCCGGGGGAAAAGGAATTAATCGGCAAAGGTGTTTCTTACTGCGCTAACTGCGACGCCCCTCTCTTTAAAGAAAAAATCGTGGCGGTCGTTGGGGGGAGCAATGCGGCGGTGGGAGGAGCTCTGCATGTGGCCGCCTTTGCCTCAAAAGTCTATCTTATTCATCGCCGCGATGAATTTCGTGCAGTGCCTTATTTGGTGGAAAAGATGAAACAAAATTCAAAAATTGAACAAGTTTTGTCAACACAGATTACACAGATTATGGGAACAAATAAAGTCGAGAGTGTAGTTCTGGATAAGCCTTATCAAGGCCAGACGAAGCTTGCGGTGGATGGTGTTTTTATTGAAATTGGTCAAGTGCCGGCAACGGCCCTGGCTGACGGATTGGGTGTCCAGCTAGACGAGCAGGGTTTTATTAAGGTTAGTCCAGGGATGGCGACAAATATTCCAGGAGTTTTTGCCGCTGGCGACCTTTCAGTCGTGCCCGGAGAGCAAGCTCTTCGCCAGTTGATTACTGCCGCGGCTGATGGAGCGCGGGCCGCCGCTTCAGTCTACCAATACCTGCATAAAAGTGGCCCTTCTCCCTCCTGGGGAGAATAGATAGCAATTAAGTAATTGGTAATTAGTAATTAGGGAAGCGGAGTGGTTATAAATAAAGCTTGACTTCAAAGAGGATTGATGGTAGGATACCCAAAGTTATGGCAAAAGTGCCTGTCGTTGATAAACAAACTTGCATTGGCTGTGGGACTTGTGTGAGCATTGCTGGGAAAACTTTTAAACTTAACAACGAGGGTAAATCAGAGGTGATTTTACCGCCAGGGGATGAGGAGACCAAGATTCAGGAAGCACTTGATACCTGTCCGGTTTCTGCCATTTCTTGGAGCCAGTAAAATATGAATCAACAAAAAATTATTTCAGTTGTCGGCTTTTTAGCAGTGGTCGCTCTTCTCGGGGCAGGCTTTTCCATTTTTAAAACCCAAAATTTGGAAAAACAAATAAAGCCCAAAACCAATCAGGTCACACCTACCCCTCAAGCAGCTGCCAAACCCACCCCCGTGGTTTTAGGAACGACAATCGGCAATTTTACGATTACTAAAGACGAAGTAATTACCGAAAATGGTAAGCCGGTGATTTACTATTTTGGCATGAACACTTGTCCCCACTGCCAATGGGAACACCCAATTATTAAAAGAGTGGCGGCTAAATTTGGTGACGCGATAGTCTTTCATGACGATATGGACAAGATTGAGAATGATAAGGAGATTTGGAATAAGTACTCAAGCTATAATCCGAGTGGCGCGGTTCCATTTTTGGTCTTTGGTGGTAAGTATGTTCGGCTTGGTAGTGGAGAATCTCAAGGTGAAAAAGAAGAAGAGAAAAACTTGACTGCGATTATCTGTAAGTTAACAGACGGCAAGCCGGCTTCAGTTTGTATTCAAGTTAAAGATCTAGTTGGAAATATAGAATAAAGCCTTAAATTCCTCTAAATAGTTCGTTTCTGCTAGAATAAGATTGTGTCTCATACTCTTTTCCACCACCTCTGCGTGGCCCTAAGAACTTTGGTGCTTAAACTGATTTTGATAGCTCTTTGGTTACTCGTTTTTCTGGTCGGCTTCTTTTTCTGGCATGAGTTTCAAAGTCCTTTTAATTTCGCTTTAGGTTTGCCTTTGATGCTTTTGGGCGCGACCATGGGCATTGCAAGCTTCTGGGAAATTTTCGTTAGCCTTTTTTCTTGGCGATGGAGTAGAGAGCATTGCCCCTTTTGTTCACAACCTGAAGAAATCAAAGATATTCTCTCATCTCAGGATGGGTTTAAATAAATCTCTTGACTTTACTCTTCTTTTGGTGTAAATTGCTCACACTTCCCGCCTCGACTCGCTGTCGCTTGTCGACGCGAGGCGGGCTGCCTCTTGCCCCAATTTTTTAATATTCCTGCCCAGACCCCGTAGAATCTTGCCGTTCGCCTTTCCGCCATTTGGCGGAGCGGCTCACGGAGCGATTTAACGGGGCAAGGAAGGTTTTTTATGCTTTACTGGGGTCTTTTTACCTTTGGTTACTGCCTTGGTGCTATTTTTGCAACCACCATTTTTTCAAGGCGCGCCGAATAATGCGTAAAACCAGGCTAAACGAGGAGATAAATTACTCAAGAGTAATAACTGGATTGATTGCTGATAAAAATAGGCTCCTCAAAAATCGGCTGATTAGCGCTGATTTATCGTGGCTATAGTTTTTTTGATAAAGCTAGCTTCTTCCGACTACCATCTGATAATAAAAAACTATATTTTTAAGTTTTTGAGAGATAGGTAAACCCATAATAAAACAGGCCTGACATTTTAGCTTCAAGATAAAGGTTCCACAGCCTCTTGACCCGCCTTCGTCCGCCTCTGGCGAGACTTCGGCGAGGTTTTACCCCGACCCTATAGGGGCTTGACAAGAGTACCCATGAAAGGTAACAATATTAATGATGCCTTTACCTGCCCAAGAAAAATTAAAAATTCTTCAAAAAGTTTTAAAAGAAGGTTTTTCTGTTTCTTCTGTTTGCCGGCAAAATAATATTTCCCGGAAGACTTTTTATCAGTGGAAAAGAAAATATAAAACCGCGAAGACGAGAGCTAAGTCCACTTGTCTTGAATGCCGCCGTTTAAAAGGCCTACAGCATCCCCGAGGTACAAAAAACCGTTTTAAAAACGATATTTTGAGTCTTGTGACAACTCATCCGGAGTGGGGCAGCCATACATTAAATAAAAAATTAAAAATTAAAAATAAAATATTAGGAAATCATGGGGTCTATACCTTATTAAAAGAGTTGGGTCTTGAGACGAGAGAAAAAAGAAAAGAGTTTACCAGTTCCTATCGCAGTCCATTAAGACTTTTACCAGAGGCGAGAAAACGATTGGTGGAACAGGTGATTTTGGCCAAAAGAAAGACAGGGGTCATTGCTGATGAATTTAAAGTCTCCAGAAAAACACTTTGGAAATGGAAAAAAAGATATCAAGAGGCGCAAAAAGTAGAAATTCAGTTGATTTTGGCCTTAAAAGATCAAAATCCGACCGGCTCGGCTCATCCGCGAGGGACATCGACTTGGCTTGAGAAAGAAATTTTTGATTTGGTGGGTATTCACCCAGAGTATTCAACTCACAGTTTGTCTCGGGTTTTACAAGGGAAAATTGGTAATCATGGGATACAAAATGTTCTATTGCGGAATGGTTTGAATACTTTTGATAGAAGATTGGAATATTCTCGCTTTCATGCTCCCAAGCCTGTGTTGGCACCGGTTACTGGGTTTCTCGGACGGCTTAAGAGTGTCTGGCAGACCTTTGTTCCCCAAGTGGCTCCGGCACCCCCGCCTCGCGTCGGCGAGCCTCTGCGAGTCGAGGCGGGCCCGCCATCCTTTAAGGAACGGTTCACTTCTTTGGCTAAGCCTTTTATTTTAAGTCTTCTTTCCACTACCATCTTTTCCACTCTTTTTGTTTTCTGGATTTCCATTTTTGCTGGTCAATCCCCAGGAGCACAGATTGGTTTATTCTTTGCCACGGTTTCACTTTTGGTTGGTTCCTTCTTCTTCCTTTATTCGATGAAGTACTACTTTACTTTGGCTTTGGTGTTATCGTTCTCAACCCAGGGATTAGAAGTGGCAGGGGATATTACGGGTAATAAAGGTGAATTAGGGGAAATGAGGGGTTTTAGAGGATTTTTGGGAAAGATTTTTGGTTCTGCAATGCAGGATGGTTTCCTAAGAGGTGCAACCTCCGGGGAGGTTGCACCTCCCAAAGAGAGTGGTCTTCAGGCTAACTTGGACCATATTGAGCTTAAGCGATATCCTTTCATCTCTATCCATCTTCCTTTCTACAATGAGAGCAAAGTCGCCAACCGGATTCTGGCCGCCTGTACCTCTTTTGACTACCCCAACTATGAGGTTTTGGTTTGTGATGATTCAAACGATGGAACAGTTGATATCGTTAAGGAATGGGAGAAACATCCTCAAGTGAAGGTTCTTCACCGTCCCACCCGAGAAGGTTTTAAAGGGGGAGCTCTCAAGTATGCCCTTCAGGCCATGGACCCCAGAACTGAATTTGTCGTTGTCTTTGATGCTGACTTTGTTCCATATCCGGATACCTTAACCCAGTTTATGAAGTACTTTAAAGCCACCGGAGGATGGAAGGAAGAACTCTCATATGAGGGAACATCGATTACTACCATGCCGTATAGCACCAATGGGGAAAAGGTGTTGAAGGTAGAAGATGGAAACTGGAAGGTAGGTTTTGAAGTTAGAAATTCGAAGCTAGATAATCCAGTCTCTACCTTCCAATCTCAAAATCCAGCCTCTAGTCTCGACCATCTACCATCAAATCCCAATATCTTTCTCCGCCAGGAACAAGAACTCCTGGCCAAGAACCCCATTGCCGTTGTTGCCGGTTATCAGTGGCATGTTTTAAATAAGTCTGAGAACTGGATAACCCGGGGAGTGAGAACCGAGTATGCCGGTAGTTATGTGATTGAAAGACCAGGTCAGGAAATCTTAGGAGCGATGAAGATTATTCATGGCAGTGTTTATTGTGCCAGAGCTGATGTCTTAAAACATTTTGGTTGGGGAACTTCTATTACTGAAGACTATGAATTAACCCTAAGAATCTATGAGAAAGGCTTTAAGGTCGTCTTTACTCCGTATATCCAAGCCCCTTCAGAGTGTGTCTCGACCATCAAGAGACTTATCCGTCAAAGAATGCGCTGGGCAGAAGGCCATTCCTTTAATACGAGGAAGATGTTCCTGAGACTTCTTTTTGGACACTGGAAAGAAGTCAAAAATGACCAATTTCTAATTTCTAATTCCTCTAATCAAATCCCAAGCTCCAAATCCCAACCTGCCTCGCCGGCAGGCGGGTTAGGTCAATTAGAAATTAGGTCAATTAGAAATTCCAAAAGGTGGGTTTCTTCTCCCTTGACCCTCACCGAAAAACTCGAGTTTCTATATCTTGCCCCTTACTATCTTCAGGCCTTTCTTTTCCTTCTTGGTACTTTCTCCTGGCTTATCTCCGAAACTGTCTTTGCCACCAGACTGCCTTTCTGGACGAGTCTTTGGGGTTGGTCCCTGGTCCTGACTAACTTCTTTGCCCTACCTCTTCTTAATGCCGTCGGTCTTTTCTTAGAAGAGTCTGAGGAGAAAGATTACCTTGGTCTTCTTTCTTTCATTGCTCTCTGCTACATTGTTGTTCCCTTTCAGGCTTATGCGGCTGTCAAAGGCTTCATCGAATCCCAAGAAGGTCCTTGGTTTAGAACGCCAAAAACCGGCCGGATTACCGACATCTTCTCCCGAGGAAGATTCTATCGATGGCTGGCAGGGATTTTGCCAGGGAGAAGAGTTGCACCGGCATTACAGACAATGATTAATGGTAAATGGTTAATGGGTAATGTCGGAGCTGGCCTGATTAATCATCAATCATCAGTAATTAATCATTACCTTGCCCTTGCCACCGCCAATAATCGGTTTGAAAACTTCAAAATCTCCCCCAAAAGAGCTAAATGGATTGGCAGAACTTTTTTGGTAAGTTTGCTTCTTTTTTCCACAACCATTCTTTCTCTAGCCCCTGCTGCCCCTTATTTTATTAAACCAAAAGAGGCTCAGGCAGCAAACAGCTTTGGGATGTTGACCAAAGATAAAACGAAATCTACTACTTCTCCTTATCAGGATTTTCGTTGGGGAGTTTTGGCGATTAACACCAACAAAAGCATCTACGCCGTGGGAGAAACCGCCAAACTGAGCCTTGGGGTGCTTAATGATAAAGGCCGGACAGTCTGTGACGCCAAACTAGAATTAAATATCAAAAACAAAGGCAAGATAGATGTCCTTTCTACAGAGAATGGGAAAATTAAGGTCAATAAAGAATGCCTTATTTATAATGTTAACCCCAAGCCTGACTATGAAGCTGAGTATAAAGTTGTCGAACCCGGAATCTATAAAATGGAGCTTATGGCCCAAACAAGAAATGGCACCTACGCTATCTCCGATTCTTTCAAAGTGGAAGAGAACCTTTCGGTTGAACAGCCAGGGTTTGATGTTCAGAGAATAGCTCATACTAGGATTTACCCTCTCGAAAAATATCCGGTCATCCTTAAAATTACTCCCAGAGAGGATTTTGAAGGAATAATAGAAGAAACCATTCCTTCTTCCTTTTCTGTTTCTGAAATTGAAAATTTAGACACTGGAAATTCATTCAAAATTACCGATAATGGCAGCATCAAACAAATCTCTTGGAATGTCAAGATAGGTAGAGGACAAACGCTAGTTTTGGGTTACCAATACGACTCTCCGGACATTAGCCCGGAATTTTATTTCTTTGGTCCTTTAACCCTCCGAAGCCTTGGCGCAGGAGGGTTTTTAACCGTCTTTAAAGAACATCGGCAGTGGCAGCTGGCAATTGATGATACTCATGTCTGGACAGGGGCGACTGATACTAATTGGTCTACTGCCACTAACTGGAATCCTAATACTCCGGCTAATAGCGATACTCTCTATTTTGACAACACCTGTACTGGCTGTGCCTCTACCATAGATTCTTCTTTTGCCTTAACAGGCGTAACCGTCAGCATTGGGGCGACCTATGCTGATGTTATTACTGATAGTAAATCCTCTTTAACGGTTGCGGCCTTTACCCAAAACGGCGGGACTTTTAATTTAGGGGCTAACACCCTGGGGGTTACAGGCACCTTTACCCAGGGAGGAGGAACTTTCAATGGAAACACTGGCATTTTAGATATTGATACTAATTTAACCTTAAACTCCGGAGCCAATTTCTCTGCTCCTGATGCCTCAGGGGCTTTAAAAGTAGCCGGTAACGTCACAATTGACTCCGCGGCTGCCTTTACCCACAATTCCGGAACCCTAACATTAGATGGGACATATGGTGCTAGTACGACCATTACAGCCACGACTAGCCCCTTTAATTTAGTTACCATTAGTCGAAATGGAGATATGGGCAGTGCTACGCGTACTTTAGTCATCGCGGCCAATACAACGATTCCTTTAGGAAATACTCCTACCGTAACTCTAAACAATACAAACTATTCCAATGGTTACTACTTAACCAATAACGGCACCATCACGGCCGGTACTGGTACCTGGACAGCCAATATTGACGGCACCTTTACCAACAACAACGCTGTGACCTTTACCGGCACAACCTGGACGATGAACGGTAACTTTACTAATGCCAGCATAGCCACCATGTCCGCTGCCACTACTTTAGATTTTAGTGCTTATGGCGATTCAACAGGAAGTTTAGCTTTAAACAATGGGTCAATCCTGACGACTGCCACCAACCCTTCATTTTATGTCACCGGTAGTTTGACTTTTAACACTGGCGCGACTGTTCCTGCCAATATTACTTTGACTCTGGACGGGACTTTGGGCAGTGATACCACAATTAATGCCCCAGGCTACACTTTTGCCACACCAGTCACTATTAACCGTACCAATAGTTCTTCAAGCACTCGGACTCTAATCATTGCCGCCAATACCGCTCTTCCTTTTGGTGATAGCCCTCCCGCGATTACTCTTAGTAGTGGTAGCGTTGGTAGTTATAATCTGACCAATAACGGCACCATCACGGCCGGTACTGGTACCTGGACAGCCAATATTTCTGGCACCTTTACCAACAACAACGCTGTGACCTTTACCGGCACAACCTGGACGATGAACGGCTCCTTTACTAATGCCGGCATAGCTACCATGTCCGCTGCCACCACTTTAGATTTTAGTAATTATGGGTATGGGGGAGCAGGTGGTCTTACTTTAAACAATGGGTCAATCCTGACGACTGACGCCAATCCTTCATTTAAGGTTGCCGGTAGTTTGACTTTTTACACTGGCGCGACTGTTCCTGCCAATATTACTTTGACTCTGGACGGAACTTTGGGCAGTAGTACCACAATTGATGCCCCAGGCTACACTTTTGCCCCACCAGTCACTATTAACCGTACCCAGAGTTCTTCAGGCGATCGGACTCTAATCATTGCCGCCAATACCGCTCTTCCTTTTGGTGATAGCCCTCCCGCGATTACTCTCTATGGTACCGGCATTGGTAATTATAATCTGACCAATAACGGCACCATCACGGCCGGTACTGGTACCTGGACGACCAGTGTTAGAGGCACCTTTACCAACAACAACTCCATGACCTTTACCGGCACAACCTGGACGATGAACGGCTCCTTTACTAATGCCGGTACTGTTAACATGCCCTCCGTTACCACCTTAGATTTCAATAGTTATACGTACGTTGGATACGGTGGAGCAGGGAATTTTACCAATAATGCTCTTAAGAGTTTTACTACGGCCTCCAACCCCACGATTTATACTGTGGCCAACTTTACCGTTGATTCTACTTCTAGCTTTCCTACGACTTTAGGTGCTTTTATCCTAGATGGAACTTCCGGAACTCAAACGATTAATTCTCCTAATATAACTAACTATGGCAACTTCAGTAAAACAGCAGGGTCTACATTTACTCCCCCGTACAGTATGAATGTGGCTAACTTTACTTTCTCAGGAGGGACGATTGGAAATCCAGGCTCTGCTTATACAATTACCGCCACCGGTGACTTTTCCCAAACCACCGGGACCTTGGGAGGAGCGAATTTAACCATACTTATGAGTGGTTCAAACACCCAAACGATTTCTCATACTGCCGGAACGTTTTCTTCAGTGTTTAAAGTTAACAAGTCTGGAGGTTCTGCCAAAATAACTTCTACCAATTTTACCGTTACTACTCAAAACTGTACCGTGGAAGAAGGAACTTTTGATATCAATGGTAGAAACTTTACCTACGGAGGAACTTTTACCATCGAAGATGGCGGCAACTTAACTTTAGTTGGTTCTGAATCTAATTTAACTCCTCCTACTTTAAATACCGGTTCGACGGTAACTTATAAAGGTAATGGAGACGGTTCTGCTGATTCTTACCAATATAAAGACTGGACTTATTCCAATTTAACAGTAAACATGACTGATTCCAGTGATACTTTAAGTCACACTAGTAACACGCTTCTTAATGGCTTAATTGCTTATTGGAAAATGGACGAAGCAAGCTGGAATGGAATTTCAGGTGAAGTGGTGGATTCGTCCGTAAACGGCAATAACGGAACAGCAGAAAATGGGGCTACAACTACTGCCGGGAAGTTTAATAACGGAGGAATTTTTGACGGGATTAATGACGACGTAAACGCGGGCAATACAACCAGTTTACAGTTTAGCGGATCATTTACTGTTTCTTTATGGGTTAAAACCACAGGCCTTAATAGTACCACTCAAAGTAAACTTATTGGTAAAGAAACCTGGAGTACTACAGGTTGGCACCTGGGGGACCATGGAAATTATAGTACTAATGTGTTTTTTAGGGTACTGCCCGCCGGTAGTGGCGGTAGTTGTGGTACTGGTATGGCCTGTTTTGCCCGAAGCCTTCTCAATAACGGGACTTGGCATTTGGTTACGGGGATTTATAATGGTTCTAATGTCATACTATATTTAGATGGGCTTCAGAAAGATTCTCGCTCGGCCACTAGTTTTACGGGAAGTACTGCCGCTAATTTATTAATTGGCCAATTTTTAGGATCAGCTGGTGGGGGGTTAGTAGATGATGTCAGGATTTACAACCGGGTTATCACCTCAACAGAACTGGCAGATTTAGCCAGCGGATACACAACGAGTGCCGGCAGTACTATAACTTCCCTTACAGTCAACAACAACCTCACCATTTCTTCCGGTGAATTTACCGCCCCCGCCAGTTTAACTATTGGCGGTAATTTTACAAAAACCGGTGGGACTTTTACCCACAATTCGGGGAATGTGGTTTTCGATGGCGTAAGTACAACTTCTACTTTAACTTATAATGCCGCAACTGATTTTTATAATCTAACTGCTACCGATTCTGGCAAGGTCTTGAAATTTGATAATGTCGACCAAACAAATGTTACGGGAGCATTTACAATCAATGGCCAAGATTGTTTAACCCCAATTACTCTTTCTTCGGACTCCGATGGTAATCAATTTGATATTAATGTGACAGGGACCTACAGCGTCCAGTATGCCCATATTCAGGATTCCAATGCCATTGTCTCCCTAAGTGCTACCAATTCCAAAAGCATCAGCAATAATACCAATTGGACGATTACTCAAGATACTTGTGCTACCTCAACTTCTTCACAAGCGACGGCTTACTCTTTCCAGAGAAAGACTTGGTATGACGGCACTCAATATTGGAAATCCTTTTATTCGGGTACACAGATTGAGTTTTGGTACTCAAACGACTCTGGCTTAACCTGGACGCAAAATACTTCGGCAACGATTTCTGTTTCCACCAATGATTTCACCATTGAAGCGGATACGACTGATGCTTTTATTGCCTATACCGATGGCTATGATATCAAAGCTAATGAAGATACCGGCACTTATCCAGCCACCAACTTTGCCTGGGGCGGCTCGCCAACGACTGTTTATACTGGAAGCTCTGGCACCGATGAATATGATTATCCGGCCATAACTAAAGATTCAAACAATAAAGTCTGGATAACGGCAACTCATCTTTCGGGGACAGATTATCTTTTTAAAGCCCGCCAATCCACCATTGCCAGTGATATTTCTGCTTGGGGGACAGCGACGACTTTGGATACTTCTGCCAATTCCAACAAATACGGGACAATTGTGCCTTTAAGCAGTGGTCAGATGTATGCAGTTTGGATTGATGGGACAACAATAGAAGGGAAAAAGCATTCGATTGTGGACAAGCAGATGGCGGTAGGTGCGGATGATGGAAGAAGATATACTGGCACATCTGGTTTTAGTGCTACAGGGGCAGCGGGCTCGGTTGGTTATTCTACTAATGCTCTTTTCTTGAACATGCACGCATTTGCCCGATGGACAGGAGTCACGATTTCTGGAACGATAGACGTCTCTTATATCCAAGTTTATAGAGAGGGTAGTATAGCAGGCTCCCCAGAGCTTAAGGTGTATGGTGTTGACCAAGATAATCCTGCTGTACCTACAAGCGCGACTACGTTCGATGACGACCCCCTGACGGACGCAGCAGTTGATTGGGATGGAGGATGGGGCTATGGAACGTGGGTGAGTTCCCCGCCGTTGAATACAATTTTTCAAGAGCTGGTAGATACTTATACCATTAGCGCTGAAGCGGTTATGGTTCAAATAAAAAACGATATTGGAGCAGTAACCGCCTATAATGCCATCAATTTTTATGAGACTTCTGGTAATGTCACGGGTCCCAAGCTCCACATCGAGTATTGGGGTTCAGTGGACTCAATTGCTACCGGAGTAACAGGTTTAACTAACAATATGTCTGCGGTTTCTTCGACTCAAGATAGTATTGATTATGTCCATTTAATTTATGATGATGCTTCTTCGCACGTAATTTATGACCAGTGGGATTCTTCGAATAATAATTGGACTTCTTTTACCAATCAAACTTTAGATGATGTCGGCACCTGTGAGTATTTGACTTTATCTAAAAACACCGCCAATAATGATCTCTACGCCCTTTGGATAAGAGGGGATGATATCTATTACTCGACTGATTCTTCTCCTTATACCAGTTGGTCGGGAGCTTCTGGTTGGCAGACTGAGGGAACCAATAACTGGGCGACTTCGAATTACTCGGGGAATGGGATGATTTTTGCCGAATGGACTTCGGGAGCAGGTTCGCCCTACGCCGTTTCTTGGGATTACATTATTATTCCGGAAAGAATTTGGTTACTCCTAGGGCTGGGTTTAGTTATCCCAGGATGGTTAAAAGGGAGGAAAAATGGAGGGAAAAAGAACATTTAAACTTTTACTAATCGGGCTGGTGGTAATGTTGGCTTTATTGCCGTTTGTGACGACCTTTAATTCAGTTTTAACTGAGGGGATAAACAGAATAGGACTTTACCGTACTTTGCAAGCGACAGTTGTTCCTTTCGAGTCGCGCTTGGTGGTGACGACGGTTAGGCTGTTGGGCGTTCCCGCCTTTCTTGCTTCAGTCGGCGAGAAAGCCTCTTTTTATCTTTTGAAGAACAAAGAATATTTCCCGGTACAACTGCAATGGAACTGTCTCGGCTGGCAATCATTACTTTTATTATTTATTTCTTTTGCTGTGGGTTTATTGGGAAATTTTACTCGCCTTTCAAAACTTGAGTGTGTTTTGATTGGGTTTCTAGGGACATTTTTGGTTAATATTTTGAGGATGGTTTTTATCACTTTGGGGATTTATTATGTCAACACCGTCTTTGCCCTTTTAATTCATGATTATTTTGCGGCTTTAACGACCATTGCCTGGCTCATGTTTTTCTGGTGGTTCTCATACAGTTTCGTGCTAGAGAGTAGGGGCAATGAGGGCACATGAAGGTTTATTGGGGTTTATGAAGGGTGGGGTTTTGGAAAAGCAGAATTCCCTTTATCAACCGTCATCAACCTTCCTCAACCTTAATGAACCATAAAGATTAGCGATGGTTTATAATGATTCTATAGAAAAGGTTAATGAGGGTTGATTAGGGTTTATGAAGGTGTATAAAGGGGAATATAAAGAAAATCCTAATTGCCCTTAATTTACCATAATTTACCTTAATAATCCTTAATAATCCCTGATGGAAGAAGGGGATTGACCCCGTATAATCTTTTTGAACGGGGCTTGACAGCGATTAGTGACCGTGATTAACTGGTACTATGCTACGAGTTAAGACGGTAAAAGATTACCAACCTGACCGAGAGTATTTAGTTCTTAGTTTGGTAAAGAAATACCCCCTTTATTCTTTGGACAAACTCGTTCGTGAACTCCCAGATATCAGTCGCCATTCGATTCAGCTAATTTTGGAAAAAAATGGCCTGTCAACAGTTCAAAAGAGAATAGCTTATTCTCAAGAAAAAGGACACTCTCTTTCCTTGTTGGAACCGGTTAAAAGACTGCGAAGACTATTAGAGGTGAAACGGATGTCGTTTCGCAAAATCGGAGTTTTGGTTATTCTCCTTTTTACATTTTGGCTAGCAGTAACTCTTATTATGAGTAAACCACCGACGATTGTTATTGAACAGCCCTCACCGGACTTTGTCAACGAAGGAGAAAAGCTCTTTGTTGCCGGCAAGGTTATTCCTGTTGGCAGTAAGGTGAAGGTGAATGGTCAGGAAGTTTTACTCAACGGTGATGGAAGTTTTACTGTTATCGTCAGTATTCCAATTGAGGAAAGCATTTTAGGGGTAGAGGCGACCAGTTGGTTTAAAAGGGCGAAACTGGTTCGATTGGTTTCCCGTCGATTGACGGAGGCGGAGACTCAGGTAAAGCAGGAAGAAGAAGATAAAAAGACGCAAGAAGCGGTTGACCGTTTAGCAACACTGGATAGGACGGTTAATGACCTTTTGGCAGTCAAGAATGCCTCAACGGGTCAGCAGAAGAATTTGGTGAAGATTTTAACAAGCCAAATTAAGGAAGAAGCGAATTTTTCTCAGGTTGTTGGAGAGCTAACTAATTTGGGGCCGGAGGAAGTGAGCTGGGTGATGATTACCGTCAATTTCTTAGACAAATCAGGAGGGTTGGTTGACAAAAAATTCGGTTTCGCTACCAGCTTTGGCCAAACACTAAAAGTTAATGAGACAGCCCAATTTGAAACTCAGGCAACGACGAGGCCATTTTCTACTTATAGTTTAGAATTGAGCTGGCAAGAGGGGGTCGTGGCCGGTACTTCGGTCACAAGCCAAGCTACAGCTTCAGCTGTGGTACAACCCTAGACACCTTATGTATCCACCATCAACTTCTTTAATTCCAGTTCAAGTGGCTTTGACAAGATTTCTTGAAAACCAAGGCTCGGCGGCCGTTTTTGGCCATTATCCTTATTGGTATTTAGGCACTACTCCTTTTCGCTATCTAACTGGCCCGATTTTGCCTTCTTTTTTAGCACTCTTGCATAAGATTCTGCCGAATTTGAGTTTGTTCGAGTTGATGTTTGGGGTTATTGGGATATGCTGGGTGATAGGGGGAGTAGGGGTGTACTTGCTGGTAAGGAGAATGAGGGAAAATGAGGGTTTAGGAAGGTTAATGAGGGTGGATTTGGTAGCTTTAATACCGGCGTTCTTTTACCTTTTCGGGCCGATTGCGCCTTTTCTCTTTCGCTTCTCAGATGGACTCCATTTAATTGCCTTTTCGTTTTTGCCTTTTATATTGCTTGAGTATCTTAAGTATCTTAAGCTACCTAGGAGACGAGGAGCGATTTTGTTGGTGGTTTTGATATCTTTCTTAATACTTTTAGATACTTTGATTATACCAACTTTGGTTTTAGGAATAGCAGCTATATTTCTGGCTCAGGTTGGCTGGAAGAAGATGGAGGATAAACTTAAACAAAGCTTATTGCTTATTGCTTATTGCTTATTGCTGGTTACCCTCTGGTATACCCCTGGCTACTGGTTTACTCTTTTGGGGGCGCCTTCCTTCGGAGGGAAAGGTTTGGTGCAAGTTATTATTTGGCTGGGCAAGTTATTGCCGGCCGCCCTGGCATTTACCTTTGCGATTTTTTCAGCTAAATTTTTTAAAAAACGGAACCTTTTGAGGGATTTTTGCTTTTACTGGCTGTTTATTTTCGGCTTTTTAACCTTAATAAGGTTTTTGTCCGACCCTGACTTTTGGCTAGATTGGTCTAGTTATGGAATGGAGCTCCAATTTGGTTTCGCGGTTTTGGGCGGATTAATGTTGAGCAATTTGTTTGATAGGCAAGGATATCAAATATCAAATATCAAAAATCAAATACACATCTTAAAAATAAGCAAAGCTTGTGGCTTCGCCATTAAAAATATTTTATTTTTTATTTGTATTTTTGCTCTTTACTTTTTAATTTTTACTATCGTGTTCAGCAGGTATGTTCTTGGGACTTTACAGAAAGATATTGCAAGTACCGTTGAATACCGAATTGGCAAACAGCTGAGTGAGATTACCAAACCAGGCGAAAGAGTATTTCTTTCGGGGACAACGGCCTTTTGGCTTAATGCTTTTTTTGACATCCCGCAAGTTCGAGGTGGAGTAGACCGGGCCGCCGTGAATTCAGAGTGGCGCAAAGCGGTTTGGGAAATTCGTGATGGTGCAACCGCAGAAGCCGCAGAAAAATGGCTAAAGACGCTAAATGTCAAATACTTAGTGGTGCACACAAAGGAGTCAGAAGAGTTTTATCATGATTTTGTTTATCCGGAAAAGTTTGAAAATAATCAATCATTTAAAAAGCTCTTTGAGCAAAAAGGGGATATTATCTACGGTGTCGACTAAACACCGTTAAAAAACACTTAGTGTTTATTTACATCCAGCCTCAAAAAAGCACCCTCAATCGTTATCCACTAGGTGTTTACACTTTTTAAGCAAGGTTGTGTAACCTATAGCCTATGACTCCAGGACAAGCAAGCTCGTAGATGAAGCTAAACTAAAGGAGAGATTAAGGGCCACCAGAGTCCCTAAAAAGGCTTTTTAAGAGGAAGATTGTAAAAGTAACCAGGCAAGAAAGACCATCAAGACGACATAGAGCGTTAAAAGACTGATGATAACTAAGGAAAGGCGGTTTTCTTTTTTGTCTTTTTGGGTTACGGGAGCAATTTCGGGTTTTTCTTCCAAGTCAGGCTTTTGATTAAAAATAAGATTTAGTTCTTCCTTTTTATAATATCTTCGGTTGGTAGGCGAGCGGTAAGATTTTATGATTTTTTCCTTTTCCCAACGCCGAAGAGTATCTTTGGAGACCCGAAGGTATTTTGCCGCTTCACCGATGGAAAACCAGTTATTTGAGCTTGGTTGATTATCTTCGTTCATCTTTGACATATTTTACAGAGCTTTTCTTATTATTATTAAGATTTACAAGGCTATTTCGGTTATGCCTAACTCTAGTTTAAAGCTTTATTTAATCTTCTGTCAAGGGGTAAATTTTAAACCTTAAATGACCTTTGACCCGCCTTCACTGAAGCTTGCGCCACTGCTGAAGCTTTGGCGGCACGCGGCTGGCGAGGTCTACGCCCCTTAAAATGGGGCTTGACAGGTGTTACCCACTAGATGTTAACATAATTTCAGAAGCTGAAATGTTAACACCCCGCACCACGTAGGGTGCGGGGCAAGCTCTGCCTATGTCGCCTAAATATACTGCTAAAGAGAGACTGAAGCTTATTGAGAGGGTAATTCTGGGTGATGAACCTGTGGCCAGAGTTTGTCGGCAAGCAGGTATCTCTCGGGTTTTGTTTTATCGATGGCTAAAGAAATATAAGCAAGCTCCAGGAACTCCCGAGGCTCTAACGCCGGGACATAAAACCCCCACCACGCCTATTCCCTTCAGAAATCTGCAGAAAAAGAAAATAAATCTTATTTCGCCACAAGAGAAGCTGGGTTTGATTAAGCGCGTAGAGGCGGGGGAAGAGGTGGCTGATGTTTGTCGGGAAGCTGGTATCTCGAGAACTATTTTTTACCGCTGGAAAAAAAGATACGAAAGGGCGGCTCCGGAAGAAAAAGCCCGTGTTCTCGCTCCCCAAGTACGCCATATAATAAGGTATTGGCGCCAGAGCCCAGAGAAATACGAGCAAGCGATTTTAAGTCTGGTGGCTGCGCATCCCGATTATGGTATTAGAAGATTGGTTGCCAACTTGCCGCGTGTGGCAGATCTACCTCTGGTTGGTCATCATGGAGTCCAAAATATTTTAAGGCGGCATAATCTTTCTTTATATGAACAGCGTTTGAGTTACGCCCAAGCGCAAGTGACACCGGCAATCAAGGGTATCGCGGCTTGGGAACAAACTTTCGCCAGATTTTTTGCCTTTTCTCCCCGGACAAGACAAGTAATCATTCGATTTTTTAGCACAACAACTTTATCAGTCTTCGTTAGTGTTGTAGTTTTAGGTAGTTTGGGATATTTTGCAACAGTTTTTGGTCAGGCGGCGCCGGCTCATCGTGTTGGCCTTTCCTTCGCCACCATCTCTTTGCTCGTCGGCATGGTCTTCTTCCTTTATTCCATGAAGTACTACTTTACTCTCGCCTTGGTGTTGTCATTCTCAACCCAGGGATTAGAGGTTGCAGGGGATATTACGGGTGATAAAGGTGAATTAGGGGAAACGAGGGGTTTTAGAGGATTTTTGGGAAAGATTTTCGGTTTGGGTAATGGGGGTAATGGGAAAGATGAGGGCAAGAGGGTTGCTGCGGGAGGTTTACAGGCTAATCTGGACCATATCACTCTTTCCCGATATCCTTTCATCTCTATCCATCTTCCTTTCTATAATGAGAGCAAAGTCGCCAACCGGATACTCGCGGCCTGTACCTCCATGGACTATGAGAACTATGAAGTGATTGTCTGTGACGATTCAACTGATGAAACAGCTCAGATTGTTAAGGAATGGGAAAACCTGCCTGCCGGCAGGCAGGGACACCCAAGAGTCAAGGTTCTTCATCGTCCAACAAGAGAAGGTTTTAAAGGGGGAGCTCTAAAGTATGCCCTTCAGGCCATGGACCCCAGAACTGAATTTGTCGTTGTCTTTGACGCCGACTTTGTTCCATATCCCGATACTCTCACTCAGTTTATGAAGTACTTCAAGGCCACCGGAGGATGGAAAGAAGAACTGTCATATCAAGGAGCCCCAATCCAGACTATGCCGTACAGTACAAACGGAGAGTTGGATCAGAAATTAGATATTAGGAATTGGGAATTGGTGGGGGCCAAACAGGAGCAGGAAATTCTCGCCAAAAACAATATTGCCGTCGTTGCCGGTTATCAGTGGCATGTTCTCAATAAATCTGAGAACTGGATAACCAGGGGAGTGAGAACGGAGTATGCCGGTAGTTATGTGATTGAAAGACCAGGTCAGGAAATCTTAGGGGCCATGAAGATTATCCATGGTAGTGTTTATTGTGCCAGAGCCGATGTCCTAAAGCATTTTGGTTGGGGAACTTCTATTACTGAGGATTATGAGTTAACCCTAAGAATCTATGAGAAGGGCTTCAAGGTGGTCTTTACTCCGTATATCCAAGCCCCTTCAGAGTGTGTGTCCACCATCAAGCGCTTAATCCGTCAGAGAATGCGCTGGGCAGAAGGCCATTCCTTTAATACGAGGAAGATGTTTTGGAAACTATTGGTTGGGAGGTGGGAAGTGAGAAGTGAGAAGCTGGATAATGAAATGGGAAGTGAGAAGTCCAACATCCCACTTCAGAGCGAAGCGATTCCAGCCTCCCACCTCCAACCTCACACTTCTAAACAGTGGACTCCCAGTCCCTTAACCCTGACCGAAAAGCTCGAGTTTCTATATCTTACTCCTTATTATCTCCAGGCCGCTCTCTTCCTCTTGGGCACCTTCTCTTGGCTTATCTCCGAAACTGTCTTTGCCGCCAGACTGCCTTTCTGGACCAGTCTTTGGGGATGGTCATTGGTCTTAACCAACTTTTTCGCCCTGCCTCTTCTTAATGCGGTGGGATTATTCCTTGAAGAATCCGAGGAGAAAGACTATCTGGGTCTTCTTTCCTTTGTCGCTCTCTGCTACATTGTTGTTCCCTTTCAGGCCTATGCGGCGGTCAAAGGCTTCATTGAGCCCCAGGAAGGTCCCTGGTTTAGAACTCCCAAGACAGGCAAGATTACCGATATCTTCTCCCGAGGAAGATTCTATCGATGGCTCTCTGGAATACTGCCGGGAAGAAGGCCTGCGCCGGCATTACAGACAATGATTAATGGTAAATGGTTAATGGGTAATGTCGGAGCTGGCCTGATTAATCATCAATCATCAGTCATTAATCATTACCTTGCTTTAGCCACCGCCAATAATCGGTTTAATGGTTTTAGGGTTAAACCAAGGCGCTTGCGGTGGGTGGCAAAGGCCGCCATTGCCATCCTTCTTTGTTTTAGCGTGAGTCTTTTTACTCTTGCTCATAATGTCACCGTGGTGCAGGCAACACCAACGACTAACAAAATTCTTTATATTGAGACTGATGCCTCGGCGGTTTTGACCGGTACTGCCAAACATCAGTTGAGAGAAACTTCATCAGGCACCTGTGATACGGGCCAAACGGTGAGGCATGCCAAGAAGCTCTACTGGATTCAAATCATTCCAGATACTCTGCTCAATACCGTTGACGCCGGGACGGTTGATCCCTGTCCTACCAGTGCCACCGGGAATGGTTGGATTTTTGACACCCCCTTTGAGACCAATGGAACTTTAGGTGGTAATTTTACCTTCCGTTATTATTTTAGTACGGCTTACAGCGCCAATACCGGTCGGGTGCGGGTTTGCGCTTACCGGGTCGAAGTGAGTGGCGGTTCCTTGATATCAAGCGCCTCGCTTTTTGGCTACACAGGGACAGTCGCCGATGCTTATCCTGCTGCCGGCTCTGAAGAACAAGAGGATACGGCCACTGATCCTTGTGGTGCCGGTTGCACCTTTAACTCAACACAGAAATATCTCTATTTTGACTTCTATATCAGCAGTAACAACGGGGCCAATAACGCTTTAGCGTCCACGGCTTTTGGCGAGGATCAATGCGGAACCACTTCGCCGCGAATTACCATTGGCTCTTTTTTAATCCCAGAAAATTTATTTCCGTTTCTTTTAATGACTCCCTTTATTCCCCTGATGGTTCTCTGGCTCAAGAGAAGAAAGGAGAGGTTAGCCTTAAACTTATGAGACTTAAAGAATTTATTAAAAAATTTAGTTTTATTAACCCCAGTTGGAAAAATTTGCCAAAAGATTTTCCGGAATGTGATTTGGCTGGCTTAAGTTCGGCGGAAGTAGGGAAGTTTATGGCGATTAAGAATCTTTGGGAATTAAATCAGCCGGAAAAACCAAAATCAAGGTCGAGAGTTTGGGAGTCAACCAACGGATATATTTATTTGGTAGCCTGGTCGAATGCGAGTTTGTTAAGGATACTGGCTACGAAATGGTTCAGGTGGTTTAAAGAAGATTACAGGAATTTAGAGGATTTCAAAGGAGATTATAGGGTGGGGTGGAAATTCTTGGATAGACTTGAAGCGCAACTTTTAGATAGTTTACGTTCAGTTGTGGCCAATATTGAAGAGGGATTTGCGAGGGCAACAACAAGCGAGTATTTGAACTTTTTGGGCTATAGTCAGGGGAGTTTAAAGGAAGTTAAGGGAGATATTCAAAGAGCCAGGCAGGATGGGTTTTTAAAATCAATTCCGGGATCGAGCTTAGCCGGACTTGAGGTCGATCTCAGAGAGTGGCATGAGGTTCTCAAAAGGTCTGTAATTTCCCATAAAGTCCTTCAAAGTCCTCTAAAACCCCTTAGGGGAACTTACAGGAAATTAGAGGAAGTTAAAGGAGAACCTTTTAGGTTTGATTACCCTCCGGTAGATGACCTCAAGGCTTACGATTTAACTTACGAAATCTTCATTGAGCTTGTCAATAAGACTGATTGGCATCTGCGGCGTTTGGTCCAGTCCCTCGAGAAAAAACTTCAACAAGAACAAAAATCTTATCAAATCGAACAAGCGCGAATCAAAGATAAACTTTTATGAAAGAAAAACGAACTTTTCTCATTATTTTTGCCCTCTTAGCCGTCTTTTTGGCCGTTCTGCCCTTTCTGGTCTCTTTTAACGAGATTTTAACCCATCTGGTGGAGAAATTTCGGCTTTATATGTGGGTTCAAGAGAGGATTGTGCCTTTAGAGGTCAAAATGGTGGGGGTTTTGGTAACGCCTTTGGGGATTAAATATCTGGCTCATCCCAATGGCATGACGGTCAATGGTACTTATGCCCAGATGACTTGGAATTGCTTGGGTTGGCAAAGTCTCCTGCTTTTAATTATCACTCTTGTTTTTGGTCTGAGGGGTAATTATACTTTGGTTTCCAAAATTGAGGCAGTTTTGATTGGGCTT
>Ga0299915_10000707_pt1 | contig 24999 bp, 19 predicted proteins | sample RVTome_13_FD_200263 | JGI IMG/M metagenome (GOLD analysis project Ga0299915, IMG submission 200263) | Soil microbial communities from uranium-contaminated site in the Upper Colorado River Basin, Wyoming, United States - RVT92D227 (version 2) ... | reverse complement strand
ATCTCCTTCATTTTTGCAGCAGCTTTCTTATCCCGCGTACGGCCTGCTTAATGCGATGCTCGTTCTCCACCAGGGCGAAACGCACGTACCCTTCTCCACACTCGCCGAAACCGATGCCCGGCGAGACTGCTACCTTGGCCTCCCTCAAGAGGAACTTGGAAAACTCCAGGGAACCCATCTTTTTAAAGGCAGGGGGGATCTCGGCCCAGACGAACATGGTGGCCTTGGGTTTTTCCACTTCCCAGCCTGCCCGATTGAGACCCTCAACGAGGATGTCGCGGCGCGATTGGTAGGTCTCGACGATCTCCCGTACGATCTTTTGTTTGGAGTTCAGGGCGATGATAGCCGCAATCTGGATCGGCTGAAACATCCCATAGTCGAAGTAGCTCTTCAATCTGGCCAGGGCGTTGATCATCCTTTTGTTCCCGACGGCAAAACCCACCCGCCAACCGGGCATGCTGTAGCTCTTGGAAAGCGTGTAGAACTCCACCGCTAGTTCCTTTGCCCCGGGGATCTGGAGGATGCTGGGTGCCTTATACCCATCGAAGACCAGATCGGCGTAGGCCAGGTCATGGACCACCAGGAGCTGGTTCTCCTGGGCGAACTGTATTACCTTCTCAAAGAAGGGACGATCCACGACCATGGTGGTCGGGTTGTGCGGGAAGTTGATGATCAGCATCTTGGGCTTGGGCCAGGTAAGCTTGGTGGCGGCCTGCAGGCGCTCGAAGAAATCCTCACCCTCTGTCAAGGGGATGCTGCGCAGATCACCCCCGGCAATAACCACACAGAAGCTGTGGATGGGGTAGGTGGGGTCGGGCACAAAGACCACGTCTCCGGGACCCAGGGTGGCCAGGGCGAGATGGGCGATGCCGTCCTTTGATCCTATGGTGGCGATGGCCTCGGTATCGGGATCGAGGTCTACATCGTAGTGTTTCCGGTACCAATCGGTGATGGCCAAGCGCAATTTATAGATTCCCCGGGAAGCGGAATAGCGGTGGTTGCGGGGGTTGCGTGTCGCCTCGATCATCTTATCGACGATATGCTGCGGGGTAGGGAGGTCCGGGTTCCCCATCCCGAGGTCGATGATATCCTCTCCCTTCCTGCGGGCGGTTATCTTTAAGGCGTCCACCTGCGCGAAGACATACGGCGGCAGACGCTGTATGCGATGAAACTCTTCCTTTTCCTCTACCATACTCCTACCCTTGACATGATATGAAGATTCTCATTAAACTAATGCGATATTATTATACAATAAATTATCACAAAATGATTGATGGGGTCAAGGAGGAAGTATGTGGGAGACCAGGATCTATTACGGCGACACCGATGCCGGAGGGGTGATCTATTACGCCAACTACCTCAGGTACTTCGAGAAGTCGTGGTTCGAGTATCTGGCAGACAGGGGGCTCTCCCTGGTGGACTGGCAAGAGAGGGGGGTCTTCTTCATCATAAAAAGGGTGGAGGTGGATTATATCTCGCCGGCCAGATACGGGGAGACGATACAGGTGCAGACGGATGTCTCCGAGATAACCAGGGCATCCTTCACCTTCCACCATCGCGTCATCTTAAAGGACACCGGCAGGCTTATCGCCGAAGGGAAGAACCAGATGGTCTGTATTAGTGCGGAGGGTAAGCTCCGGCGCTTTCCCCCAGGATTTCTCCAGAGATTGCAAGGGGGAGGAAAGTAGGAGAGATTTTACGATAAGAGTTTTATGGTGGTTATTTGTTACGGCCAGTTCTGCGAGGATATAGTGCTGCTCGATTTCAAGCGGACATACTGATCAACAAGGATTGGAATATTATACGGTTGCCGCGACCGCTCTGGCACGATAGCGGCCATCTTCCAGTTTCTCCACCAGCCCCTGTTTGATCAGATGATCCAGGTGTTTCTTTACCATATATCTTTCCCAGAAAAGAAGAAATATTATCGGGTGTTCCCGGTATATTATCTTCTGTGCCGCAATCTGGTTAATCGTTGCGGGATTGCTGCGGATAAAATCTAATATCCGCCCTTCTCTCTTGTATATTCTGTTACGGTATTCGCCGAGGATCTCGGGGATATCCTTGTCGAAAATCTCTTGCCTGTGGCTGGTAATGATCTTTGCCGGCTTCAGTGCTATAATTCTATTGATTGATTCGATAAAATCATCTATATCGGCCTGATCCTCGCCGTACCATGGACCAGCGGCGGTAAGGCAGATATCCGCCATAAAGATGAGATTTTCCTCGGGAAATAAAAAAGAGCAATGCCCTGATGTATGGCCCGGGGTTAACAGCACTTCGATCTTGGTACTGCCGCAGTCTATGATCTGACCGTCATTAATCTCGCCGTCTATCCTCCAGGGCTTTAAAAGTCTTTCTGGAACCTTACCAAATTTTTGCGCCTCTTCAACAATATCCTCATCCATGAGTCCTTCCCAGCCGTTGACTGCTGTCAGCCTGGTTGGATCCTGCATGGCGACGCGCTCTCTTGGATGTGTTACTATTCTTGCATTGATCATCCGGTCATTTCCCTTTATATGATCCCAATGCCGGTGAGAATTGATAAGGATATCAATAGCGGAGGTATTCACTTCTGACAGAATGGTGCCGGCGCCGCTGTCGATCATCAAGCGCACGTCGTCTTCCACAAGCACGCAATTACAGACGGCGAAGCTATCCTCTGTAAATATGGTTTTGGTGTTCTTGCCGATTTTCTTAATCATAACGGATGCCACTCATAAACCGAAAAAATTGTATACGCCGCTCCTGGATGCAAGGTGGAGCAGAATAAGATCACATGCTCTGTCATTGAGAAAGCGGAGGGCGCTTGGTGTGGTAATCGGTGTTCTGCTCAAAGGTGTAGGCGGTCTGAATGATCTTTTCTTCCTCGCAAGCTCTGCCGATGATCTGGAGCCCGATGGGGAGCCCTTTCTTACTGAAACCGCAGGGGATGGATAGGGCCGGGACGCCGGCCAGGTTCACGGAGATGGTGAAGATGTCCGAAAGGTACATCTGCAGCGGGTCCTGCACCTTCTCCCCGAGGCGGAAGGCAGGGGTAGGGGCCGTAGGGGTGATGATTACGTCGCACTTCTGAAAGGCCTCTTCAAAATCAGCCTTGATGAGGGTGCGCACCTGGGCGGCCTTTCGGTAGTAGGCGTCGTAATATCCGGATGAAAGGACATAGGTCCCCAGCATGATCCTGCGCTTTACCTCTTGGCCGAACCCCTGCGACCGGGTCTCCTGGTACATCTCCATGAGTTCCTTGGACCCGGATGCGCGAAAACCGTATTTTACCCCGTCATATCTGGCCAGGTTGGAACTGGCCTCGGCAGTGCAGATGATATAGTAGGTCGCTACTGCATAAGCGGTATGGGGGAGCGTGATCTCCCTGATTGTTGCCCCCAGACCCTCCAGCGTCCTGATGGCTGCTCCCACCTGCTCCTCCACCTCGGGGTCCATTCCCTCCACAAAGAACTCCTTGGGCACGCCGACGACCCACCCCTTGATATCCTTGACCAGGGCCTTGCGAAAATCAGGGATAGGGAGGTCTCTGGAGGTGGAGTCGAGGGGGTCAGGGCCGGCTATCACATTCAGCATGATGGCGCAGTCTTCCACGTCCTTGGTGATGGGGCCGATCTGGTCCAGCGAAGAGCCGAAGGCCACGAGCCCGTAGCGGGATATCCTCCCGTAAGTCGGCTTCATCCCTACCACCCCGCAGCAGGCAGCGGGCTGGCGAATGGAGCCGCCGGTGTCCGATCCCAGGGCGGCGATGCAGGCATCGGCAGCCACGGCAGCGGCTGAGCCGCCGCTCGATCCTCCGGGGATGGCACCGAGGTCCCACGGATTGCGGGTGACCATAAAGCGGGAGTTTTCCGTGGAGGAGCCCATGGCGAATTCATCCAGGTTTGTTTTGCCGAGAATGATGCCTCCTTGCTCCTTGATTTGCTTGACGACGGTGGCGTCGTAGGGAGGGATGAAATTCTCCAGTATCTTTGAGGCGCAGGTGGTCGTAATCCCCTGCGTGCACATGTTGTCCTTGATCGCCAGGGGGATACCCGTGAGCGCAGCGATGTTTCCAGTGGCAATCCTGTTGTCGGCCTCCCGGGCCTGCTCCATTGCCTCCTGTTTTGCTACGATCAGGTAGGCCTTGATCTGAGGGTCAACGTCGCGGATCCTTCCCAGGAGGGCATCGGTGACCTCTCGGGAAGAAACCTCTTTCCTCCTCAATCTCTGGTGGAGCTCATGTATGGTAAGACGGTACACTTCTTTCATCCCGACGGGTTTAAATGATTTTGGGGACGCGGAAGCAACCCTCGGCCTTATCCGGCGCATTTCCCAGGGAGGCCTCCTGGGGCAAAGATTCTTTCACCTCGTCCTGCCGCATGGTGTTACAGTGCGAGACTACATGGAAGGTCGGCTCAACTGCGCTGGTATCCAGCTCATTGAGCTTTTCCATATAGTCCAAGATGGCATTCAGCTGACCGGTGAAGAGTTGCTCTTCCTTTTCGGCAAGCTTCAATCTTGCCAGGAGTGCTACGTGTTCGACCTCTCTCCTCTCAACCTTCATCTCTTACCTCATATTCTTTTTTAGCTGCCCTTGACAAGCTCTTTGAAGATCGCTAATCGCTGCTCTAGTTTTTCCTTGAGTGTGGAGAACTCTTGAAACTTTTCCCGTTCCTTCTGGACCTTATCAGGAGGTGCCTTCTGCAGGAAGGCCTCATTGGCCAATTTTTCCTGGGTCAATTCGAGATCCGCAAGGAGCCTCGTCAATTCTTTGGTAAGCCGCTGCTGCTCCTTTTGAGGATCTTCGATCACCCCCTCCAGCGGCACAAAGACCTCCACTCCATTTGCCAGGGCAGTGGCTGCGGCGCGGGGGCGCTCCCCCTGTACGCTGATCTGGGCCTCTGTGACCCGAGCGAGATCCTTGATAAATCCCAGGTGCTCCCTGAGCGCTGCGGCAATCGCCTCGTCTTCAGCAAGGAGAATAACATCGACCGTGGTCAGGGGGGGTATTCCCATTTCTCCTCTGATATTGCGCACGCCGGTGATCACCTCCATGATGCGTTCCATCCCCCGAACAGCCGTATCGTCAATCAGTTCAGGTCTCGCCTGGGGATATTCAGCTACCATGATGCTCTCGCCTGCATGGGGCACTTGTTGCCAGATTTCCTCTGTGATAAAGGGCATGAAAGGATGGAGCAACTTGAGTGTTTTGTCCAGGACGTAGGCCAAGGTCTTTTGGGTTATGGTACGCTCGCTTTTATCGCTGTGATAGAGAGCAGCCTTGATCAGTTCCAGGTACCAATCGCAAAACTCATGCCAGATGAAGTGATAGATGACCTGTGCCCCCTCGTTATATCGGTATTCATCCAAGGCTCGGGTAACCTCGGCGATAGCCCGGTTGAGCCTGGCCAAGATCCATCTATCAGGGGCGCTGCAGACGGGAATGTCCAGATCCGTGCCATCATCCCGATAGTCCTCAAGGTTCATGGCCGAGAACCTCGCCGCGTTCCAGATCTTGTTGGCGAAGTTGCGATATCCCTCTATTCTCTCTTCGGAGAGTCTAATGTCCCTGCCCTGGGCGGCGAAGGCAGCGAGGCTGAAGCGGAAGGCATCTGTGCCATACTTCTCAATCATCACCAGGGGGTCGATGACGTTCCCCTTGGTCTTGCTCATCTTTTGCCCCTCCATATCCCTTACCAGAGCATGGATATAGACATCGCGAAAGGGGACACCACCCATAAACTTGATGCCCATCATCACCATCCGCGCCACCCAGAAAAAGAGAATGTCAAAACCGGTGACCAAGACCGAGGTGGGATAAAAGAGTCTCAATTCCTCCGTATCATCCGGCCATCCCATGGTGGAGAAGGGCCACAGTGCGGAACTAAACCAGGTATCCAAGACATCGGTTTCCTGTCTGAGCTGCGAGGAGTTGCAGCGGGAACACCGCTGGGGCTCCTCCCTGGCAACGATCACCTCTCCGCATGAAGCACAATACCAGGCCGGGATCCTATGCCCCCACCATATCTGTCTGGAGATGCACCAGTCACGGATATTGTGCATCCAATCGAAATAGGTCCGCTCCCACATGGCGGGGATGATCCTGGTCCTGCCTTGCTCCACGGCCTTGATAGCGGGTTCAGCCAAGGGCGTGGTCCTGACAAACCACTGCTTGGAGAGGAAGGGTTCCACCATGGTCCTGCAGCGGTAACAATGTCCCACGCTGTGATGGTACTCTTCCGTCTTCACGAGGGTCCCATCCCTCTGAAAGTCCTCGACGATCCGCTCCCGGCACTGGAACCTGTCCATGCCTGCATAGGGGCCGGCCTCAGCGGTCATCTTACCTTCTCCATCGATCACCCTCACTATGTCGAGCTTATGCCGCTGCCCGATCTCGAAGTCAGAGGGGTCATGCGCCGGCGTGATCTTTAAGGCGCCGGAGCCGAACTCCGGATCGACGTAGTCATCGGCGATGATGGGGATCCTCCTTGCCACCACCGGCAGGATGACGTACTGACCGATCAGGTCTTTATAGCGCTTGTCCTTGGGGTTCACGGCTACAGCCGTGTCCCCCATCATGGTCTCGGGACGGGTGGTGACCACTAAGATATCCCTCCCCTTTTCCAGGGGGTAGCGCAGGTGATAGAGATGGGTGGGAACCTCCTGGTGATCAACCTCCAGATCGGAGAGGGCGGTATGACACCGCGGGCACCAATTGATGATGTAGTCCCCGCGATAGATAAGACCCTCTTCATAGAGGTGTACGAAGACTTCCCTGACGGCCCGCGAGAGCCCTTCATCCATGGTAAAACGCTCCCTGCTCCAGTCACAGGAAGCGCCCAATTTCTTCAATTGATTGATGATCACCCCGCCGTATTTTTCCTTCCATGCCCAGACCCTTTTGATGAATTCCTCCCTGCCGAGTTGATGGCGGTCCAACCCTTCCTTAGCCAACTCCCTCTCCACCACATTCTGGGTGGCGATACCTGCATGGTCAGTGCCAGGCATCCAGAGGCAGTTATAGCCCTTCATCCTCTTAAAACGCACGAGGATGTCTTGCAGGGTGTTATTGAGGGCATGCCCCATATGCAGGGAGCCGGTGACATTCGGTGGCGGGATGACAATAGAAAAGGGTTCTTTCGGGGAATTGAGCTCCGCCCGAAAGTACCCCTTCTCAAGCCAATACTTATACCACTTCTCTTCTACCCTCGTCGGATCATAGACCTTCTCCCATTGCTCGGCCATGACAATAGTCTTGCATCCTCCTCCTTACCCCTTTTTAGATTGCTCCATTATCTGACGCACCAAGGTGGGGACTCTATTCTTGATCATTTCCTCCACAGCCCCTTTCAGCTCGCGGCCCAATGCTGCGGTCACTCTTTGCGCCAGGTCTTCTATCTCCTCCGGCGAGATCCTTTTCTGAGCGTCCAGCACGTTAATAGGTTGACGGTTCTCCTCTGGCGCGAAGACGGGCTCGAAGTCCTCCATGAACTTCTCCGCGAACTCCTCCTCTTGCTTCTTGGCCTGCACATCTTTTCCTTGAGCCAGGCCTTCAATCTTCTCCAGTTCCGTCGCGCTCTCGCCGAGGATGGTTTCAAGCCTCTCATCCTTGATTTCCTGACCAGGCTTTTCCATACTCAGATCACCGAATAGACCGGTCCAATCGGCATCCTTCGGCTTGGGTTCAAGCTCCACCTCATCAAAGGGCAGGTCCAATTCCAAATTCCAAGATTCCTTCTTCTCTTCTTCTGAGAACGCAGGTGTTACCTTCTCTTCCTCTTTCTCCTCAGGAAACTCCGCCTTCAACTCTTCCTCCAGCTCCCTCAGGGAACTTTGAAGCATAAACGCTTCTTCTTTCTTCTCTCGGTGCAGTGGTGATGGTGGTATGGTGCTGGGTTTCGCCACGATATCTGTAAGATCCATCAGTTCTTCCACTTTTTCCTGGGGAGAAGACGTTGGTGCGGCATGGGGTTTCTGTGCTATATCGGCCAATTCCAATATTTCTTCCACTCCTTGTCTTTCAAAAGAAGGCGGTACAGCGGGTGATTTTTTTACGATATCTGCCAGTTCTACTATTTCTTCAGCCCCCTGCTTCTGAAGGGGAGGTAGTGTGGTCGGGTGTCCCTCCATAAGGTCTGTTAGCTCCAGTACCTCTTCTGTTTGTCTCAGTGAACGGCCCTCTATGGGGGGGGTGCCTGCTCCTTTGGACAAAGCGGCACGCACCTTGTTTAAAGCGGCAGTGACCTCGAAGGGCTTGACGATAAAGCCATCCGCGCCCACCCGCTGACTCTCATCTTCGTCAAAGTCATCGAGGATACCGATGAGCAGCAAGACAGGGATACCCTTGAAGGAGGGATCCTGCTTTAACGTCGCGCACAGCTCAAAGCCGCTCTTCACCGGCATACTGATGTCTGCAATAATCAGATCTGGTCTTTCCGTCCTCGCCTTGGTCAAGGCCTCTTCACCGTCGTTGGCAAAGCTCAAGGCAAACTCCCCGGCAGGAAAGTTCCTTTCGAAGACCTTTTGAATAGTGGTGCTATCGTCGGCGATCAGGAGTTTTGCAGGCACCCTTCACTCCTTTTGCTCACGGTTTATTTCTTTTTCGCGAGCAATCGTTGTATACAACGTTCAAAAAAGTTTAACATATAATAATTATTATTGTCAAGGACAGATCTTTAGGGGGACCGATAAATCGCTCCATACCGAGATAGTAAACAGAGGATACTGCTCCCCATCAGGTTGTCCGTCTTTCGGCGTTTCTGCGGGTATGCATGAAGGGGCGGAGGCTGTCATGCGGCGATCACACCGCCTCCACCACGGTGGCAATACCAACCCCTCCGCCGCCGCAGATCATCTGGACACCAGCCTTCCCGCCTGTGCGCTTGAGATGGTGGACCATCTCCCCGAAGTAGATGACCCCGGACGCGCCGATGGGATGGCCCAGCGCAATGGCGCCTCCAGTCGGATTCACCCGGGGATCGAGGCGGTCGTAGCCCAGCTCGTCGGCAAACTGGAGCAAGGGGGAGGCGAATGCCTCGTTCGGCTCGATGATGTCCATATCATCGATGGTCTTGCCGGCCCGCTTGAGGGCCTTTCTCGCCGCCGGTATGGGGGCCAGGAGCATGGGCACCGGCTCCCCCCCTGCCACGGCACAGGCCGCGATTCTGCAGAGGGGCTCAAGCCCCAAAGCCTCGGCCTTGGCCCCGCTCATGAGCAAGACCGCGGCAGCCCCATCCACGATCTGCGAGCAGCTGCCCACGCTCACGATCCCGTTTTCCTTGAACGGAGTGGGAAGCGCCATGAGATCTTTAAAATATCCCTCCGGGTCCTTCACTGCCTTCGCCCGCAGGACCTCATCCCGTTCCACCTTGCGGGTCACCCCCTCCCAGGAGAACTCGAAGGGAACGATATGATCCGCATACCATCCTTTTCGCTCGGCCTCGACAGCCTTCTGCATACTCCACATGCCAAAACGCTCGAGGTCCTCTCGGGTGTGCCCTTGGTCGGCGGAGATCATCTCGGCGCACTCCCCCTGGGGCACGATCACGCCGGTCTCCGTGAGGCGGGGCGACAATCTGACGGGATAATTCGCATCCATGGCTACCTGGATGTCGGACATCATGGCGTAATGGGACATGATCTCCACGCCCCCGCAGACCATGATGTCTCCCTCCCCCACCATAATCTCGTGCGCAGCGATGTCGATGGCCTTGAGGCCGGCATTGCAGTACTGGTTCACGGTGCAGCCTGCTGCCTCCTTGGGGATACCGGCAAGGAGGGATGCGATGCGCGCAATATTGCCCCCCTGCTCCCCGATCTGGCTCAGGCACCCAATGATCACGTTTTCGATCTCCGTCTCGTCGAAGGCGGGGCAGCGGGCATGGATCCTGTCAAGCAACCCCCGCATAGTGTTGGCCATGAGGTCCTGGGCCGATGCCTGGCAGAGCTGACCAGCCTTTTCCATCCCTTTACGCCCCGATTTACCAATGGCGGACCGCACTGCATCCACCACCACTACTTCCTTTAACTTCGACATGTTCACACCTCCTTTTTTTTAAGCGGCTTCAACACCGTCCCTCCATGGGAGACCTCTGCCGACGCATTACCAACATTCTTTTCAATTACACCCGCGCGTCTTGCTTACCATGGATATCTTCCCAGCTTGATCGTGTAGTTGGCGACTTCCCGCCGCAGGGCAATGGTATTGATGGGGGTGAAACCGGTAATCTTATCGAGGGCGGCCAAGTGCGTCTTCAGGGCATCACCCTCGGCAATGGCGGCAAAGACACCCCGTGCATAACTGCCGACCCGACCAAAGGCTGCATTGACATAGACCTTCACCATGGCCTTCTGGATCTGAGCCTTCTCATCGGTGGATTTCGCCATCTTCTTTAACGCCCGCAAGAGGCCGCTCTCCATGGCAAAGACCTCGATCGCCATATCGCTGAGCAAACCCATGATCTCCTGCTCCTCGGGCAACTGCATCATGCACTTCTGCACCGCAGCCCCGGTCACCAGCAGGGCGATCTTCTTTGCCACCTCCACCATCTCCTGCTGCATGCCCAACTTCCCATCATCCACCTGCACCCGCGGCTTGAGGGTAGCAAGTTCATTCGCCACCTTCTGCGCCGCATCAAGCACCGGAAGACGATTCTTCATGGCACGCTTCACCAACATGTCCACGAGGAGGAGACGGTTGATCTCGTTCGTCCCCTCCACAACGCGACTGATGCGAAGATCTCGATAACCCCGCTCCACCAGGTACTCATGGATGTAACCGTACCCTCCGTGGATCTGAACAGCCTCATCGACAATATAACCAGCATTCTCCGAGCAAAAGATCTTGTTGATCGAATCCTCGATGGCATACTCCTCAATCCCCTTGGCCATCTGCATGCCCACATCCGCGGCATGACGATCAATGGGACGAAGGATCTGCTCGATGAGACCTCCGGTGCGGTAGATCATGCTCTCCATGATAAAACAACGAATCGCCATCTCCCCGATCTTCTGCTTGATCAAACCGAACTCGGCAATCGGCCTGCCGAACTGCACCCGCTGCTTCGCATAGGTCACCGCCTCCTGCAGGGCCGTCTTTGCCCCACCCAAACAACCAGCACCCAGGCTGAAACGGGCCATGTTGAGAACGTTTAACGCCACCACATGACCCCTGCCGACCTCCCCCAGGAGATTCTCCACCGGCACCTTGACATCCTCGAAGATAACGCTGCGGGTAGAAGACCCCTTCAGCCCCATCTTGTTCTCTTCCTCATCAACCGAGACCCCGGGGTAGGTCCGCTCCACGATGAAAGAGGTAAATTTCTCCCCATTCACCTTGGCATAGGTGACAAAGGTGTCGGCAATGCCCGCGTTGGTGATGAATTGCTTCTGACCGTTGAGGATGTAGTATTTGCCGTCGGGGCTCAAGGTTGCCGTGGTCTTGGCGTTGAGGGCATCCGAGCCTGCCTCGGGCTCGGTTAAGGCATAGGCGGCAATGAATTCCCCTGTGGCCATCTTGGGCAGATACCGCCTCTTTTGGTCCTGGCTGCCGAAGAAGACAATGGGAAGAGTACCAGGGCCCGTATGCACGCCATAGGCGGCCATAAAGGATCCTCCACCTTGAGACAGGTTTTCCATCATCAGGATGACACTGACCTTATCCAAATCCTGCCCCCCGTACTCCTCGGGGATGTCTCCGGATAGGAACCCTAATTCTCCCGCCTTCCTGAGCAGGCTGGGGACGAGTCCTTCTTTCTTCTCTTCGATATCGTCGGCTACCGGCTGAACCTCACCGATAACAAAGTCCGTAGCCGCCTTCGCAATCAACTGCTGCTCTTTTGTAAAATCCTCAGGGGTAAGGATTTCCGCGGGAGCGATCGATGCAATTAAAAACTCGCCCCCTTTAACATGTTTCGATTCTCCCATGACATCCTTTCTTCAAAAGACTCAATGAAACATGACTACGGAAAAATAATGGTGACGCAGGGGCACCTTACTTGGGTTAGACTAGCATCACTAGATTTTGAAAGCTTTCTGTTGTTTTGTTGAATAGCTTGTGAGAGCTGCCAGAGAGGATCAAGAGAGCCACCAAGGGATATAATACCATCATTGGAGACTTCCCTTGTGGCACTGTATGGAAAACCATTCTCATCAGCTGCTCCGAAAAGGAGAGGTTGGTTTAAAGGTTTATCTTGGCATTCTTGCTTGAAAAAAATCTACTCCTTTTAAACGGGAACGTCAACAAGGATTATTTTCTATGGTGAATCCTACTGTGTGATTTTTTATCTTATCGAATTACCGCTGGCGATGTTGTATCCTGGGACGAAGATGTAAGATCGATGCTATGATGGGGTAAGCCTTGAATCCCTCGATCGAACTCGGGACCCTGAGCTAGTCGAAGGGCAAGAAAAGGGGCCCTCTCAAAAGAGGGGGCCCCCTTTCGCCTCGAAATGGCAAAGCCATGAGCCCCTCGGTTGTTCTCGGGACCCTGAGGTAATCGAAGGGCAAGCGAGAGGGGCACCCATATTAGTGGCGTGCCCCTTGAGCGTATCGAATGGCTCCCCGGGCAAGACTCGAACTTGCAGCCTAGTGGTTAACAGCCACCCGCTCTGCCGATTGAGCTACCGGGGATTAATACAACATACATAAATGGTCAAAGATCATGCCGAACTTGCAGTCCCGCTAAAAGCGGGATTGAGCTACCGGGGAATATCAACTCATTATGCTTAAAACCAAAGAGCTTAACCTTTTGGCATTCTATCAAAAAGGTTGGAAAGATTGCAAGCCATTTCAGCCCGCCATCCTTTTGAGAGCTTTTCTACCCACTGTCGCACAATCCACTCTTTGCCGGAGTGCACAAGGAGGTTGCCTCTTGCGAGATCCTGTGCTAGATTGACGGGCTATTGGATAAAGAAGACCACAGGAGGAGACGATGCCCGAAGAAGAAATTATTGTTCAGGTTGATTCTTTAAAGGCCTTCTGCCGCCAGGTCTTCGAGAAAGTCGACGTGCCACCCGCGGATGCGGAGGTGACCACTGATGTCCTGGTCCAGGCGGATTTGCGGGGGATAGGTTCCCATGGGGTGGCGCGGCTGAGGCGCTACTTTAGAGGACTTCAAACAGGACAGATGCTGGCGAGGCCGCAGATCACGGTAGAACGTGAGACAGCAACCACTGCCCTTATCAATGGCGGCGGGGGGTTGGGTCCTCCCGTAGGCGTACGGGGTATGCGCAAGGCCATAGAAAAAGCCGAGGAGATGGGTGTGGGGTTTGTGTCGGTGCGCAACTCCACCCACTATGGCATTGCCGGCTATTACGCCATGATGGCCCTGGAACATGACTGCATCGGCATCTCTATGACCAATTCCGATGTGTTGGTGGTGCCGACCTTTGGCAGAGACGCCAAGTTAGGGACAAACCCCATCAGTGTGGCGGTGCCGAGCGGACGGGAGCGCCCCTTTATCCTCGACATGGCCACCAGCGGGGTTCCCAGGGGAAAAATCGAGGTCTACAAGAGGCTGGGGAAGCCCCTTCCCCTTGGCTGGGCTACTGATGAGCGCGGTATAGCAACCACCGATGCCGCCCGGGTCATCGAGAACCTCAATCACAGGGCTGGCGGGGGGTTGCTCCCCTTAGGGGGAGTGGATGAGCTCTTAGGGGGGCATAAGGGGTACGGCCTTGCCCTCTTGGTAGACATCCTCTGCGGGATTCTTCCTGGGGCGGGATATGCCGATACGGTCTATCCCAAGAGCGCTGAAGGCAAGCCGCTGCCGGCCAATGTGGGGCACTTCTTCGGGGCCCTGCGCGTTGACGGGTTCCGGCCCCTTGCCGAGTTCAAGGCCACCATGGACGACATAATCCGGCGCATGAAGGATGCCCCCAAGGCCGAAGGGCAGCAACGGATCTACATCCACGGAGAAAAGGAGTTTGAAGCGACTGAGGAGCGCATGGCCAAGGGGATACCCCTGCATCCCAACGTTGTGGTTGACCTCAAGGCCATCGCTGAGGAGCTTGGCATTAGCTATGCTCTTTGATGGATCTCTATATACTTAAGGAAGAATCACTATGGCAAATTTAGTGAAACAATGGGTAGAAGAACAGGCAGCACTGACCAAGCCTGACAAGATATATTGGGTTCAGGGCACAGAGGAGGAGATGAGGCACCTCATTGAGATTGGTATCAATCAGGAGAAGACAGGAGATAACCCAACCTTCAGGGAATTGAATCAAGAGGTGTTTGCAAATTCCTACTACCATCGGAGTCACCCGACGGATGTTGCCCGGACAGAACATTTGACCTTTGTATGCACACCGAAAAAGGAAGACGCCGGCCCTAACAACAACTGGATGGAGCCGAAAGAAGCCAAGCAGATGGTCTGCAAGCTTTTTGACGGTTGTATGAAAGGGAGGACACTCTACGTTATCCCTTACATGATGGGCAATCAAAAATCTCCCTATGCGAAGCCATGTATCCAGATTACCGACTCCATTTATGTCGTCGTCAGTATGTACATCATGACAAGGGCGGGGAAAAAGGTCCTCGAAAGGATAGGCGCGTCGGGCACATTCGTCAAGGGGCTCCACTCCATCGGAGACCTTGATCCAGACAGGCGCTATATCATGCATTTTCCGCAGGAAGATCTCGTGATGAGCGTTGGGTCCGGCTACGGTGGCAATGCGCTCCTGGGCAAAAAATGTTTCTCCCTAAGGATAGCCTCCTATCAGGGGCACCGCGAAGGTTGGCTTGCCGAGCATATGATCATCATGGGCGTTGAGGAGAAAAAGAGCGGGGAGACCATCTATATTCTCGGCGCCTTTCCTTCTGCGTGCGGCAAGACGAACCTTGCCATGATCGATCCTATCCTCCCAGGCTATAAGGTGACCACCTTAGGTGACGACATTGCCTGGATCAACGTAGGTGCAGACGGGCGTCTCTATGCCATCAACCCCGAGGCCGGATTCTTCGGCGTTGCGCCCGGAACCTCCGAGAAAACAAATCCCGAGATGCTAAAAACCCTGAAATCAGGCCGATTTTACCCTACCCTTTTCACCAATACAGGTCTCGACACCGACATCAACGCGCCCTGGTGGGAAGGTTTGACAGATAGGGCCCCCGCCCATCTCCTCGACTGGCAGGGCAACCCCTGGGATGCGGCGTCGGGGAAGGTTGCTGCACATCCCAACTCCCGCTTCACGGTGTCGGCATACAACTGTCCTACCCTCTCGAAAGAGTTTGATAACCCCAAGGGGGTACCCATCTCGGCGATTCTTTTCGGAGGGAGACGCTCGGATACCGTTCCCCTTGTATGCGAGAGCTTTGACTGGAATCATGGGGTTTTCAAGGCGTCGTCCCTGGGTTCGGAGACGACCTCTGCTGCAGCTGGCCAGCTCGGTATTGTCAGGCGTGATCCCATGGCCATGCTCCCCTTCTGCGGGTACAATATGGCCGACTACTTCCGCCACTGGATGAATGTGGGTAGCAGGCTCAATGATCCTCCGAAGATATTCTTTGTCAACTGGTTTAAAAGGGATGCCCAGGGCCTCTTCATCTGGCCGGGATTCAGGGAAAACTTCCGCATCATCAAATGGATGATGGATAGGGTTAAGGGCACTATGCCAGCAAAAGAAACGCCTCTAGGCTTCATGCCAAACTATGCTGATCTTGATCTCAGCGGTCTCGATATCCCGCAGTCAACCTTTGCCAAACTCTTCGAGGTAAACCCTGACGAGTGGCAGAAAGAGATCAAGGGTATCGAGGAATTCTACGGACAATTTGGGGATAGAGTCCCTCAGGAGCTCATCAAGCAGCTGATGGAACTGAAGAAGCGCTTTTCATAGATCTCTTAAAAATGGCTATTATACGGAGGGGCACTAAACCCCACATCTGTGGATCTTGCAGTGATTATGCCGTTTTCCTGGTAAAGAGAGCACATTTTTCACAAGGTAGGGAGGTTGACCATCTTTGTTATCGTACTTAAGGTCTTAAGAAGAAAAAAACTTGACATTTTAATTCAAATAACTTATAATTTACGCATTATGTATCCTTTCCATAAAAAGGAGGAGAGCCTTGGGCGACTCATTATTGATACGAGCCAGACACCGCCTCTCCATCAAGAACCTACCTTTTAAATCCATAGTCAAATTCCTCATCACCTTTCCCCTTATCTTGCTTGTCTGTTATTTGCCCGTGACCTATATGGCGTATAAGGGGTATAAGGAAAAGGCGGCCTCGGCTGACTATTGGAACGTAATCCTTTTGGAGTTCGATCCCTCCATGAAGGGGAAGATCTACCGTCTCATCCAAACCTTCCCGACCGGGCTCACCGATAGAGAAGAGGCGCAACTGACTGACCTCATCTGTGCCGAGTCGCAAAAATATGGTTGCGACCCGGAGTTGGTCCTCGCCTTGATCATCGTGGAGAGCTCTTTCTATAGCAAGGCCACTTCGTCCAAGGGGGCCAAAGGATTGATGCAGTTGCGCCCCGACGTAGCCAAGGTCCTGGCTAAGGAGGTGGGGATAGCATGGGACGAGGAGAAGGCCATCTACGACCCGGGGGTAAATATCCAGTTAGGCCTCTACTACCTTTCCCAGCTCATCCTGCAATTTAAGGACCTCAAGGTAGCCCTGGCTGCCTACAACTTCGGGCCTACCTACATAAGAGAGCGGATGGAACTGGGGCTGGCGCTGCCTACTGGCTATGCAGAAAAGGTCATGCGCAAGTATCGGAGGCTTACGCAAGAAAGATTTCAGGAACACGGGGACGGGGGACCCCTATAAGATAGGGGTACTATAGAATGAGGGTCTGCGTACCCCTATAAAATAGGGGTATGCTTATCCCTCTAAGATAGGGCTAAGCACTTCCAACTTCTCCAAAACCATTTCTGGGGTAATTCCGAGCATACAGCTTCTGTGAGAGCACTCACGCTTGTTACAGGGTGCGCAGGGGAGATCGACCTTGACGATCCCTTGCTCCTGACCATAAGGTCCTATCCAGTTGGGATCGGATGGCCCGAAGAGGGCAATGGTCGGCACCCGAAAGGCGGCAGCAGCATGCATCGATCCGCTGTCCACCCCGACATAGAGATGTGAACGCTTGATCAGGGCGAGGAACTGTTTAATACTGGTTCGGCCCGCCATGATGAGGGCATCCTCACGCATCATCTCTCTGATTTTCTGCAGATACTCCACCTCCGAAGGGAGGCCGGAGAAGATAATCTTGGCTCCATAGCGGCGGACCAGTTCATCACCGACACGGGCGAAGGCCTGCTGGTCCCAGAACTTGCTCCGCCAACGGGCCGTGGCGCCGACGAAGACGGTAAAATCCCCGGGCTTGATCCCCTCCTGAAGGAGGAGTTGCTCGATGTAACGTTCATCCTCCGGGGGTATATAGATGGGGAACTCGACTTCCTCCGTAGGACAGCCGAAATGGCGGGCGAACTGCAGGTAGTTTTCGACCGCATGTCTCGACTTGTCCCGCACAAAGATGGGATGGTTGAGGAAGAGATGGCTCAACTCCCTGGCGTTTTTAAAACCATACCGTTCAGCCCCCCTATTCAATGAAGCGAAGATCCCGCTCTTAAACAGGGCCTGGAATTCCAGGACGACGTCGAATTTTCTCTTGCGGAAGATGCGGTAGGCCTTTCCGAGGTTGCGGAAAAGTCTGCTTCCCCCCCGCAGCCACGTCTGAGGGGTGGCATACTTATCGGTTACCGACAGAAGGTCAACGGGGATGATCTCATCGAGATAGGGATTGCCGCTCAGGACATCTTGCAGGGTATCTTGGACCAGCCAGGTGACGTGGGCGCGGGGATATTTCTCTTTGATGGCCTTCAAGGTAGGCAGGGTGAGGATCAGATCTCCCAGGGAACTCAGACGGATGAAGAGGATCTTCGCGTCGTTCAAATCTCTGTGGTCATCCCTCACGTGCTGCCCGCCACGGCCCCTTGAAAAGGAAAAGCGATCCCCGCTTTTCTCATAAAAAGGTCCTTTTTTTTATATTATACAATCTCCACCCCCTGCCCGGCGGCGACCTCACCTATGACAAAGGCCTGCTCACCCAACTTCCGGGCCTCTTGAGCGATCCCTTCTGCTTCGGCGGAATCTACCACCAGGACCATCCCTATCCCGTTGTTAAAGGTCCTCCACATCTCCTCCTCAGGGACACTACCTTTTTCAATCAAGGAGAAGATAGGAGGTATCTCCCACCTCGCTTTTTTGATCACCGCCTTGCTGCCGGCAGGCAGGATCCGTATGATATTGCCCGGCATACCTCCGCCGGTAATATGGGCCATACCCTTGATATGAAAAGAGTGCAAGAGGGAGAGGATTGTCTTGACATAGATGCGTGTGGGTCTCAATAGTTCTTCACCCAGAGGCGATGACAAGCCGGCAACCTTTGCATCAAGTTTCAATTTCAACTCGTCCAAGAGGACCCGTCTGGCCAGGGAGTAACCGTTGCTGTGCAGGCCGTGGGAGGCGAGGCCGATAATTGCATCTCCAGGACGAATGGTGGTGCCGTCGATGATCTTGGCCTCATCCACCACTCCGACGACAAACCCGGCCATCTCAAACTCCCCGGCGGGATAAAAGCCTGGCATCTCCGCTGTCTCTCCCCCTACCAGGGCACACCCCGCCTCAAGACACCCCTGTGCCACCCCCTTCATGATCTCCACCCCCCTTTCCACGTCGAGGTGGGCAGTGGCAAAATAATCAAGGAAAAAAAGGGGAACGGCCCCCGTCACCACCACATCGTTGACGCACATGGCCACCAGGTCGATGCCGATGGTGTCATACCGCCCCATCAGAGAGGCTACCTTGAGCTTTGTCCCTACACCGTCAGTGGAGGCAACCAGTACAGGCCGCTCATAGGCCGATAGGTCAGGGGCGAAGAGGGCGGCAAAACCCCCGAGTCCTCCTCTTACCCCCGGCGTGAAGGTGCGTTGGGCCAAGGGCTTGATCAACTGTACAAAACGCTCCCCTGCCTCTATATCTACTCCCGCATCCTTGTATAACAAGGTCTTCTTTACCATACGTTCTTCGACGACCTAATATAACGTGCTAACGGCTAAATGTCAAAGGGAAATGCCCTGCCATGCATGACGATGAGCCGCTACCATTGTACCTTAAAGAATAACTCTATGACAACACAGCGCCAGGGACTGCCGTATACTGTGCAGGCACACATGAACCGTAAAGAGGGGGCACGATCAGGGGATGCTGCACGTCTCCAACTTACGTAAAATCTTTAAAAAAATCTTGACAAATCGGCAGCGGACGGTATAATGGTGCGAGTTTATTTTATTAAACTAAATTCTTTTTATAGTGTGCTCCAGAGAATATGAAGATTGGTGAACGGATTAAAAACCTCAGGCAATTGAGTAATCTGACTCAGGAAGAGCTCGCCGAGCGGGCCAATCTGACCAAGGGCTTCATTTCCCAGATCGAACGGGACCTGACCTCCATCTCCCTGGATAGTCTGGTCCAGATTCTCGATGCCATGGACGAAAGCATCCCCGATTTCTTCCGGGGCTCGGCAGAGGAAAAGATCGTCTACCGGCAAAAGGATAGGGTCGCCATTGAGAAGGAGCGTATTGAGAAGTTCGAGCTTCTCATCCCGGGGTCGACCAACCGGCGTCTCGAACCCATTCTTCTCACCCTGCGGCAAGGTCAGGTTACCCCCAAGGAAAGGCCCCATGAGGGAGAGGAATTCGGTTATGTCCTTCAGGGCAGGATTAACCTCCGGTTTGGGAAGGAAGTCTTGAAGCTCAAGAGGGGGGAATGTTTCTACATCTCCGCTGAAAAGGAGCACTGGCTTCAAAATTCAGGATCTGGGGAGGCCCTTGTACTCTGGATCACCTCCCCGCCCTCGTTTTGAATTCGCCTTGACAGCTGAAAATATGTGACGCGGCATTTGATGAATGAGCATTCAACATTATCAACGAGGGAGGGAAGATCAAAAGGGCGATGAAAGAGGTGTGCAGACGATTATCATGGGCGGTTCCTCCCATGGTTTCAATTGTCATCATCGAGGCAGGTGAATGATGTATCATGGCTAAGGTAGTGATCATAGGAGCAGGGGGAGTAGGCACCGTTGTTGCCTATAAGGTGACCCAGGTCCCGGGGGTGTTTACCGATATCATGCTGGCAAGCCGCACAAAATCAAGGTGCGATAGTATTGCGCAGGCAGTCGGTGCCGCCAACATCAAGACGGCGCAGGTTGATGCCGGCGACGTTCGGCAATTAGTCGAATTATTTAACAGCTTTAAACCGGCGATGGTGATCAATGTAGCGCTGCCTTATCAGGACCTCACCATCATGGATGCCTGCCTGGAAACAGGAGTGAATTATCTGGATACCGCAAATTATGAACCACCCGATGTCGCCAAATTCGAATATCAATGGCAATGGGCCTATCACGACAGATTTAAAAAAGCTGGCCTCACTGCCATTTTAGGTTGTGGTTTTGATCCGGGGGTGACCGGGGTCTTCACGGCGTATGCCGCCAAACATCACTTCGACGAAATGCATTATCTTGATATTGTTGATTGTAATGCAGGCGACCATGGGAAGCCCTTTGCGACCAATTTCAATCCGGAAATCAATATTCGTGAGGTTACCCAAAGAGGTAAATACTGGGAAGCCGGCAGATGGGTTGAAACAGAACCGCATGAGATCCACAAGCCGTTGCATTATCCGAATATCGGGCTTCGTGAATCCTATCTCATCTACCACGAGGAATTGGAATCGCTGGTCAAACATTTTCCTACTCTGAAACGGGCCCGATTTTGGATGACCTTTGGGCAGGAGTATTTGACGCATTTACGCGTCATTCAAAATATTGGCATGGCCGGCATTAAACCCATTCTCTATGAGGGCAAGGAGATTGTACCCCTTCAATTTCTCAAAGCGGTCTTGCCCGATCCAGGGGAGCTCGGCGAGCATTATTCGGGTGAGACCTCCATCGGCTGCCGGATCAGAGGGATTAAGAATCATAAGGAGAAAACCTATTATATCTATAATAATTGTAAACACCAGGATGCCTATAGGGAAACAGGTGCCCAAGCCGTGAGTTATACCACGGGAGTGCCCGCCATGATCGGCGCCCTGATGTTTCTGACTGGCAAATGGGGCAAACCCGGCGTCTTTAACGTGGAAGAATTTGACCCGGATCCCTTCATGGAGCAACTCAAGATTCATGGACTGCCGTGGCATGAACTGCATGATATAGCGTTGGAAGCGTAAATTATCGATGCCTATCGACTTTAATCAGATTCAAACACCCTGCTACGTGATTGATGAGCATCTGTTGCGGAATAACCTCGCCGTAATAAAAAAGGTTAGAGAGACTGCGGCGATTGATATCCTCGTTTCGTTAAAAGCCTTTTCAAACTGGGGCGTCTTTCCGATCTTTAAGGAATACGGGTTCGGCGCTTCAGCAAGTTCGCTCAATGAGGCGCGCTTGGCATTTGAGGAACTCGGGGTAAAGGCGCACACCTATGCGCCTGCTTATGAAGAAAGGCATATTGCAGACATCCTCACCTATAGTAGCCATATTTCCTTCAATTCCCTAAACCAATTGCACACGTATATGAAGATGACCGGTCACCATGGTGTTTCGATCGGCTTGCGCGTTAATCCCGAGTTTTCCGATACGGCGTATGATATCTATAACCCTTGTAAGCCCGGTTCCCGATTCGGTATCACGGCTGAGCAGCTTGGCGATGGCGTGCCACGGGGAGTTGAGGGTTTTCATTTTCATACCTTATTTGAGGCAGATTCCTTTGCACTGGAAAAAGTATTGGCTGTTTTTTTAAAGAAATTTGGTACGTTTTTGCCGCAGTTAAAATGGATCAACATGGGCGGCGGCCACCTTATAACAGGAAAGAGTTATGATATCGACCATTTAATCAAAATCTTAATCGATTTTAAAAACAAACATAATCTGGAAATTTTCTTGGAACCGGGCAGCGCCTATACGTACCAAACGGGTTACCTCGTTTCTACGATATTAGATATCGTAGAGAATAGCGGTATAAAGACCGCCATTCTTGATGTTTCCTTTACCTGCCACATGCCCGATTGCTTAGAAATGCCCTATAAACCCGTTATCGTGGGTGCCTGTGATGCAAGGGCAGGAAAACCAACATACAGAATGGGGGGTATGAGTTGTTTGGCTGGCGACTATATGGGGGATTGGTCTTTTGATAGAGAATTAAAACCCGGGGAGAAGGTCATATTTGAGGATATGATTCATTACACGACGGTGAAAACAACCATGTTCAATGGCGTCAATCATCCCCGTATAGGGATTTGGGGCGAAAGATCGGGATTTCGTTTGCTTAAAGAGTTTAATCATCAGGATTATAAGAACAGACTCTCTTGAGTTTCCCTCCGTCCAGCCCATTCCCCTCGATAAGCCTTGGGAATGGGCGGTCTCTCTGGAATCCCACCGATACTCTGTGCCCGCATGGGAGGGGCAAAGCAGGGGTAGGGCAGGGTAGGCAGCAATCAAAAAAAACCAAAAATTTTAAAAAAAATACTTGACAATTTTGGAGAGGTCGTTATAATAAGGCAAGTTTAGTTTATTAAACTAATTTCTTCGTATAGTGTGCTCATGGTTTTCTGGAGATGAGGGGACGGATTTGGAGGGTGAGACGGTTAATTTTTTAACTCTTGAAAAGAATGGAGAAAAAAGTGATCTTTAAAACGCCTACCCTTTATTTTCTGGCTTCTGGGGCATCGGAAGGCTATACGCCTCTCAACGCCTTTGACGGGGCCTTGCTTCAAGCAGGGATCGGCAATACGAACATCATCAAGATGTCGAGCATCCTTCCGCCCCGTTGTCAACAGGTTTCTGCGATCGATCTGCCTCCGGGTGCGCTTGTTCCGGCAGCGTATGCCTCGATCACCAGCGATGTGCCAGGAGAGGTCATCTCGGCCGGCGTCGCCGTAGCTCTTCCCGAGGATGAGGATCAGAACGGCTTGATCATGGAATATTCGGGGAGGGGCGGACGGCGCCAGATCGAGGAGATCGTCCGGAATATGGCCGTGGAGGGAATGATGCTTCGCGGATGGGAGATCAAAGAACTAAAGTCGATCGCCATGGAGCATGAAGTGGCCAACATCGGAGCAGCGCTGGCCGCGATCGTCCTCTGGTCTCCCGATTAAGCGATGGGTGCGTGAATCTTCATGGATCTGCAATTCACCTCGCGCGCCTTCCTCGCCGCTGAATCCTCCTATGCCGAAAGCCTCGCCGTCATCATTGGTTGTCCTTTAGACATCACCTCTTCCTTTCGACCAGGGACCAGGTTTGCGCCGCAGGCCATTCGCGATTGCTCCTGGGGTCTGGAGACGTACAGCCCCCGCTTGGATAGGGATCTGGAGGACCTGAAGATATGCGATGTCGGTGATATCAGCCTGCCTCAAGGCGACCTGGAGGGTGCCCTGGGGATGATCCAGGGTTATCTGGCCACCGTTATCCGCGACAAAAAATTTCCCATCCTCCTCGGGGGCGAACATCTCATCTCGGTTCCCGTTGTCAACGAGTTGACCAGACATCACCAGAACCTGGCGGCAATCCAACTGGATGCCCATGCCGACTTCCGGCAGGCGTATCTGGGGAATCCCTTATCACATGCCACCGTCATGAGAAGGATCGCCGATATCCTGGGAGGGGAGAACATCTTTCAGCTCGGCATCAGGTCGGGAACCAGGGAAGAGATGCGTGCTGCGCGAGAACTAGGGAGCCTTTCCGAGGTAGGAGACACGCTTCGTCGGGCAGCAGGGCGTCCGGTCTATCTCACCGTGGACCTCGACCTCCTCGACCCGGCAGTCGCCCCCGGTGTCGGTGCCCCTGAGCCGGGTGGGCTCACCTTTGACGAATGCATCTCACTCATCTCCCAGTTGAGTTCTCTTCGCGTGGTAGGGTTTGATGTGGTCGAGCTCTCCCCGCCCTATGACCCAACCCAACAGTCCGCCATGGCGGCAGCCAAGCTCGTCAGGGAGCTCATCCTCCAGTTCTGCTCAGACAAGAACCACCAATAAAGGCCATCGGCCTTGTCATGAAGGGAGAATTCAGGTAATTTTTCATGGCGGGTTCGTCGCTCATGAATCCCGCCAAGGGCGGGAAGAATCCAATATTTCCCCCTCTCTCGCTGGCGGGAGAGGGTAGGGGTGAGGCCGAAGGTGGCCCTTTGGCCAGTGGATAGCATACAATGTTCCCCTCACCTTAATCCTCTCCCCAAAAGGGAGAGGAAACGATGTTACTTTCTCCTTATATTTTAAGGAAGGGGAGTAATCACTTCCGTATCGAGAGGATAATGGACTACGACGCGATCATCATCGGCGCGGGATTAGGGGGACTGGTGTGCGGCCAGCTCCTCGCCCGCAAGGGGCTCAGGGTGGTCATCTTTGAAAAGAAGGCCAAGGTCGGGGGGTGCTGCACCTCGTTCCAGCGTAAAGGCTTCACCTTCGACCTCTCAGTCCAGTCCATCGGGGGATGCCGGGAAGGGGGGAGGGTCTGGAGGCTCTTGGATGATCTTGGCTTAAGGGACCGTATGGAGCTGCTCCCCCTGGATCCTGCCCGCGAGTACCATTTCCCCGACCGGAAGGTCATTCAGTACGCCGATCTCAGCTCCCATATTGAATATCTCTCATCCTTCTTTCCCCGAGAGCGGGATGGTATCAACAAGGTATACCAGATCTACCGCTCTCTTTCTGAGGAGATAGATCGCTTCCCTCACACCCTCACCTGGTTTGACCCCGCGAGCTTTGAGCGGGAATTCCCTTTTACCTTTCGCTTTCGGGAGGATACCCTCGAGAAATTGCTGGATGCGCTCATCAAGGACCACGGACTCAAGGCTATCCTCGGGGTGCGGAGCTCTTATGCCCTGCTCCCTCCCAGCAAGCTCTCCGTGGTCGCCATGGCCTCTCTGGAGATGAGCTACCTGCAGGGTGGGGTAGCGGTCTTGAAGGGGAGGATGGAGGCATTGCCCCTGCTCCTGGCCGAAGGACTTC
>Ga0299915_10000706_pt1 | contig 25007 bp, 19 predicted proteins | sample RVTome_13_FD_200263 | JGI IMG/M metagenome (GOLD analysis project Ga0299915, IMG submission 200263) | Soil microbial communities from uranium-contaminated site in the Upper Colorado River Basin, Wyoming, United States - RVT92D227 (version 2) ... | reverse complement strand
TCAGTCGGCCCAGATGCACCCACTCCGCCGCGGGAAGGCTCACCGTGTGGCTCATCGCCGCCCAGGCCGCCCCCAGTCCCACGGAAACCAGCAGCAAGACGCCCGCGGCCATGGCCGCAGCCATCCCGAAGAATTTGCGCACATGATAAGCCCGGTCCGTAGCCTCATTGCAGACCGCGTTTATCACCCGCTCGACCGATTCAAAGAGATAGGCCCCGGCCCACAAGAGCCCGAAAAGATAGATGACGAAGGCCCACAACGAAGCGGCGGAAACTTTCCGCGTCGCGCTTACAATGGTCTCCGACCTTACCGGCAAGATTTCTGAAAGAACCTTCCCGAAAGCTGCGCTCGCCTCCGGAGAGCGCAGCAGCCAACCGCCAATCGAGAGGCCGATGGCGAGCAGCGGCACCAGGGAGATGATTCCGTAATAGGAAATCGCCGCCGCGTAGAGCAGATGACGCTGGCGGGCGAACCGGACATAACTCTGCCAGATGGTGGAGCCGCAGAGAGTCACATCCCGCCACAACCAGCGGCCCGCCCGGCCCAGCGGAAAGAGCGGCCTTGCGCCTTTTTGAGCAGAGGCCATCGGTAAGTGCCTTTCAGGTTCCCTACTTGGCGCCTATCTTCTCTTTGGTCTTCTCCAGGGGCACATGGGGGCAGTTCTCCACCCCGGCCCACAGTCCCTGCGGGCGCGCCCAGCGGGCGGCATTTTTCAGGATGAGTTTTATCTCCTCCTGATAATAGATGGGATGGGTCTCGTGTCCTGGAGCCAGAGAGAAGATCTTCCCATTGCCGCGAATCCAGGTGTTGCCGGAGCGGATGACATCTCCGCCCTCAAACCAGGAGATGAAGACCTGCTCCTGCGGCGCAGGAATGACGAAGGGTTCGCCATACATCTCGCTTTCCGGAATCTCCACACACTCCCCCAGCCCCTGGGCGATGGGGTGTCCCGGATTGCAGACCCAGAGCCGCTCTCTTTCTCCCGCCTCCCGCCAGCGCAGAGCGCACGAGGTTCCCATTAGGCGCTTGAAGACCTTGGAACCATGGCCGGAATGGAGCACGACCAGCCCCATCCCCTCCAGCACCCGCTTATGCACCCGGTCAGCGATCTCATCCTGCACTTTGGCATGGGCCAGATGCCCCCACCAGAAGAGCACATCGGTCTCCTGCAGCACCTTTTCCGTCAGGCCGTGTTCCGGCTCCTGCAAGGTCGCCCCTCTCGCCGTGATGTCCTCCGCCTCGTTCAGCCCGTTGACAATGCACTGGTGTATCCCGTCAGGATAAATCTCCTTCACTATTCCGGGTTTTTGCTCATGCACGAACTCTCCCCAGACCGTAACACGAATCTTTTGCACCTCAACCTCCTCACGGGTCCGCCCGCGGCGGCCCAGAATTTTTCTAGCGCATACGGTATTGTCTTATGGGCAAAAAGTCAACACCACAGAGGAATTCGGGCTGCACAGGAAGGAAGCGGCCCCCCGCTGGAGAATTCTACGGAGTGGGAGTTTCCGCCTCCGCACGAATCCGGCGAACTCCCTTACTGGAGGGAAAAGATGAAGAAGTCCTGTTGCTTGATTCTAGTCCTCATATCCCTTTCACTGCTCCTCGGCGGCTGTGAACGAAAAGACCTGGCCAAAGACATGATTGCCTTTGACAAGGCCTACATCCCCGCCCTCACCCTTACCGGTGAAAAAGAGGTCGGGCCCGCCAAGCAGGCGCTGAAGATATTGAATGAGGAGTGGGCGGCTTTCGTCGCGAAACATGGCAAAGAGGCCGAAGGCAATCTTGAACTGAAGCGAGTCCTGGGCCAGGTCGGCCAACTGATTCAGAGCGCAAACCGGATTATGAATACCACCGGGGACCTGCCCCAGGCCCACCAGGCCCTGGAAAGCGTCCGCCGCGCCTTCTTCAACTTCCGCAAAAAGAGCCGGATAGGATACTATCTGGACAACTTCAACGAATTGCAGGACACCCTGGGAGACATCGTTTGGATTGAAAGATGGCGGACGCCGGAAACCCTGACTGACGACGAAGTGAAGGAAATAGCAGAGACCCTCAAGACGGCGATAGGCCTTTGTGACCGGATCCAGCAAGAGGAGTTCGATACAGAACTCTTCGGCTTCTCCGCGGAGAAAAGCGCCAGGCTGAGAGTCGAGATGGGCCTGGAATCCGACGCCCTCAAGAGCCTTCAGCAAGCCATCGAGCGCAAGGACAAGGCGCAAATCTTCCGCACCGTCTCCCCCCTCCGGCCCCATTCCAACGCCGCCTACATCCTTTTCGGCGACTTCGAGCGGGTGAAGAAAGCCGATTAGCCGCAGATTAACGGAATTCTTATAGGGCGGGGGCCCTGTCCCCCGCCGTGAATTGTTGCAGAGAATGGAAGGAGCGCAAAGAAAAGAAAGATAGGTTTTAGGGGCGGGCTTGCCCGGGGCGAGGCCCGAGGGCAAGGCGCAGCGTGTTGCCTGTGATATTTGCGCCGTGGGTATGGACCTTTTGATTAGGCGAAGGGTGTGAGCGCTCAGCGTACGTCGCAGTAGGCAATCTGTTGAATCAAGTGGAGGCCTGCCATGATTCGGTTCCTGCACACGGCCGACGTTCAACTCGGTATGAGGGCAACCGAGGTGCCAGAAGTGGCACACCGGGTCCGGCAACAGCGCCTTGACACACTCGGTCGCCTCGTCGCCCTGGCCAAGGAGGAAGCAGTTAGCTTCATCTTGGTTGCGGGAGACCTATTCGAGGACAATCAGGTTTCTGCAGAGATGGTTTATCGGGCTGCCAGCATCCTCCGGGATGCCACTCCAATCCCCGTGTACGTGCTTCCCGGCAATCACGATCCCCTCACGGCTGATTCGGTGTATCATCGCTCCGCCTTTGGCGATCACCGACCTGCCAATGTCGTCATTCTCGACAGCGAAGAGCCGGTTCCTCTTCCGGGCGACTTGGGAAGTCTCTATCCCTGTCCCTGTCGGCAGCGACGGTCTAGCTTCGATCCAACCGTTGAATTGGCAGAGCGGGTCCGCGGAGCGGCGGACGGCGTGCAGATTGGCGTCGCCCATGGGTGCCTGGCCATTGAAAGCCGATACAGCCCAGATGACCATCCGATCTCTCCTGAAGCCGCTATGAAAGCTGGGGTAGACTACCTGGCCCTGGGGCACTGGCACAGCAGCTATCTTCACGACGATCGGACCGCCTACCCCGGCACTCCGGAGAGAACCGCCTTCGGAGAGCGCGACAGCGGCACCGCTCTTCTTGTCAGCATTGAGAAGCGAGGAGCTAAGCCTCGGATCGAGACCCGTGGGGTCGGAGAACTCGACTGGATGCTTTGGGACGTTGACCTCACAGGCGGGCACGCTGCGATTCTAGAAGAGCAGCGACACAAGGCGGAAGCCATATCGAGCCGTGAGAAGACGCTGCTACGGGTCATTCTTCGAGGCGCCATCGATGTCGAAGCAACTCAAGCCATCAACGATTTTGAGGCCTGGCTCCGGGCTCAGGGCTTGCTCCATGTCGACGTCCGCAGGGAGGTGATGGCAAGAGACGTCATGATGACAGCCCTCGGCCGTCTGGCCGAACAAGACTCTGTCGTTGCGGGCGTCGTGTCGGATTTGCAGGCTCTGGCAGCGCTTGACACGAGGGGCCTGGGCACGGGTTCTCCGCTGCCATCCGAACCTCTTCCCGTGGAGGAGCTCCTCGCCCTGTGGAACTCGGCAAAGGGAGACGAAAGAGTCGACAGAGATGCTGCCGCCACATCGGCACTCACTCGATTGGCTCAGGTTGCGAGGGAGGTGGCCCGATGATTCTCAGGAGCTTGAGCGTCAGTCATCTCCGCTGCTTTCGCAACCCAGTGACCGTAGGCCCTTTTGGTGACGGCATCAACATCCTCCACGGCCCGAACGAGGCGGGTAAGTCAACTCTGATCGAGGCGGCCGCCATTGCCATCTTCGACAAGCACGGCATCAGTGGACAAGGCGTGGACTCCTTCCAGCCCTGGGGCACCAGTCTGAGTCCAGAGATTACCCTTGAGTTCGAGGCTGAGGGCAAGAGATACCGTCTGCAAAAGACCTTCCTTGTCGGCCATCGCAGCCTGCTGTCCGAGGAGCGCAACGGCATCTATCAGTCACTCCACGAAGGAGACGCAGCAGACACCGCAGTGAGGACTATCATGCTTGGGGAGTCGCCTGGTCGGGGAAGAGCACGGGTCGATCAGTGGGGTATTGCGCGTCTCCTCTGGTCGCTCCAGGGGCCCAACCTCTTCATCCCAGGTGTTACGGAGCAGGTGGCCGATCGACTCCGAGAAGCCCTGGGCGGTGTAGAGATTCGCTCCTATCTGACAGACATCGCTCGCCGAATCGAGGCTGACTATGCCGGGACATTTACTGATAGACGAGGAGACCTTAAGGCCGACTCGATGGTCCTTCGGCTGCGGGACGAGCTGCAGGATTTGGAGGTCCGCCGAGACGAGGCCCGGCAGGCTGTAGAGGAGGTTCGAAGCTGGGCTGATTCGCTGGAATCGCTGAAGCGAGACCTGGCACGATTGGAGGACGAGCGCCAGGAAGCAGCGGCAAAGGTCGAAGCATATCGTGAGGAGGCGAGCGCCGTCCTCCAGACACGAGAGAAGGTGAAGTTGGCCGAGAGTCAAGAAGATGCCTGCGCCAAAGAGGTCGAGGCGGCCAAAAGTGCCCTGGGCGAGTACCGTAAGCAACGTGACATCTACGACAAACGTCGGGCGGAATGGCGCCAACTCGACAGCGACCACAAGGCGAAGCAGGACGAGATTTCTGTCATTGAAGAGCAGGTGGGCAAACTGCGGGCTGATCAGCAAGAGAAGGAGCGGCACCTCGCCCAGCTTCGCGACCGGCTTCGGCGAGTCCAGCAGGTGGAGAAAGCTGTCGGCTTCAGAGAACGTCTGCGGGCGTTGAACGCCCAAGCCAAGGATCTTGAGAAGCTGCAGTCCAAGGCAACGGTCATCTCATCTGAACTGGAGAAGACTTCGGTGCCTACGGCCCGGGAGGTCAAGCGGGCCCAGGAGGCAGAATTGACCTGCAACCGGCTCAGAGCGCAGGTGGAAACGCTCGGCCTGCAGGTGACCCTCAAGGCGGCAGCCTCGCAGACCGTGCAGTTCCGGTCAGACACAGGAGTACAGAGGGCCAAACTTGACGTCGGCGAGGAGGCCCAGTTCAGTTCCGGCGCCGCGGCAACGCTATCCATCAAGGGGGTAGCCGAGGTCGAGATCCGGTCTGGCGCCACCGAAGTCACCAAGCTTCAGAAGGACCTTGAGGAGAGTGAAGCAGACCTCGCCGAACTCCTGTCTCGCTTCGGGGTTGGCTCTGCCAGCGACCTGGCCGCCCGCCAAGCGTGGGGCGAGGAGCGTCGCCGCAGTCTCAAGGACCTAGAGGCCTCGCTTGCCGAGCGGGCTAATCCTTATGAGAACCTGGGTGTGGTCCGTCAGCAGGCCGCCAAGCTGCACAATCAGTTTCAATCTCTTGTCGCCGACCTGGGTCTGGGCTCGCCAGAGGCTCTCGCCACCCTGGAGACCGAGAGCACGGAGAAACTAGCTTCCGAGATCGCAGCAGAGGAGAAAGATGCAAAACTGCTTCAGGGCCGTCTGGAGGAGAGAACTAAGGAGTTGCAGACCGCCAAGGAGAACCTGGCGGAGATCGAGCGACAGCGGGCCGTTTGCGCCATCCAGCGGGATACGGCCAAAGAGAGAGCGGACGAGCAGCTTGGCGATACGAAAGACGAGAAAGGCTTACGTTCCCTCGCGGAGGAGAAGCAGCGGCGATATGAGCAGGCCAAGACCAAGACAGCAAACCTTAGACAGCAGTTGCCTCCACCAGAATCCGACCCGGAAGAGCTCATGAAGGCATGTGCCAAGAGGCTGGATGCGGTTGAGCAGGACGAGAGGCGTCTACGGGATCGGATTGCCGTGCTGGAGGCGAACCTGCAGACCGCCGAGGCCCAGGGACGCTACGAACAACTAACTGCTCTGGAGGAGACGTTCGCCCAGAAAGGCCGGCACTTAGAGCACGAGCTTACTCAGGCTGTCGGCCTGCGGCTGCTTCAGTACGTGCTTCGGGTTCGGCGCCAGGAGACCGGCTCTGGAGCGTTGCAGGGGCTGGAAGAGCGAGTATCAAGGATTCTGTCAGCCGTGACCAACCGCACGAGTCGCTTGGTTCGTCTCGCTCCTGATTTCTCGGTGTCTGGTTTCTCTGCTGATGCCGCCGATACCTCAACTCGGGAAGTAGGCCTGCTCAGCGCGGGCACCCAGGAGCAACTCTGGCTTTCCGTACGCATCGCGCTGGGGGAGACCTATGCCCAGAGGTACGGGCGGCAAGTGATGGTGCTCGACGACGTCCTTGTCTACACCGACCCGAATCGACACGACCGGATGCTCCAAGTGCTGCGGCGGGCGGCCGAGCAGCTCCAGATCTTCATCCTAACCAGTCGGCCGTCGCTCTATCGGGGACTGACGGAGCCACGGTACCAGTTCGACACAGCGTCACTTGGACGGTAGCGCCTTCCGTCGCTTGCTCTCACGCATCACAAGCAGCGCGGGGCTACAGATGCCCACTTTGGACGACCTCAAGGAGGCGGGGCTGCGCTCTAAACGCGGCGTATCATCGTGCCTTGCGTCGGGGCACCGGGCCTATAACCAGGATTCCGTGCCACTGGATGCTGTTCGTTGGGCAGAAGCCTTGCCTTCTGCCCTCTACCTCTCTTCGCCGGCCTCCTTCCCATCTGCGTCAATCCGCGTTCATCCGCGGCTGAGATGACCGGCGAGGGCGCCTCCTTGTCAATCTGCGCCATCTGCGGACAGATTCTGCCTGCGCCGTGGTGTCTTGGTGGTTAGATTTCCCCTGCCTATTACGCGCACTTCGAATATCCGCAGGCGCGGCAGGTCAGGCAGCCTTCCGCGGGTTCGAGTTCCCACGATGTAGAAGCCTCATCCGCTGGAAAGGGCCCATAAATCCCTCACCAGAAACTGCTGAAAGTCGCCTATCTGCTCGCGAAGTCTTTCATTCCTCGTCATCTCGGGTCTGGGGTCAACGTAGTAGACACCATCAAGTCTATTCAGTGCGACGGTATAGCCTAGAAAATGATTGCTCTTGAAGGTGGAGTTGATCCCGAAAATGCTGTTCCCCCTTCGCGCGCGCTGGACGTCGTGGAGGATGACCGCAACAACCGGTATCTCTCTACCCAGCAGTCTGGTCAATAGATACTTATCAAGGAACACTTTATCTATTCTATCCTTGCTCGTCGTCTTGACCGAGCCAACAACTTCTGAGGGATGAAGAAACTTTGTTTCTGAAGCGATAATGGCCTTGTTGCGAGAGAAAACCAAATCGAGCTCATAAGACATTTCGTAACCGGGATAACCCGGTATCGGAATATTGATGGTGCGAGGTTCACACTGTACCCCCACTTCCTGAATGATGAGTTTGATCAGCGTCTCAAAGAGCTGTCCTGCCCGCTTTCTAGACTGGTTGGGATTGTCGAATGAGTCGGAAATACTTCCGATTGATTGCTGAATGGTGTAGGCTACCTTGTTGATCTCTTTGGATTTAACATACTGCAGGTTGCCTCTTCGACGGGCGGCTCCTTCATGGTACTGCTTGAGATCGCTGAGAAAGCCCATAAACCTTTCAAATGCGACTTTGAAGTGTCTTTCTGTCTCAATAAACAGGTCAACGTTTAGTGGACGGGTAATCTTGTGCCCATAATCCTCGCCATATTGATAGAAGACATAGTTCCGGTGCGAAGGAGGGACGATACGTACTGGACGCGTCTGTTCCACGAAATGAAGGAACGTGCGACAGATAGCGAAATAATCGTCCATGTTGCTGAACGCTGATTTGTCTTGAACGCTCTCTTGCAGGTCTCCAAGGTTCACATAGCCGCAATCCGCAGGTGTACTCCCGTGGAATTGACGATACCGTGCGGCGATGCTAGATTGTTGCTATGAAGTCAATTCTGGCCGCCCTGGAGGGTTGGGCGGAGTTTCGGCAGTTGGAGGAGGGGCTCCGGCGGGGCGTCTCCGTGCTGCGCGTCGGGGGGCTGGAGGGGGCGGCGAAGGCCTTTGCCCTGGCCGGGCTTTTCGCGCGCCTGAAGGAGCCCGGAATCATCCTCACCTGGAACAGCCAGGAGGCGGCCAGGCTGTATGATGACATGGCCGCGCTTCTCTTCGAGGAAAACCGCCGGCTGCGGGACAATCTCCTCCTTTTCCCCTCGCTCGACACCCTCCCTTATGAAGACGCCGCGCCGGACCGGGAATTGCTGAGGGAGCGTCTCAAGGGTCTTTGGAGACTTGCCCGCGGAGAGCGGCTGCTTGTCATCACCACTCCGGATGGGGCCTTTGGGCAAACTTTGCCGCCGGAGAAGCTGCTTGCCTCGGTGATAGAGATGACCCGGGGAGAGACGCTCTCCCGTGAAAATCTGGCGGATTCTCTGGTGCGGGCCGGATATGAGAGAGAAGAAGTGGTTGAGGGGCCCGGGGAGTTCAGCCTGCGGGGCGGGGTGATAGACATCTGGCCCTCGACCGCTGATGCGCCTTTGCGGATTGAGCAGTTCGGAGATGAGATTGAAAGCCTGCGCTATTTCGATCCGAACACCCAGCGCTCCCGGGAGGCGGTTGATTCCGCGGTGATTTTGCCGGCGAGAGAATCGCTGCTGGAAGCGGTCGAGGAGGAGCAGGCGTGCGCGAAGATTGCTGAGGCCCTGGAGAAGCAGGTGGAGCGGCTGGAAAGCGAAGGGGCCAGGGAGGATGCGCTGCGGCTGGCGGAAAAGGTCAGAGATCATCTGACGGCCTTCTCTCAGCAATCCTATAGGAGAGGCCTGGAGTATTATCTGCCCTATCTCTGGCCGAAACAGAGCCTGCTGACAGACTACCTGCCGGCGGAGGCGGTAGTGATATGGGATGAGCCGGAGCGGACCGAGGAGGAATACGGCAAGTTTCTCTCCGAGATTGAGGAGATGTATCAGCGGCGCAGCAAGAGCGGGCTTCTCTTGGATTTGCCGAAGAGCCACTATCTTCCCTTTCCGGAGGGCAAAGGCAGGTTGTCGGGCCGGCGTGAAGTTGAAGTTTCGCTCCTGAGTCGTCCGGGGCCGGAGAAAGAGATCTTGCTGGAATCGGGGCCGGCGGAGGATTTCGCCGCCAATCTGAACCTGCTGTTGACCGGGCTTCGCAAGGCGCAGGAGCGGGGTCTCCTGGTGGTGGCGGCGACCAGGCAGGCGCAGCGCTTGGCGGAATTGCTTGCCGATGCGGATTTCCACCGGGTTCACCTGGGTTATGAGAAGCTTCCGGGCCCGGGAAACATGGTCATCACCTCACTTCCCTTGAGCCGGGGCTTTTGCCTGCGGGGGGCGAACCTCGAAGTCTTCACCGACGGCGAACTCTTCGGCTGGAAGAGGCCTCCGCGGCCTGGCTCCCGGCGCAAGGAAACCGTCACCATCACCTCTTTGAGTCAATTGAAGCCCGGGGATTACGTTGTGCACATCCATCACGGGATCGGCATTTATGGAGGCTTAACCAGACAGACGGTGGACGGGGCGGAGCGGGAGTATCTGCTCATAAGATATGCCGGGCAAGACAAACTCTATGTGCCGGCGGACCAGTTCGACCGAGTTCAGAAATACATCGGCGGGGAGGCCGAACCTCCGCCGCTGAACCGCCTGGGGGGATATGAATGGGAACGGACAAAGCGCAAGGCGCAGCGTTCGGCGAAGGAGTTGGCGAAAGAACTGGTGGAACTCTACTCCGCGCGCAGCAAGGAAGAAGGCTTTCCCTTTTCCCCGGATTCTCCCTGGCAGCAGGAGATGGAGGCGGGCTTTCCTTATGAGGAGACCGAGGACCAGCGCCAGACGCTTTTGCAGGTGAAGGAGGATATGGAGAAGCCCGCGCCGATGGAGCGGCTGGTCTGCGGGGATGTGGGATTCGGGAAGACCGAGGTGGCGGTGAGGGCGGCTTTCAAAGCGGTGATGGACAGCAAGCAGGTGGCGGTGCTGGTTCCAACGACGGTCTTGGCGGCGCAGCATTTCAATACTTTTCGGGAGCGGCTGGCGCCCTATCCGACGCGGGTGGAGATGTTGAGCCGCTTCCGCTCTCCGAAGGATCGCAAGCGGATTGTGGCGGAAGTGGCGGCGGGCGCGGTGGATGTTGTAATCGGGACCCACCGGCTGCTTTCGAAAGATGTGAAATTCAAGGATTTGGGGCTTTTGATAGTTGACGAAGAACAGCGCTTTGGGGTGAGGCATAAGGAGAAGTTGAAGCAGTTGCGGGCGACGGTGGACTGCCTGACGCTCACCGCTACACCCATTCCCCGGACTCTGCACATGACTTTGAGCGGCTTGAGGGAGATGAGCCTTATCAACGATCCGCCGGAGGGCCGCCGGCCCATTCGCACCCAAGCGGGCCCCCATTCGGACGCCCTGATCCTGGAGGCGATACAGCGGGAACTCGACCGCGGGGGGCAGGTCTATTATGTCTATAACCGGGTGGAATCAATCCCTCATGTGGCCGCGCACGTGCAGCGGCTGCTGCCGGAGGCGAGCATTGCCGTCGGGCATGGGCAGATGGCGGAGGAGAATCTTGAGAAAGTGATGGTGGATTTCTACGCCGGGAAGTATGATATTCTGGTCTGCACGACGATCATCGAGAACGGGCTGGACATCCCGAATGTGAATACCATCGTGATTGACCAGGCGGACAAATTGGGGCTGGCGCAACTCTATCAATTGAGAGGCCGGGTGGGGCGCTCCGACCGGCAGGCTTACTGCTACCTGATGTGGACCCCTCACAAGCGGATGACCGAGGCGGCGCAGCAGAGGATTCAAGCGATAAAGGAATTCTGCGATTTGGGGAGCGGCTTGAAATTGGCCCTGCGAGATTTGGAGATTCGCGGCGCGGGCAATCTCCTGGGGCCGGAACAGCACGGCTTTGTCGCCGCGGTGGGATTTGACCTCTACTGCCAATTGCTGGCGGAGGCGGTGAGCGAAGTGCGGGGCCTGCCGGTGCAAAGACGGCCTGAGGTGAGCCTGGATTTGCCGGTAAATGCTTTCCTGCCGGATGATTGGGTCCCCTCCTTGAATCAGAGGATAGAACTCTACCGGCGGATGGCGGCGGCGGGCGATGCAGAGAGGCTGGAGGACCTGACGGCGGAGATGCTGGACCGCTTCGGCGCTCCCATGCCGGGGCCGGTGAAGAACCTGGTGCACCTGGTTAGAATCAAATTGCTTTGCATGGCAAACCGGATTGAGCGGATTGCTGCGAAGCCCGCCTGCGGCGGGCTGCTCTTTGAGTTGGCGGGGCCGCGGCTGAGCGCTCCCCTGATGCGGGATTTGCGCGCCGCGCTTGCCGTGGACGGCCCCATGACCCGCGATACCCAGGTGGAACCTCTTCGGGTAACGGTCCCCTTCAAGTCTGCGGCCGCCGCGGACCTCTTCTTGCTGGTTGAACAAGTCATCCGGATAATCGGGCTGCTTCCGAAGGAGGAAGGGGTGAAGGGCTGAGATTTCAAATTTGAGATTTCGGATTTCAGATTCGAGATTTCAGAGCACAGAGAAGAGATTTAACCCCAGGGGGTATAGATATGGCGATTGCAGTTGGAGTCTCTTTTCGAAAGACGGGAAAGACCTACTGGTTTGATGCGGGCGGGCTGGAACTTCAAAAAGGAGACCAGGTGGTGGCGGAGACGGCCGCCGGCCCGGAACTGGGGGAAGTGAAGGTTCCCCCTAAAGAGTTGCCGGAAGAGTCCCTGACTCTCCCCCTCAAGGCGGTCCTGCGGCCGGCCGGAGTAGATGATTTGCGAAGGGCGAATGAGAACAAGATCAAGGAGCAGCAGGCCTTCCGCACCGCGGTGGAAAAGATCGCGCACCACGCTTTGCCGATGAAACTCATCGCCGTGGAGTGCGCCTTCGACCGCTCCCGGATGATCTTCCACTTTGTCGCGGAAAGCCGGGTGGATTTCCGCGAACTGGCGAAAGACCTCGCCCGCACCCTCAGATGCCGGGTTGAACTTCACCAGATCGGGGTGCGGGACGAGGCGAAACTTACGGGAGGGCTGGGACCTTGCGGCCGGGAGTTGTGCTGCGCCGCTTTCCTTTCCGAGTTCGAGCCCGTGGGAATAAAGATGGCGAAAGAGCAAGACCTCTCCCTGAACCCGCAGAAGATTTCCGGAGTTTGCGGCCGGCTGATGTGCTGCCTGGCGTATGAATATCCCTGTTACAGAGGAATAAAACAGGGCCTGCCCCGGGTGGGGAGCAGGATTGCTTTGCCGCAAGGAGAAGGGCGGATTTCGGAAATCAATATTGTTCGGGGGGAAGTGGTGGTCACCCTTGATGAGGGAGGAAAGGTCCGCCTGCCCGCCGCGGAAATCGCACGCCTCGGAGCGTGCGAAGTGTGTCCGGCCAAAGAAGAAGAGGAGACCATCGAAGAAGAAGGGCCTCTGTCTCCATAGCGAGCCGGATAGTTCGGGGCCGGGGCCTTGCGCAAGCGGCGGAACCAGGATCTGCTGCATCTGGAAGAAGACTGGAGCAATGGAAGAGTGAAAAGGAAAGCGGTCGGATTTGGGGTTTTGGGGTGTGGAGTCATCGGGGAGTTTCACTGCCGGGCGATTGGGGCGGCGCCTTCGGCGAGGCTGGTGGCGGTGGCCGACTCGGAGGCGGCGCGGGCAAAGGCCCTGGGAGAGAAGTTCGGCTGCGCCTGGTATGACAGTCTGGAGGAGATGCTGCAGATGCCGCAGGTGGATGTGGTTAACGTCTGCACTCCTTCGGGCCTTCACGCCGACCAGGGAATGGAGGCGGCGAGAGCGGGGCGGCATCTGCTTTTGGAAAAGCCGATGGATCGGAGCCTCGCCAAGGTCAACCGCCTGATCTCCTATTGCCGGCGGAGGGGAGTGAAACTGGGCGCCATCTTCCAGTGCCGCTTTGCGGAAGGGCCGCGGCGCTTGAAGCAGGTGATTGACGAAGGGCGCCTGGGCCGCCTTGTTTCCGGGAGCGCGGAGGTGATGTGGTATCGCTCCCAGGAGTACTATGACAGCGCAGAATGGAGAGGCAGCCTGGCCCTGGACGGGGGATGTCTGTGGAATCAGGCGATACACCATGTTGATTTGCTCTGCTGGATGCTGGGCCAGCCGAGAAGAGTCCTGTGCGCCCATGTTGCCACAATGGCGCGCAAGATGGAGGCCGAGGACTTCGGCGTGGCGAGCGTCTTGTTTCGCAATGGCGCAATCGGAACGCTGCGGGCGAGCACGGCGGTTTATCCCGGCCTTCCCGCCCGGCTCGAGATCTGTGGGACGAAAGGCTGCGCTATTTTGACCGATCAAGATCTGACCCATCTGCAAATAGAGGGCGCGGAAGAAAAAACGGAGGAGAGGGCTGCGGGAGCGGGATGCGCGGCGGAGGCGAAGGCTTTGGAGATCGCCGCACACGCCGCCCAGATTCAGGACTTCGCCGAGGCCGTCCTCTTTGACCGCGCCCCTCTGGTTGACGGGGTGGAAGGCCGCAAGGCGGTCAAACTGCTTACCGAGGTTTATCGCTTGGCGCGCGTGCGCCGCCGCTCCGGCTGAGGGGCGGCGAAGCCTCCCGCTCTGACTTCCCGGATGAACTGGTGGTAAAGGGGCAGGATCCCCTCCAGCCCGCGAAACTGCCCGTAGAGAATGCGGGCGTGGCAAGAAACCTCTTCTCCCTCTTTCACCGATCGGCCGACGAGCGAGAAGTTATATTGCACAGGAGAGGAAGAGAGAGAGATGGAGGGAGATTCATCGGTGACCAGCATCTGCGCCAGGGCCCAGCCGCTCTTCTCATGGAGATAGACGAGGAGGGGATAATCATAGCCCCTTTCATCGAGGATGAGATTGAAGCCCTGCGCGAGGTAAAAATCCCAGCGCCCGCTGGCGATCATGGCGGCGGCGGCTTCATCGCGGGAGAAGAAGCAGAGATCTTTTGCGCGAAGAGAGGGACGGAACCATTCCCCGCCGACATGGAGATGGGCGGCGGGGACTTGTTCTGAGAAAGTGGAAACCACCTGTGCCTCGAAGCCGTCCATCGCCTTGCGGAAGTGGAAATGGAAGCCGACATCAATGCGGCCTCCTTCGGCGACAGAGAAATCAACCAGGGCGTCAACCGGCCACTGCGGGGCGGGAGGAAACCTGGTAAAGAGCGTGTCACCGCTCAACTCTTCGGTTCGGCCGGGGGCATTGAGGGCGGCTTCGGGGCCGGCCAGAGAGGAAGAAAGGTAATGGGTCAGGGTCATCAGGCTGCCGCCCGGGGAAGTGAGGGGACGGCCTTCGCCGGAGGCGATGATTTCGATTCCCGGGGAGGCGCCTGATCCCTTGAGATAACCGCGCAACTGGCCGGTCTGGAATTCATAAAACGTAACCGGCCGCAATTTCACTAGATGCCTCCGCACACCGGGCAGTCGGGCCTGCGGTGGATTTTCAATTTTACGAAGTCCATGCTGGTGGCGTCATAGGTAAGGAGTTTGCCTTTGAGGGGCTCGCCGAAGCCGGTGAGCACCTTGATTGCCTCCACTGCCGCTAGACAGCCGACCGCGGCGGAGACGCCCCCCAGGACAGGAAACCCCAGCGGCTGCCACCACTGCGGCGGCTCCGGCGTGATGCAGGCGAGACAGGGAGTCTCTCCGGGAATGATAGTGGTTAGCCTTCCTTCCATACTATACATGGCCGCTTCCACCATCGGCTTTCTCAATTTGACACAGGCGCGGTTGAGAGCGAACCGCTCCTCAAAGGTGGGGGGACAATCCAGCACAATGTCCACGCCCTTTACCCATTCTTCCACATTCTTCTCGTTCGCCTCCTCTCCAATCGCCACCACCTCCAAATCCGGATTCGCCCTCAGCAGGGTCTCTTTCGCTTGGGGGATGCGAGGCTTGCCGACGGAATCTCCCCTCATCAGCATCTGGCGATTGAGATTCGAAGGGGTCAGTTTGCCCCCGTGGGCGATGACAAGTTTGCCGATCCCGGCCATGGCCAAGAACATCGCCGCGGGCCCGCCCAGGCCGCCTACTCTGGTCACCAGGGCGGAGGAGTTCTTCAGTTTCCTCTGCGCCTCCTCTCCAAAGCCGGGAATCATCATCTGGCGGCGGTATTTTTCCTTTTCTTCTGCGGTCAGTTCCAACATAAGGACTGCTCCCTTCGAGATCTCTTCACTATCTAAGATTCTCCGGCCGGGGATCGGTTCCCTGGCTGGAGGAGGACTTCGTCTCTAACTGCGGAAGCCACTGGAGTGCCGGCGCCCGCCCCCGCCGCACCCATTTGCAGTGGCCGTCACAGTAGGCGAAGTTATCCCCTCCCTTATGTCTGGGCTTCGCAGGCAGCGCTTCGGCCGTGCCGTGGCCATTCCAGCCCAAATTGCTCTCGAAGAAGAGGAGGGTTTCGGCTGGGTTAGTCATGGTCGCAAAAGCGTCGGAGGTTAGCTTGTCATTGAAGGCATAGCCGCATTTCAGATCGAGCGCGTCCGGGCAGACATAGATTTTGCGGCTCTTCACATAAGGGTCAATGGCATCTGACCAGGTATCCGCGGGCGGGGCTTTCTCATCCCAGTCTTGGGCGTACATGATCAGCCCCAGAGAGAGTTGCTTCATGTTGCTCAGGCAGGCGGTCTGCCGGGCTTTTTCGCGGGCGTTGCTGAAGACCGGATAGAGAATGGCCAGATAGAGCGTCCCCAACAACAAGGCGCCGGCGGAGACGGCTATTCCCGCGATTGCCAGGGCCTCTCCGCCCAATTGTCCTTTGCTCCGGCCGATTTTTTTCAGGGAGAGAATTCCGAAGATGAGGCCGGGAATGGCCGGCACACAGAAAAGGAGGCTGGAGATTCCCAACACCAGGGAGGCGATGGCCATTCCGTCGGCTGGCCGAGGCGAAGGCGCGGCAGGCCGAAGCAAGGCTTCTCCACAGGAGGCGCAAGCCTGGGCCTGGTCGGGATTCTCTTTTCCGCATTTCGGGCAAAGCATCTTTTTCCTCCTTGTCTTCTTTCTCTCATTGCAACAATACTATAGATTCTCTTACATTAGGGTTACGCGCTCTCAAGAGCGTGGCACGGGCTTCCAGCCCGTGAGAAGTGGTCTCATGGGCAGGCCTGCCCTGAGCGGAGCCGAAGGGATGCCCATGCCACTTGTTGTCGCCATAGTCTCTGTATTCTTGAATCTCAGGCGAGTTCCAGTTCCTTTTTGACCAGTTTCTTGTAAGCCCGCTGCAGGGCGGCCGTGACGGGGCCCCGCCGGCCTTCTCCAATACGATCTCCGTCAAGCCAGGTGAGAGGCATTATCTCTATTATTGAATTGGTCAGGAAAGCCTCTTGAGAGGCGAAAATATCTGATGGCAGAAGGCGGGTTTCGCTGACCCTCAAAGAGAGGCTTGGGGCCAACTCCATGACCGCGGCGCGGGTGATGCCTTTCAGGATTCCGGCCTCGGGCGGGGGAGTGAGAAGGCGCGCGCCTCGAATAAGAAAGAGGTTGCTGGCGGAGGCCTCGGTTATCTCGCCGCGGGAATTCACCAATACCGCCTCTTGGACTTCGGCCGCCTTTGCCTTCATCTTTGCCATTACCTTGTCGAGGTAACTGAGCGATTTCAGTTGGCTGAGCCGGGCTTCGGGAGAAAGCGCGCTTTCCAGCAGGATTCCTTTCCAGCCATTCTTGTATTCTGCCGGAGAGGGCAATTTGAGGGGCCTGGCGATCAGAGAGACGGTGGGTGAGATTGAATCTGGAGGCAAAGGCCCCACCCCAGGTCCTCGGGAGAGCGTCAGCCGCAAGTAGGCATCGGTTAGTCCGTTGGCCTGGAGCAGGTTGCCTGCGGTATGGGCCACCTCGCTCGCCTGCAGGGAGAAGGGCAGGCTAATCTGGCGGGCGCCTTCGGCGAGCCGCTCCAGGTGCTGCTCCAGGCGGAAGATTCGCCCGGAATAGGCGCGCATCGTCTCGAAGAGGCCGTCGCCGTAAAGATAGCCGCGGTCGAATAGGGATACCCGGGCTTCTTCCTCCAGCACGAGATTCCCGTTGAGCCAGACGCAGGCGCTCGATTCGGCGCCGGGAGCGTTCATCTCTTCACCCCCTCCGCGGCCAGGGCCCAGCCGAGGGCTTTCCCTTTGTCAAGGGTCTCCTGATATTCCGCTTCGGGCTCGGAATCGGCGACGATTCCCCCGCCCACCTGGAAGTGGGCGGCGCCGTCTTTGACGAGAAAAGTCCGGATGATGATATTGAGGTCCATATCCCCGGTAAAACAGAGGTAGCCCATGGCGCCGGTGTAAGGGCCCCGCTTGGTGGGCTCCAATTCTTCGATGATCTCCATGGCCCTGACCTTGGGCGCGCCGGTGATGGATCCCCCGGGGAAACAGGCGCGCAGACAATCCAGCGCGGTGCGGCCTTTGCGGAGCCTTCCTTCGACGGTGGAGACGAGGTGAAAGACGGTGGGGTATTCCTCCAGGGCCCACAACTCCGTTGTCCGCACGGTTCCGTATTCACAGACCTTGCCCAGGTCATTGCGCTCCAAATCCACGATCATAACATTCTCCGCCCGGTCTTTTTCGCTGGAGAGCAATTCTGCGGCGAGGCGTTCATCCTCGGCCGGAGTGCTGCCGCGGGGGCGGGTGCCTTTGATGGGACGCGTTTCCACCCAGTCGCGGCGCACTTGCAGGAAGCGCTCGGGGGAAGCGCTCACCAGGGCCCAATCCTCGCCCAGCAAGAGGCCCGCGAAGGGGGCCGGATTGATGGAACGCAGACTGCGGTAGAGTTCCAGGGGAGAATCGGGGAAAGGGCAAGAGAAGCGCTGGGAGAGGTTGACCTGGTAGATATCACCGGCCGCGATATACTCCTTCGCCCGCCGCACCGCCTCCAGATATTCCTCCCGGGTGAAATTACATTCCAGGGAAACGGGGCCAGCCTGATGAAGGGGTGACTGAGCGGAGAAGGCGGCGGGGTTCTCCAACCGCGCTTTGGTCTCCTCCAGGCGCTGCCGGGCGCGGGCGAGGCGTTTGCGCGGCTCGGTCTCCGGCCAGCCGCAGGAAGAGATGAAAGCCCTCCTTTGCTGATGATCCAGGGCGACTATGACATCATAGAAAGCGAAGGCGCAATCCGGCGCGCCGAGGTCGTCTTTGGCCCGGGAGGGGAGCCTTTCCACAAAGCGGCAGAGGTCATAGCCGAAACAGCCGACGGCGCCGCCGATGAAGGGAGGCGCGCCCGGAGGCCGGGGAAGAGCGAAGCCTTCGAGCAGGGATCGGAGGAGATGAAAGGGATTGCCTTCCTCCTCCTGGATTGACCCTGTCTGACTGACAGTAATCCGCGGGCCTTTGCTGGAGAAGCGCAAGAAAGGCTCGGCCCCGAGGAAAGACCAGCGCCCCAAGCGGCGATTCTGCAGTGCGCTTTCCAGTAAGAAGCCGCCTTTTTCCCAAGCGAGCGAAGACAAAGCGGCCGGCGGAGAAGCAGGGAATTCCGTCTCTTCTATTAGGATTTCGCGGCCTGCGGACATCGCCTTCCTCTGCTATGGGGATTCGCCGTTTGAGGAAGGCCTCCTGCGCTGCGGAGAGGAGAAAAGCGGATAACCTATCGCCTGTTTGCAAGGCCGGCAAAGGAGGGGTTTTCTTCTTGACATTTAGGCGCTCGTGTGTTATCTTTTTTGATTGCAGTGCTGAGAAGGAGGAGACGTATGCCAACAGGCAGGGTAAAGTGGTTCAGCGCCCAGAAAGGGTATGGATTCATTGAACTGGATGGAAGCCGGGACGTCTTTGTGCACTTCTCCGCTATTCAAAGCAACGGCTTCCGGACCCTCCAGGAGGGTCAGCAAGTGCAATTCGAGTTGGCGGAGACCGAGAAAGGACCCCAGGCCTCCAATGTTGTGCCGCTCTGACTGTGCGTGAAGTATGAGCAAAGCGATACCCCCGGCCGGGCCGGGGCGGCCTCTTGAAACAGAATTTTTGCAATATCATAGTTTTCCTAAGCAGGAAGGTATGGGCGGCTGAAAAAGCCGCCTTGCGTTTTTTTGGCGGGGCCAAGGGCTGTTGAACAGTATGTTATTGGTTATCATGGTGAATACTTGCTCTGTATCCGCGGGGAGGATCAACGCCGCGCGCGTGGATATGCTTATGGCCGCGACAGAGAGGGAGAAATTGGCACATAATAGGTGGGACGACTCCGTTCGGTCCTGGCGGAAGGGAGAGGCCTGATGGCCGAGCGTCAGGCTGCGGAGAAGACCGCCGCGGCGGAATGGAGTGATTCCATTCTGCTCTCGGGGATTCGCCAGACCAGGCCGGAGGCGTATGCGGCCCTCTATGACCGGTTTGCCTCCGGAATCTACCGTTTTGCCGCCGCCCGGCTGGCCGGGGATGCGCAGACGGCCGAAGAGATAGCCGTCCAAACCCTGGTGGATGCGGTAAGAGACATTGCCCGCTTCAACCCGCGAAGATCGAGCCTGTCGGTCTGGCTATACGGCATTGCTCGCCGGCGAATTCAAAGCGAGTTTCGCCGCAGCCGAAGGTTGAAATCGGTGCCGACAGGGGCGCAGATACCGCTTGAGGGTCTGCCGGAGATGCCGACGGAGGAAGATTTAGCCTCGGTGGTGGTGGGTCGGCTGGAGGCGCGGCGATTGGTGGGGACGCTGGCAGAGAGCCTTTCCGGGATTGAGTTGGAGGTGCTGACTCTCCAGTGCATAGATCAACTCTCGGCGAGGGAAATCGGGCGAATCGTGGGCCGGTCGGAGCGGGCGGTTCACTCCCTGTTGCATCGGGCGCGGCAGAAGGCCAGAGAGAGGCTGGAAGATGGAAGTCTTGCCTGTGGAACTCCGCCTGAGGCGGACAAAGGCAGGGTGAAGGCGGAAGGATGAAGAGCGACCCTACCGATGAGAAACTAGCGGAGTTGCTGGAGCGCGCGGCGCCGCCGTTGTGCCAGGAGGCGAGAGAACGGGCGCTTGGACAGATGGCGAAGGGGGCCGTTGCGCGGGCACGGCCGCGGCGCCGCCGTTGGGCCGTTCTCGCCGGTGCTTTCGCCGCCCTCCTAATCGGACTTGGATTCCTGTCCCTTCCGACGGGCAGTGCAAAGGGAGCCTGGGCCCAGGCGCTTTCCCTTGCCAGCCGAGCGACGATGGTGCACGTAACCGGACACAAATGGACGGAGGAAGGAGAAGTCGAATTCGAGAGATGGGAATCAAGAGGCGGCTTTCTCCGGGAAGAAGAGAGGCAGGACGGCCGGCTGGTTCAACTGCGGCTTAACACGGAAGGGAGGCTCCTTTTCTACAATGCCTACCTGCGGGAGACCCTCTCCTCTGACATGCCGCCGCGCCCGGAGATCCTGCCGGCTTCTCTCCCCGAGCAGGAACATGTGGCGAGATGGGTCGAGTCGGTGAGGCGCTTCGAGGCCTTTTCTCATCTCAAGGTCGCGGAGCGGCGAGAGGGAAATCTGTGTGGCGGGCTCCGAGATGTCGTGGAAGTCGAGGGGCTCTTGCGCGGGAGGCTCTTCGACAATGGCACGATGTATAAGAGCGGAGACCGGTACAGATGGCGAGTGGAGATTGACCCCTCCAGCGGGCGCATGGTTTCGGAAGAAAGGTATCGTCGTGTTAAAGGCGGTCCCTGGGAACTCGTTCTCCAGACAGATTCAATTGAATGGGGGGGAGAAATCCCCGAGAAGGCGCGAGAGTTCACCTCTCCCGCGGGGACGAGGATAACGTCTGTCAGGTGGTGGAAGGGCCGGGCCGACAGAGTCCTTGCCGAGGGCGCAACCCCCGACTGGGAAGTCCGCCTTCATTCGATAGATGTCAATCGAAAGGGAGACCTCTATCTGATGCTCTCCCGCAGGCGCACTCCGCACAGCCGCGTCCCGGAGACCTACAACAGTACGACGATGCCGATTGTGGTTGAAGAAGCCCCTGACGGCGCGGGCGGGTGGTATATCCAGCGAGATGACTTCAGCTGCGCCTATGAATACTGGGTAACCGTGTTGAAGCACGAGTCCGCACCCGAGAATCCGTCGCCCCCCGACCGCGTAGCCCTGAACATCTATCCCTTTCCCGACCCCATGAGCGATATCAATGAGTTTGTGACCTTCAAAGATCTGCCGCTTCCTCCGCGACAGCAAGGCGAAGATCTCCTTCGGGAGGCGATCGCGCAGGGTCTGCATTGATTGCCCGCGCGCGCCGCGCGGAAGCCGCGCAGTTGAAGCCGATCTCCCGCCGCCTTTGACTTGACCGAGATTTTCCACCGCCCCCGCCGAGTTCCCCCTGCAGGTCAGGCTCGGCCCTGCTCAGAAGAGACTCTTCTTGCGGGTGGCGCGTTGCTTCCGGCCGCGTCGCGATGCTAATCTTGGCCAACGCGGGATCACCCTGCGCGGATGAGCAGGACGGGGATACGGGCGGTGTAGCGAACCTTGTGGGCGACGCTGCCGAAGAGGAGGTCTTTGACCAGGCCGTGGCCATGGGTTGACATGGCGATGAGGTCACATTCCAGCGCCTCGGCCTGCTGCAAGATGAGATCGGCCGGGTCGCCGTGAAGGAAGAGCGTTCGCGCGGGAATCCCCAGTTTGTCGAATTCCGCTTTTCTCTCCGCCAGGTAGGCCTCCATCTTTTCCGCCTCGTGAACGATTGCCTCCCAGGGATGGGTCTGGCCAACCCGCAGGAGCACCACCTCGGAGCCGCACAACCGCGCCAGTTTGGCAAGATGTTGAAGGATCGCCCGGTCCTATCTCCGTCCCGTCCAGAGGGACCAGAATCCGCCGATAGAGGCTGGTTTCGCCGGCCATTTTAGCCATCCCGAAGGTGATTGCAGGCTGTTTTACACGCTTTTGAATAGAGACGGATAAGCAAAAATACGTTTGCACTAAAAATCATGTTGACTCACTATATATAGTGTGGTAATATCCTTTTGGGGCGATATGGAGCATAGCGAGCAGGCTCTGCAGCGCCCGGCGTGGCAGATGCCGGAGGCAAAAAAGGATGAAATGTCCGGCTTGCGGATTTGAAGACACCCGGGTAGCCGACAGCCGGTTGTGTGATGAAGGGGCGGCGGTGCGGCGGCGGAGGGAGTGCCCGCAATGCAGCAAGCGCTTCACAACTTATGAGCGCGCGGGAGAGACGCGGCTTTTCGTGGTGAAAAAAGACGGCCGCAGGGAGGCCTTCAATCGCGATAAGGTCTTGCGAGGTTTGACCAAGGCGTGTGAAAAGCGCCCGGTGCCGATGGAGAGCCTGGAGGCCGTGGTGGATGAGATTGAGCGGCGTCTGCGGGATGACCTGGTGGAAGAAGCGCCCACAACCCGAATCGGGGCGATGGTGATGGAGCGCTTGAAAGAGATAGACCAGGTCGCCTACGTGCGCTTTGCGTCAGTATATAAGGAGTTTCGCGATACTGATTCATTCTTGAAAGAGATTGCCGACCTCCGGACGGAGGAGGCCGATAGAATCCCGGCCGCGGAGCGGAAATGAGCGAAAGAAGGAGACGAAGATGCTGCAACTGCAAAAGCCTCAACTCAGCGAAAATGCCCTCACCGTTCTCCGAAAGCGCTACCTGAAGAGAGATGGCGAAGGGAATGTAATCGAGACTCCGGAGGAGATGTTCTGGCGGGTGGCCTGGGAGGTCGCCAGCGCGGACCGGCGCTATGATCCGCTGGCCGATGTTCAGGCGCGGGCGGAGGAATTCTACGCCCTGATGGCCAACCTCGAGTTTCTCCCCAATTCGCCGACACTGATGAACGCCGGGCGGGAACTGGGGCAGCTCTCCGCCTGTTTCGTCCTTCCGGTCGAAGATTCCATGGAGTCCATTTTCAATGCCATCAAATATACCGCGCTGATTCATCAGAGCGGAGGCGGCACCGGATTTTCTTTCTCCCGCATCCGGCCGGCGAATGACCGCGTCGCCTCCACCGGTGGAATCGCCTCCGGGCCGGTCTCTTTCATGAAGGTCTTCAATGCCGCCACCGAGGCGGTGAAACAGGGGGGCACCCGCCGGGGCGCGAACATGGGCATCCTGAGAGTTGATCATCCCGACATTCTCGATTTCATCCGCTCCAAGACGGAAAGCGATGCGCTCAATAACTTCAACATCTCTATCGGCATCACGCGGATTTTCATGGAGGCCCTGCAAAAAGATGAAGAATATGACCTCGTCAATCCCCGAACGGGCCAGCCGGCGGGCAAATTGCGGGCGAAAGAGGTCTTTGACGAAATCGTTGACGGCGCCTGGAGAAACGGCGAGCCGGGCATCATTTTCCTCGACCGCTTGAATGATGACAACCCCACTCCCGCTCTGGGAGAGATCGAGAGCACCAACCCGTGCGGGGAACAGCCGCTTCTGCCCTATGAGGCCTGCAACCTGGGTTCCATCAACCTGGCGAAGATGATCACCGAAAAAGAGGGCAAGGCGGTGATTGATTGGCCGCGGCTGGAAAGGAGCGTTCGCAGCGCGGTTCGCTTCCTGGACAATGTGATTGACGTGAATCGCTATCCGCTGCCCCAGATTGACCATCTCGCCAAGTCCAACCGGAAGATCGGCCTGGGGGTGATGGGCTTTGCCGATTTGCTGGTCAAACTGTGGATTCCTTACAGCAGTGAGGAGGCCTTGCGGATTGCGGATGAAGTGATGCGCTTTATCCATGAAAAGGGCTGGGAGACCTCGGTTGAAATCGCCCGGGAGCGCGGCGTCTTCCCCAATTTCGACAAGAGCATCTTCGCCGAAAAGGGGCCCCGGCTGCGCAATTCCACGGTCACGACGATTGCGCCCACGGGAACGCTTTCCATCGTCGCCGGCTGTTCCAGCGGAATCGAACCCATCTTCGCCATGGTCTATACCCGCCGCATTCTGGAGGGGCAGCAGCTCTTGGAGGTGCATCCCATTTTCGAAAAGGTGGCGAAGGAGTGCGGTTTTTACTCCAGAGAACTGATGGAGGAGATCGGCCGCCACAAGTCCCTCGCCGAGATAGAAGAGATTCCGGCGGAGGCGCGCGGCGTTTTCGTCACCTCTTATGACATCACCCCGGAGTGGCATATTCGGATGCAGGGCGTCTTCCAGAAACACACCGACAACGCCGTTTCCAAGACCGTGAACTTCCGCAATGAAGCCACCCGGGAGGATATTCGTAAGGTCTATATGCTCGCCTGGGAACTGGGCTGCAAAGGTGTGACGGTCTATCGCGACGCCAGCCGCGATTTGCAGGTGCTTACCACAGGTCAGGCTCCCGCAGCCGAAAAGGAAAAAGAGGTCGCGCATGATCTCGCCGCGGCCGGGCACAATATCGCTCCGAGACCCCGGCCGACCATCACTCAAGGGATCACGGAAAAGGTGGAGACCGGCTGCGGGAGCCTCTTTGTCACCATCAATGCAGACGAGCAGGGGCTCTGCGAAATTTTCCTGCGGATGGGGCGCTCGGGAGGCTGCACCCACGCGCAGTCGGAGGCGACGGGGCGGCTGGTCTCGCTTGCCCTGCGCAGCGGAATCGAACCGGAGGCGATCCATCGGCAATTGAAAGGCATTCGCTGCCCCTTGCCCAAATGGGGGAACGGGGATGCCACGCTTTCCTGCGCGGATGCCATCGGCAAGGCCCTGGCGCGCTACGAGGCCCGCCGCCACAACAACGGCGAAGAAGCGCCCAAGGCTCTGCACGCCTCCTCTTCCAACCTGCTGGGGCTGTGCCCGGAGTGTCCCGAATGCGGAGGCATTCTGGAAACCGCGGAAGGCTGCCTGACCTGCCGCTCCTGCGGGTATTCGAAGTGCGCGTAAGGACAGATGCTGAATCACTCCCCCGACCGGCCACAGTGCGGAGTTGGAGGAAACCGGCATGAAGCGAAAGAGAGAAGGGGGCCACGAAGTCATGACAGAGGTGCGAGAACCATCAGCAGCGTACGCCCGCAACAAGGAAATCCCGATTTTCTTTGGTGAACCAATGCTTCGCGGATCGTATGCTCAAATGGATGCTACCAGATTAACTCCGACAATTCCGGTCCTTTTCTATACGCATCCCGGCGGGGAAATATGGGTGGGGGACGCGATTGCGTGGCTTCGCTCTCTCCCGAACGAATCTGCAG
>Ga0299915_10000704_pt1 | contig 25026 bp, 21 predicted proteins | sample RVTome_13_FD_200263 | JGI IMG/M metagenome (GOLD analysis project Ga0299915, IMG submission 200263) | Soil microbial communities from uranium-contaminated site in the Upper Colorado River Basin, Wyoming, United States - RVT92D227 (version 2) ... | reverse complement strand
CTGCTGGGGTGGGCTGGACCATGGCCAGTCGGATTGCTCGACGGTCCCGATGCAGACCCCCACGCGCGTCGACGGCACGTGGCTTCAGGTCTCGAGCGGCTGGTACTCGACGTTCGCGGTGCGCGACGACGGCACGCTGTGGCGATGGGTCGACCGCGACCTCACGGATCCGACGCCGTTCGAGCTGCCATCCCAGGTTGGATCGTCGCGCTGGCGAACGATCGCCACCGGTCTGTTCGGAGCCTATGGCGTTCGCGACGACGGCACGCTGGCATTCGCGGACGCGGGCGACGCTTCGGAGACCCAGATCGGACCCGACACGGACTGGGATGTCGCGATCGCGGCACGCGATCATGGCTGCGCGATCAAGCAGGAGGGAACGCTGTGGTGCTGGGGGCGCAACGACATGGGCCAGCTCGGCACGGGGACGAGCTCCGAAGACCTCGCAGAGCCGATCCGGGTCGGCATTGCCCCGGGCTGGACGTCGGTCACTTCGGGGTGGGCGCACAGCTGCGGGCTGCTCGACGGCAGCGTCCATTGCTGGGGGATGAACCACGAAGGCGAGCTCGGCATCGGGATGCCCTACGACAACGAGATCCACAGACCCCGACCGATCGCGATCGAAGCGGATCGCTAGCGGTCCGCCATCGCCTCGACGATCCTGACCCGGCCGGCGCCGGCTTCCTCGAGATCGGGCAGCTCGGACGCGAAGTCCCGCGGATCGAGGAGGATCCCGGCGAGGCCGGTCGCCAGCATCTCGTCCTCGGCCTGCTCGGCGGAGTCGAAGTGCATGTGGACCTTGCCGCGGACGAACGCGGAGAGCAGCCACTGAAAGCTGGTGATGAGCGGACCAGCGTTGCCCTGGCGCAGGATCAGATCGGAGAGATACAGGCTGTTCGGGAAGCGGCGGAGCGCGGTGGCAAACCGCCGCCACATCGCGAGCATCGTCGAGGTGTCGAAGTAGTTGATGAGGCCCTCGGTGATGATCGCGGTGCCGCGCTCGGGATCGAGGGTGCCGAGCACCCCGTCGATCGAGGTCGGCCCCGTGTCGGACAGCGCGTCGATCTCGACGGTGCGATGATGGGCCGTCTCGCCGCCGAGCTCGGAGAGGATGCGCCGCTTGTGCGTGATCATGCCGGGCAGATCGGCCTCGACGTACGTGATGCGATTGCCGTAGCGCGTGCGAAACCGCCAGCCCCGCGGTGATAGCCCGGCCGCGACCTCGACGATCTGACTGATCTCGCCGGCCTCGATCGCCTGCGTGAGCCGGAGATCGATCAGGCGATGTCGCGCGAGCAGCATGCCCTCGAGCGTCGGGAGGTTCGCGCGATGCGCGACCACGTTCGGCGCACGCAGCGCGTGGTACATGAGCCGGCCCGTGGAGGTCGCGAACGCCTCGTGGGACTGACCGTGCTTGAACCAGACGTAGCCCGTGTAGTGGGCCGTTGGCGAGATCGTTTCGGGATGTGGCCGTGCCATGGGAGCCGACCATAGCTGTTGTTTCGAGTAGTTAGGACATCGATCGAGGGGGTTTCCCGAGACAATCCTGTACTGAACATCAGACCAGTACGGTAGACCTTGGGTATGCGAATCGCCTGTCTTCACCTCCCGCAGTTCGCGCTGCAGTGCGTGACCCGGACCGACCCCTCGTTGCGTGGCGCCGCGCTCGTCGTGGTCGGGTCTGGTCAGGATCACAAGGCCGGCGCACGGGTCGCCTTGCACAGCCCGATCGTGCAGGCGTGCTCGCGCGCGGCATGGGCGCTCGGTGCGCGAGTCGGAATGACCGCCACGGCGGCGCGCGTGTTGTCCCCCGATCTGAAGGTCATGACGGCCAGTGCGCTGCTCGAACGCGAGACCGTCCGCGCGCTCGCCGACGTGTTGCTCGCGACCTCGTCGGTCGTCGACGTCGGCGGTCGCATCGGCGCAGGCGGTGCGCACCTCGCGATGTATTGCGAAGTGCCCAGCAAGACGCGCGGTGCGAGCTTCGGCGATCGGCTGGTGCAGCGGCTCGCCGCGATCGGGCTGACCGGACGGATCGGCATCGCCGACGATCGGTTCACCGCATGGGTGGCCGCATCGGGCGGAGCAGGCGGATCGGCGATCGATCGCACGAGCCGCGACGAGGATGCGGCGGTCGTGAGCGTGCCCCGTGGTGGCTCCGCGGCCTTCCTCGCGCCGCGCCCGCTGTCGCTGCTCGCGATCTCGCCGGAGGTGCAGCACATGCTCGAGGCACTTGGAGTGCGCACGCTCGGCGAGTTCGCTGCGCTGCCGGCACCATCCGTGACCCGGCCGCTCGAGGCCGACTACCAGGCACTCGCCCGCGGGGAAGGGGGGCACGTGTTGCGGCCGTATGCACCCGAGGCACCGATCCGCGAAGAGGTCGTGATCGGTCACGCTGGCGATCCGAAGCGAGGTGCGGGAACCGTCGTCAGCATGCCGGCTGCCGTCGCGTTGCTGGCGGAGCGGATCGCGTTGCGGCTCGCGGGCCGAGGCCGCGGCGCGGCGCGCCTCGAGCTCTCGGTCGATCGCGCGGAGGGCGAAGGCGGCGAGCGCGTCGTCCCGATCACCCCGATCGCGCCATCGGCCAGGCGATCGCTCGAGTCGCTGCTCGATCCTCGGGCCGCGAGCGCACGCACGTCGCCATCCGGAGGCGTGCTGAGCTCGGCCGAGGAAGTGGCCGAGGCGATCGGCGCTGCGCTTGGCAATGACGATCGAGCGGCGTGGCGACTGCGTGTGGCCGTGACCGGCGAGGCGCTCGCGGGCGACGAGCTGCCGGCGGAGCTCGATCCGGCGAGCGCGTTCGATTCGGGGAGCGCGCCTGCGATCGTCGAGACGTTGAGTGTCGTGCTGTCGAACACCGGCGGCAGCCTCGATCTCGAGCTCGGGCTCGCATCGATCTTGAGCTCGGCGCCGGGACCCACGGGCGGCGTGCTGCGCGCGGAACGTCGCGAGGCCCATCGACGCACGCGCCGAGGCAAGCAACGGCGGCGTGTCGATACACTCGTGCAACCACGGCTGTTCAAGAATCTGCCGTGATGCGGTGGCGCCTGTCTTTGGGCTCGAACCATCCGCATGGTAGATGAGTCCCCATGTCGACCCTCGAAGCCCAGCTGCGCGAGCAGCTCACCGCATCGATCAAGGCCAAGGATCTGAGGACGGCGAATCTCATCCGCATGATCAACACGAAGATCATGGAGCGCCGGACCTCGAAGGGATTCTCGGGCACCGTCGACGATGCGCTGATCCTCGACGTGATCGGCACCTACAAGAAGTCGATGGAGAAGGCGAAGGCAGACTTCGCGAACGCCGGTGAGCGCGGCAAGGAACAGCTCGCCGAGCTCGAGTTCGAGGTCGAGTGGTGCAGCAAGTTCCTGCCGCAAGGCATGAGCGAGTCCGAGCTGCGCGAGGCAGTCGCCAAGGCCGTGTCCGAGCTGCCGCAGAAAGATCCGAAGATGGCGGGTCGCGTGATCGGCACGATCAAGAAGCAGTTCGGCGACCGCGCCGACGCGCAGCTGGTCAAGAAGATCGCCGAAGAGCTGCTCTCGGCCGGCTAGATCCAATGTCGGTCAGATAAGAACGTCGATGTTGACATCGACGTACATCGACGTGAACCTGAACATGAACGCCACCTTGGACGTTGACCTCGACGCGATCAGGTCGTTTTCGTGAGCATCGCCACGATCCCTTCGACAAGATCTATTCCGCGAGCGTAGACCGGCTCGCCCACCAACTTCATGACCAGCAGCGGCTTCCATCGCCGAGCCGCGAGCGTGCTGTAGACCCCTCGGAAGCTCGCCGATGATCTCGAGTGCCAACGCGAGGAACTCGATCGAGCGCTGATAGACGCGAAGCTTCTGGAAGCTGAGCATGCGCCGCCATCGCCCGACGCACTCGGATGTTGCTTGGTCAACGTCAACGTCCAAGGTGGCGTCGACGTTCAGGTTCAGGTCAACGTCAACGTTATCTGAGCGGCCTTGCGGCTAGATCACGTCGTCGCTCGGCGGGATGATCGGCGGAATCGTCGCGACCGCCCGTCTGGTCGATGGCTGGTGCTCCTCGTCGATGAGGCGCGCGGCTTCCATGAGCAGGTGCGTGGTGGAGACGTTCACGCGATCGACACCCTCGACGAGGCACGCGATGAACTCGAACTCGCCCGCGCCCCACGTCAGCAGGTAGTACACGCACTCCGCATCGACCGGCTCCTCGGACTCGTCGAGCCGGGCGTGGACCACCTTGCCCTCGCGCACCAGGATCTGCGCAGAAGGGCCGTTGGGTGCGCGGAGCTGGAGCAGCCCGGTCTTACGCTCGAGCTCGATCAGGATGAGCATCGACGACAGGCCGACCTGCGAGAGGTCGCCGCGCAGGCTCGTGCCGCCGAGTTGCTCGCGGGTCTCCGTCAGAGTTACTTGCGTGCGGCGGAGCGTCTTGGCGACCCGGAGATCGAGCTCCTCGAACCGGAACGGCTTGGAGACGTAGTCATCCGCGCCGAGCCGGAACCCGCGGATGCGATCGTCCTCCGAGGACAGCGCGGTGAGGAAGATCACGGGCAGCATCAGGAGCTCGGAGTGCGAGCGCAGCTGGCGGACGAGAGCCCAGCCGTCGAGCTTGGGCATCATCACGTCGGTGATGAGGAGGTCCGGGGTGCGGGCGAGTGCACGCTGGAGCGCGTCCTCACCGTCGACGGCGGTCTCGACGCTGTAGCCGCGCTTTTCGAGCACGGTCGCGACCATGCGTAAGATCCAGGCGTCGTCGTCGGCGACGAGTACATGCGGAGCCATCGCTGACCCAAGGTAGCGTGAGGGTGTCGACCCTGGCAATGCGCGTGGCCGCGGTGCGCGCGATCACTGCGAAGTCGCGGGCGCGGGCCCCGGACGTGCCAGGGGCAGCTCCTCACGCACCGTCGTCGACGTCCAGGTGCCGCGCTCGCGTACGAGGAGCCGGCCGTCGCCCAGCGCGACCACGACCCGCCCGCCGCGATCGAGGACGACCCCGACCGCGGTGCCGATCGGCGCGATCGCGATCGGTTCGCGCTCGAGCTTCGTCCCGCGCAGGGTGACGAGCTCGAGCTTGCCGCCGATCGTCGCGACCGCGACCAGCTCGTCATCGGGACCGGCCGCCGCAACTCCGACCGACATTCCTGCAGGCCAGCTCGACGTCTTGTTCGATCGCAGATCGAGCGCGCCGTGACCGACCAGGGCCCAGCGATCGCTGACGAGCCGGGAGACCTGCTTGGGCGCACCGGCGATCGCGGTGACCTTGCCGCCGGCGATGCGGTAGAGGCCGCGGTCGGTGGCGACGACGATCGCCTTGCCGGAGCCGATCGCGAGCACGTTACCGCCCGCGACCCCGAGCTTCGCCGGCTCGCCGCCCGCCGTACGGTCGAGCGAGTAGAGCTGGCGCTTGACCGCGGCGACGGCACGCGAGCCTCCGCTCATCACCGCGGCGCCCTTCTGTGCGAGCCGGATCGCCGACCACCCGTTCGGCGCGAGGCGATACACCACGCCGTCGCCGTTCGCGACGACGGCCGATCCCGCACGACCGGCGATGGCGAGCTTGCTCGCGGTCGTGATCCGCTGCGTTCGAACCCACGCACCGTTGCCGTCGGGCGCATAGACTTCGCCGCCCGGCCCGAGCGCGATCGAGCGTCGCGCATCGTCCGCCGGCGCGAGTGCTGCGAGGGTAGGTGAGGGCGGCTGGGCGTGCCCGCGAGTCGCGATCATCAGCCCGAGGCAACACACGCCCGCGACGCCGAGATACCGAGACACGGCTGGCTACTTGGCGGAACCGGATCCCGCGGAGCCGGCAGACCCTGCGGGTTTCTTGCTCATGAAGTCGCACGCTCGTAGCTCTTCGATCGTCTTGGCCGCCGACGCGCACGCGACGGCCTTCCTGCTGGAGCCCGTCCTGCAGCTCCGGATGGTGCCTGGGATGTCGGTCGCCAGGTGCTCGGTGCCGAGGAGCGCCTGCATGTTCTCGATCGCCTTCTGGCAGTCCTCCTCGGTGGGCTTGTCGCACGCCGCCAGGCCAGGGAGGACCAGGCCGATGAAGAGACCGCGCGTGAGCTCGCTGATGCGCTTCATGACCATTCCTTCGGCGCAGACTCTACCAGCTCGCGCGCCCGGTCGAGGTCCTGCCCCGTATCGATCTCGCGCCACTGACCCTCGATGACGATCGGGTCGATGTGCATGCCGGCATCGATGAGCTCTTGCCACAGGTCGGTGAGGTACGCATTGCGATAGGTCGCCGCGCGCTGGAACGGCTCGTGGTCGCGTCCCGCGAACCGATGCGCCAGGCGGTCCAAGGTGTTCGCGACGGTCGCGACCCCGCGGGCACCGAGCCGCGTCAGCCCGATGTACTCGCCGACCGCGTCGGCGGCAGGCAACGCACGCTTGCCGACGCGCGCGACGGACCCGTCGGGCATCAGATCCGACACCTCGCCCTCCTCGAGCGGGTGCTCGGTCCGTCCGACGTAGATCGAGCGGAACTCGCGATCGATCACGAGCCCGATCTCCGACGGCGAGTCCACGGCCGCACGCGCGACCGCCGGCGTGAAGATGATGTCGCTGTAGGACAGCAGGCACGGGCGATCGAGGTAGGCGCGCGCGCACGCGAGCGAGAGCAGGACGTTGTTGGTCTGCCACTCGAGGTTGTCGACGAACTCGACTTTCGGAACGAGCGTGCGAACGAACGACTCGAGGACGTCTCCTCGATAGCCGCGGATCACGACGAGCTCCTCGATCCCGGCCGCGCGAAATGCTTCCCAGACCCAGCCGAGGATCGGTCGCGCACCGACGCCGACCATGCACTTCGGCACTTCTTCGGTGTGCGCGCCGAGCCGCTTGCCACGGCCGGCGGCAATCAAGATCGCTCTCCGGATCGGTTCGGTCATCTTGGAGCCTCCACCTGGCTTGGCGCGAATCGGCCGAATCGCCACACGATCGTCGCCAGACACTTCGCGAGGTAGAGCGCGTTGATGCCGGCGTACGCCCAGAAGTAGATGTCGATCCGATCGAACACCGCGCAGATCCAGATGTACTGGGGATAGTGCACGACGATCCGGCTCGCCCACTCGAACCCCGAGATCGCGAGGCCGATCGGCCCGCGCCGGCCGCCGGTCTGTGCGGGCTGGCCGTCCTCGGTGGCCTGCTTCGCGCCGAGCTCCGGGCGACGCAGGAACGAGGTCAGCGAGAGCCCGGCCGCGAGACAGAACAGCCCGGCGAGCCCGACCACGAGGATCCAGACGTCGAGCGTCTCTTGCCACAGCCGCACCGCGACCGCGCCGAACACGAACATCGCCTTCAGCTCGTCCATCAGGAAGTCGAGCAGGTGGCCGACCGGCGACGCGATCTTGCGCAGCCGCGCGAGCTGGCCGTCGGCGCAGTCGAGCACGAACGAGAGCTCGAACACGAGCGCGGCCATCACGAGCCAGAAGTGCCCGGGCAACAGCACCAACATCGCCGCGGCGCCGGCCGCCACGATCCCCGACAGGAACGTGACCTGGTTCGGTGTGATCGGGGTGTTCCGCAGCAGGTACACGACCACCGCGGCCGGAGGCCGTGCGACCCACTCGGTGAACCGGTTGATGTCGCGCTTCTTCTTCGACGCCCGGTAGATGGCGACGATCTCGGACCACATGAACGCCGGCACATTAGCAGCTTGCGGTGCCGCGAGGCGCTGGCATGCTCTCGCGATGCGCCAGCGAGCCGCCAGGCGACGCCAGCGAGCCAGCACCCTTGGGGCAAGTACCCTTGGGGTGAGGCGCGCGGTGATCGGGATCGGACTGCTCCTCGCGGCGACGGCCGACGCCGATCCGGCGATCTCGAGCCTGTCGCGTGCATTGCCCGCCGGGTGGGCCCTGACCACCGCCGGCGGTGAGCTCGTGATCCGCCATACCGCCGGCGTGCGGGTCGCCGGGCGTCACCTCGCGAACACCCCGCACATGGGCAACATCCCGGTCGTGGCACCGCCCGACGGGCCGCAGATCACGCTCGAGCTTCGCTACCGGATCGAGCCGGCATGGACCGCGCGACAGCTCGCCGACGCCCGCGCCGCGAACGCGAAGATCTATGCGGAAGTGAACGCGCTGCGGGTGCGCCACCGCATCGACCACATCCGCACGAGCAAGGGACACCCACTTCCGGCAACGCCGGATGAAGCGCAGCGGCTCGCCAGCTACGAGACGGAGCGCTCGCGCGCGCTCGCGCGGCTCGTGAGTCTGCCGCGTTGCACGCTGGGCACGTCGAGCCTGTTCGACAACCCCGCCACCTACGGCCAGCTCGATCTCATGGTCGATCCACCGCGCGCGATGCGCGAAGCCTACGCGATCGTCGAGCTCGTCAAGCGGCGCTGCGGCGAGCGCTAGCCGCGATCGCGTTCCAGGTCAGAGCGGTTCGCCGCTGATCATGCCGATCGAGACGCGAACGGGATCCTCGCGCCGCTTGCCGAGCAGGTACGTCGTCATCAGGCCCTTGCCCTTGATCTCGAGCGGACCGCGTTCCTCGAGCTCGAACTGATCACGCAGGAGCTTCGCGGTCGTCTCGGTCATCTGGATCCGACCCGGCAAGCCCGTCGATTCCATGCGACTGGCGATGTTCACCGTGTCGCCCCACAGATCGTAGATGAACTTCTTCGTGCCGATCACGCCGGCGAACAGCGCGAGCAAGACGCTGAGCAGCGAGCTGACCCCGAAGAACGCGATGGTGAGCTTGCCTCTGAGCCGCACGTCCCCGACGGACGCTACCACGACGTCCTGGAGAGCTTGCCCCACGGCAGAGACCGCGAGCCGGCAGCGAGCTGCGAGAACATCCTCGAGCTCCTGCTCGGGCGAATCCACCTCGCCGACGCAAGTCGGCCGCGGCGATTGCTGTTGACGGACTCCTGGGCCCCCGATAGGTTCCGCGCCGAGCACGGGAACCAGCAACTCACATAACGATCGCAAGACGATCAAGACACTGGGGTTTAGGATGCCAGAGCACACGATCCCCGAGTCCCTCATCGATCAGATCCGTACGGGCAAAGCAGCGCTCGTCGTCGGTGCCGGAATCGGCGTACCTTCCTGGAAGCAAATGTTGGAGCGCCTCACGAAGGCGCTCGAGACGCGCGGTCGCGAGGGCGACACGGAGGCCACCAAGGATCTCGAGAAGCTGCTCCACAAGGGCAGCCTCGTTCGCGCCGTCGGGTTCCTCGCCCGCGCACTCGGCGAAGACGTCTGCGACAAGATCGTCGAAGAAGTCTGGGCCGCACCGATCGACGTGCCCGCGCTGCCCGCGGCGCTCGCGCGCCTGCCGTTCCGTCACGTGTGGACCACGTTCCCCGGCGACGTGCTCGAGCACGCGTTCGAGACCAAGTCCCCCGACGAGTGGCCGCCGACTCGCATCGTGACCTACCAGGAGCTCGGCGAGCTGTCGCCGCGGCGCCGCACGCTGGTGAAGATGTTCGGCAACTTCGATACGTACATCGTCACGCCGCGCTCGGTGCGCAGGGCGCTGTCGCGTGCGGTCGATCTTCGCGACTACGCACGCAAGCTCTACGTCGAGGGCGCGCTCGTGTTCGTCGGGTTCCGCTACGGCGATCCCGATCTCGCGGCGCTGCTCGATCGCGTGTTCGGCATGTTCGAGCCGCCGCGCGGTACGCACTACTTCCTCGGCGCCGGCGTCGGTCCGGTGACCGTCGACGAGCTGATGGCCGATCACCACATCGAGGTCGTGAACCTCCAGGGTCGCGGTGGCGACGAGGTCGCCGAGCGCTCCGTGATCGAGTGGCTCGAGACCCTGCGCGAGACGTGCGCGGCGGCCGGCGTGACGCTGTCGCAAGCGCGGCCGGATGCCGATGACGTCGAGGGCTGGATCGCGATGCTCGGCGATACCCTCGAGGAAGCGGCCGAGGCGCGCGATGCGCTCGATCTCATCGAGCGCAAGGCCCGCGACGGCAAGGACTGGGACACCGTCATCGAGGTGTTGCTCGGTCGGATCGAGCATGCCGGCGATGGCCCGAACCGCGCGTTGCTGCTCCGCCAGCTCGCCGAGGTGTACGAGCTCGGGCTCGGCGATCTTCGCCGCGCGTTCGAGGCGGTCACCACGGCGTGTCAGGTCGCGCCCGAGGACGACGAGTCCGCGCAGCTCGCCGAGCGGCTCGCCGCCGCGACCGGCGGATGGGCCGATCTCGTCGCCGAGGCGTCGGAGATCGCCACCGAGGCCACCGATCCGAAGCTCGCCTCCATCTGGTGGGCACGGCTCGGCGGCTGGTATGCGCTCCGGCTCGATCGGCCCGACTACGCCGTGCCGTCGCTGCGGCGCGCGCTCGAGCTCGATTCCACGAATCGCGCGGCGTACGCGGCGCTCGCCGAGACGCACCGCAAGCAGAGCAAGTGGGCCGAGCTGGCCGACACGCTGCGCGCGCACTCCGAGGTCGAGACCGATACCAAGATCAAGGTCGACCTCCTGCTCGGCCTGGGGGACCTCTGCGAGAGCCAGCTGTCGTCGACCTCGAAGGCGATCGAGGCATACCAGCAGGCCGCGGATCTCGACGACAGCAACGACGACGCGCTCGCCGCGCTCGAGCGGCTGTTTCGCCGCGACGAGCGGTGGGCGAACCTCGCGAAGGTCCTCGATCGCCGCGCCGAGATCAGCGAGGCGTCGGGGGACACCGGCCGCGCCGCGGCCCTGCGCCGCGAGCTCGCGACGATGCGCGCCGACAAGCTCGGTGACCTCGAGGGCGCGATCGCGCGCTACGAGGCCGCGGTCGCCACGAACGGCAGCGACGCGGAGGCACTCAAGTCGCTCGTCGATCTCTACGACAAGACCGGCCGCACCGACGACTACATCGACGCGATGGAGCGGCTCGGCCAGGTCGCGCCCGAAGGCGAGAAGCTCGCGACGCTGCGCAAGCTCGCCGCCGAGCTCGAGGATCGCGATCCGGCGCGCGCGGGGAACGCCTACGAGAAGCTGCTCGCCGCGTCGATCGACACTGGCACCGCGGACGATGCGTTCCGCGGGCTCGAGCGCGTCCTCGAGGCCCAGGAGAACTGGTACGAGCTGGTCGCGCTCCAGCGCCGCCACATCGCCGCGGCGAAGACGCCCGCGCAGCGCGTCGAGCTCTACACGTCCAGTGCCCAGATCTACCAGAAGCGCCTCGACGATCCGCACAAGGCGATCGAAGCGCTGCTGAACGTCCTCGCGATCGACGACTCGAACCGCGACGCACTCGCCGGCCTGCCGTCGCTGTACACCCGGACCGGCGCCCACGACCGCGCGGTCGACATCCTTACCCGCCACGCCGCGATCGAGGGGGATCGCGGCGCATTCTTCTACGCAGAGGCCGGCCAGATCGCCCACGAGCAGCTGGCCGACTCCGAGGTGGCACAGCGCCACTTCGAGAAGGCGCTCTCGCTCGACGCGGAGCTCCTGGTGGCCCTCAAGGGGCTCGGCTCGGTCCACGAGGGACGCGGCAACTGGACCCAGGCCGTCGAGCACATGCTGCGTGCCGAGGGCGTGTCCGGAAGTCGCAACGAGCGCACGGACCTGCTGTGGCGTGCCGCGCAGCTCGTCGATCTGAAGCTCGAGGACCCGAACCGCGCACTCGAGCTCTACGAGCGCGTGCTCAAGCTCGATCCCGATCACGTCGACGCGGGCCAGCGCGTCGCCGACCAGCTGGTGAACGCCAAGCGTTGGGACGATGCCTTGCCGGTGCTCGAGATGCTCGCACGTCAGGCCGAGGGGCTCGATCGGCTCGAGCGGTCCCGTCGCGAGGCCCAGCTCGGCCGCGCGTACGAGGCCCTGCACCGCACCGAGAAGGCCGCACGCCACTACCGGCTCGCGGTCGAGCAGGATCCGGACAGCCTCGACGCCGCGATCGGCCTCGCCGCCGTCCTGATGGTCGAGGCGAAGGCGAACGAGGGCAACGAGAGCGCGAGCGAGCAGTGGCGCGAAGTCGACAAGCGCTATCGCGAGATCCTCGCGCGGCACCGGAGCGGCATCGCCGACCACCGGGTCGCGGAGATCTGGTTCAACCTCGGCGTCGCGTCCCGCGCCCTCGGCGAGGACAAGAAGGCCGAGGCGAGCTTCCGGCGCGCGCTCGAGAAGGAGCCGCTGCACGAGCCCACGCTCGGTGCGATGGTCGAGCTCGGCGGCGCCCGCGGCGAGTGGAAGATGGTCGCCGAGGCGAAGCGCGCCCAGGTCGATGCCCTGGTGAAGGCGCCGGGGAGCGAGGAGCGCCGCGCGAAGTTGTTCGACGAGATCGGCGACATCCTGCGCGAGCGGCTCAAGGACGTGAACGCCGGGATCGCCGCGTACTGCTCGGGGCTCGAGCTGTCGCCGAGCTCGCGCGTCCTCTTGCACAAGCTCCTCGAGTCGTTCACCGAGCAGCGCCAGTGGCGCCGCGCGATCGAGACGCTCGATCAGCTGAGCGCCCAGGAGACCTCGGGGGATCGGCGCGCGCGGTTCCACTACACCGCGGCGGTGATCGCGCGTGACGAGCTCAAGGACGCCGAGCTCGCCGTGGAGAAGTTCCACGCGGCGCTCGACGATGCACCGCTGACGCCGAAGGCGTTCGAGGGTGCCGAGAAGCTGCTGACCGACCGCAAGGACTGGAAGAACCTCGCGCGTGCGTACCGCCGCCAGCTCAAGCGAATGGGCGAGGACGCGCCGGTCGAGGTGCTGCTCCATCTCTGGACCAAGCTCGGCGACACGTGCCTCGATCACCTCGGAGATCAGGAAGCCGCGACCGAGGCGTACCAGGTCGCGTGCGAGCTCGCCCCCGACGACATCCAGCGTCACGAGCAGCTCGCGGACCTCTACCTCGAGGCGGGCGAAGCGCGCCGTCACGAGGCGATCGCCGAGCTGCAGTTCCTGCTCGGTCACGCACCGGATCGGGTCGAGCTCTACAAGGCGCTCGCGCTGCTCTACCGGGCCGAGCACGAGCTCGACAAGGCGTGGTGCGTCGCGCAGGCGCTCGTGTTCCTCGGTGCCGCATCCGACGAGGAGAAGCTGCTCTACGAGCGGTTCCGTCCGGCGACGTTCCAGCCGGCACCGCGACGGCTCACCGAGGAGCTGTGGCAGAAGTCGATCATCCATCCACGCGAAGACCGCCACGTCGGCGCGATCTTCTCGTCGACGCTCGGCGCGCTCGCGGCCGGTACCGCGCAGCCGGTGACGGCATTCGGGCTGACGCCGGAGACACGTACGGATCTCGATCGCGATCCCCGTGCGGTGAGCCGCGTCGTCAAGTACGTCACCGGTGTGCTCGCGATCGATCCGGTGCCGATGGTGTGGTTGCAGGAGACCGGCGACGGTCTGCGCGTCGCCAACACGGTCGGCCTCGGAGCCGAACGCCAGCGGCTCGTGCCGACGCTGCTCGTCGGTGCGCAGCTGATCGGCAAGACCGACGAGCGCGAGCTCGCGTTCGAGATCGCCAAGCGCATGGCGTACCTGCGGCCGGAGCGCTTCGTCACCCTGGCACTCGGAACGCTGCCGAAGCTCGAGGCCGCGTTCTCGGCATCGCTCATCGCAGGTGGTGCGATTCTCATGGCCCACGATGGCCAGCCGTATGCGAACATGGTCACCGACGAGGCGAAGAAGATCGCCGGGCAGCTGCGCGCGCAGGTGCCGGGTCCGCTCCTCGAGCAGGTCGGCGAGTTGTCGAGCAAGCTGTCGGGCCGCGTCGGCAACGGGTTGATCTCGGCATGGCGAACGGCCACGGATCTCACCGCGAACCGGGTCGGGTTCATCGTGTCGAACGATCTCGAGACGGCTGCCAAGGCGATCGCCACCGAAGGTGCGGCGCTGTCGAGCCTGTCGGTCAAGGACCGCCTGCGTGACCTCCTGGCCTACGCGGTCAGCGAGAGCTACTTCGGCGTCCGCCGCCACCTCGGGATGCATGTCCGCGAGGAGGTTTCGGCGTGAACCCCGCGGCACGCAACGGGGCGCTCGATACCCTTGACACCTCAAGGGTGCTTGCTCGCTGGCGTAGGTCGATCTTCGCCGTGGGTGCGCTGCAGCTGTTGTCGTGCGGCGGTGGCGAGGATCCGCCGCAGTGCCCGACGGGGGACTGCAATCTCCCCGGGCGCACGATCGTGAAGTGGATCTTCGACGCGTATCCCGAGCTGCTGTTCCCGAGCGACACGTGCATCGACATGGGCGCGTTCACCGTGCGGGCCGAGGTCACCGGAATCGACGATCCGACGCAGGTCGACACCAAGGACATCCAGTGCGGGCAGGGGCAGGTCTCGTTCCTCGGGCTCGCGCCGGGGAGCTACGACGTCGCGATCACGCCGCTGGATTTTGACGGCAATCCGATCGTCAAGGCACCCGTGATCGTCCAGGCGATCGCGGGCACGCCCGGCGCCGACACCGAGGTCACGATCAACGTGCCGTACGAGGCATGGACCGGCACGTACACCGGGACGTTCCTGTTCCGGCTGTCCTGGGCCGGCGTCTCGTGCGAGGTCGCCGTCCCGGCTGTCACCTCGCAGACGTTGACGCTGACCGCAGGCGGTCAGATCGTGACCGCGCTCACCGACCTGGGGCAGAAGCTCGACGGTACGGATCCCAAGCCGTGTCGGGCGCTGACCGAACCCTTCGCACAGTTCACCGAGGGGTTGCCGTTTGGACCCGCGACGCTGGTCGTCGTCGGCAAGGACACCGGGGGCGCGGTGCGATTCCGCCGCCAGTTCGAGACCTTCGTCGGCGCCACCAAGAACAATCCGACGATCACGTTCGACGTGCCGCCTCCGGACGCGGGCGTCGATGCGCCGCCTGATGCGCCGGTCGATGCCAGCATCGATGCGATGTGACAGGCTTGCGGCGATGCTCGCGCGGCTGCTGCTGGTCTGCTCGCTGACGATCGCATGTGGTGGCCGTGGACCCGCGACGACGGGACCGTCACTCGCCCCATCGGGCCCGCAGCTGCCACCGCCGCCGCCGGTCGGCCCGACGGCACGCGGCGCGGCGTACCTCACCACGCTCGCCGGCCACCTCCAGCCCGCGTGGAGCCAGTTCCTCGAAGACTGCCGCCTGCGACTCCCGAAGGCCCACCCGCTCAACCAGGCGACGCTGGTCGCGATCGCCGAGCTCACGATCGCGCGCGACGGTCGCGTCGACGCCCGCATCGTCACCGGCAGCGGAAACGGTGACTACGACACCGCCGTGTTCGACGTGCTCGGGGATGCGTCGCCCACGCCGGCACCGCCACCGGAGCTCGCTTCCGACGACGAGCTGGTGCACGTGCGCTGGCTGTTCGCGCGCGACAGCCGTCAAGCCGGGCCCGCGACCGCACAGGTGATCGACCACCAGCTACCACTGCTCGGGGTCATCGATCGGCTGCTGCAGCGCGGCGGGCTCGTGCAGGCGGCGACGCGGCTCGCGGCGGCACCCGCGAACGACCCGGAGCGGCCCGAGGCCACCGAACGCGTGATGATCGCGGCGCTGCGCGAGGGGCTCGCGAGCGGCAACGGCGCGGTCCGCCGTGCGGCCGTCGAGGCGATCGGTCGCGCGCACGTGCACACCCTCGCGAGCGAGATCCACGCCCTCGTCGTGCCGATCGCGGATGTCGATCTGAGGCTCGCCGCGATCGCCGCGTCGGGGGCGCTCGGCGACCCAGCCGTCGTCCCCGCGCTCGTCGTAGATCTGGAGGCCGACCTCGCGACCAAGCCGCGCATCGCGCTCGCGAAGATCGTCGCGCTCGTCGCGCTCGGTCGCGCCGGTGAAGCCTCGCCCGCGATCCGTGCCGAGCTCGCGAAGGGACCGTCACCTACCGCGCTCGCCGCACTCGCGCTCGTCCCCGATCCGGAGCTCGCCTCGAAGCTGTCGACGTGGTTCGCGAGCACCGACGCACGCACGCGAGCGGCGGTCTGCTCGGCGTTGCCCGCCGCGGCGCCCGACGTCGCGATGAAGCTCGTGACCCGCGGGCTCCGTGATGCCGATGCCAGCGTTCGTGCGACGTGTACCGAGGCAACGGGTCGGAGCGGCGAGCTCCTGACGCGCGACAAGCGAATCAACCCCACGATCCTGGCGCGGCTCCGCGAGCTCGCCCGCGATCGCGATCGAACCGTGCGTGCCCGTGCGATCGCCGCCCTCGGCATCTCCGATCCGGGACATCGCCTGCGAGCGTTCGACGATCCCGCCCCCGAGGTGCGGGTGGCCTCGGTCATCGGCGCACCCGAGCCCGAGCTTCGTACCCTCGCCGTCGATCGAGATGCCGACGTACGCGCCGCGGCGATCGCCGCGCTCGGCGATCGCGCCCCGGAGCTCGCCGTGCGCGCCACGACGGATCTGTCGGCGACGGTCCGCAAGGCCGCGATCGCGGTACTCGTCGCCGACGACGTGCTCGAGCGACTCGCGAACGACGATTCGCCCGAGGTCGCGACGGCCGCGCTCGTCAAGCTCGCCGCCCACCGCGGGCGCGCCGCCATCACGTCACCGCTGGTGGCCAGCCTCGCCGTGACCCCCACAGGGCCACAACGGGTGCGGATCGCACTCGCATGGTTGCTGGCACGCTGACCCTGAGACACCATTGCGGCATGCGCCGCGCGCCGTGGCTGTCCGCCGGAGTCGCCGGAGTCCTCGCAGGACTCTTCGCCACGGACAGCCGCGCCGGCGATCATCACGGACGCGTTGTCCGGATCGAGGCACCGAGGCGCCTCGAGATCCGCGTCCCCGCGGGTCGGTTCTGGATGGGCGTCGACGAGGACACCGCCAAGGCCGCGTTCACGCAATGTACGATGGTGTTCCCGGCGCTCACGGGGATCAGCGGGATCGGTGCGACGGCGATTCGTGTCGATTTCTGCGGCGACTACCTCGCCACGCTGTCGGCGATGAACCCGCGCGAGGTGTTCGTCGACGCGTTCCTGATCGATCGCGACGAGGTGAGCGTCGACGAGTACCGTCGCTGTGTGGCGGCGGGCGCGTGCGATCTCGATCCGCTGGTCGCCGGCGACGAGCGGTACATTCGCGACGGTTGGCCCATGGTCAACGCGACCTGGCGCGAGGCGCAGGACTTCTGTCGCTGGCGTGGAGGCCGCCTGCCGAGCGAAGCCGAGTGGGAGCGCGCCGCACGCGGCGACGATCCGGGCGCGACGTGGCCATGGGGCGAGCTCGAGCAGCCGAAGGACTTCAACCACGGCCAACCGCGTGCGCAGGCGATGCGTGACATCGATCGCACCCCGACTCCAGTCCCGGTGCAATTCTTCGGCGATCCCGACGACACCGATGGCCATGCGATCCTGGCGCCTCCGAGCAGCTACGTGTGGGGTGAGGGACCGTACGGCACGCGCGATCAGGCAGGCAACGTCGCCGAGTGGACCGCGGACGCGTGGATCTTCGATCTCAAGACGAAGGGCTACGAGCGGCTCGGATCGGTCAACCCGTATCGCGAGGGCACCCTCAACGACCAGCGCGTCGTTCGCGGCGGCTCGTGGCGGCAGCCGACGTTCATCGCGAAATCGAACCTGCGCGATCCGTTCAACAAGGAATACGACCCGAAGCAGCGGTTCTCGCACGTCGGGTTTCGCTGCGTGCACTCGGGCCGGCAGCTCGGCGACACGACGATCACACCTCGCAAGCCCGGAGCGGGTCCGGACTGATCTCGGCTATGGCGCGTCGGGCGGCGCGTCGGGCGGCGCGTCGAGCGGCGGAAGCACGTCGATGGGCTCGTCGGTACCCTCTGCCTGGCAGGTCGGAGGGTCCTTGGCGAGGTTGCAGGCCAGGCCGCTTTCGCAATCTGCGGCGACCTGGCAGCGCTCGCCTGCGCCTTGCTTGCAGCCACCGAGCATCAGCGTGCTGCCGACCCCGAGAATCACGAGGGAGAGCGACGCGAGCAGTACGCGGAGCGAACGATGATTCTTCACGTCGACATCTCTTCCTCGAGCGGAGGCACATAGGTCCACTCGACCTTGGTGACCTCGAACTCGCGCTTGCCCTTCGGGCTCATCACGGTGACCGTGTCCCCGATCTCCTTGCCGATCAGGGCACGCGCGACCGGTGCGCCGATCGAGATCCGGCCCTTCTTGATGGCGGCCTCGTGCTCGCCCACGATCGTGTAGGTCTGCGCTTCGCCGGTTTCGGTGTCCTCGATGGTCACGGTCGCGCCGAATTTGACTGTGGCACCCGACAATTTGGTTGGATCAATAACCTCGGCCATGGCCGTTTTGGCCTCGAGCTCTCGGATCTTGGCCTCGATCAGGCCTTGCTCTTCCTTGGCCGCGCTGTAGTCCGCGTTCTCCGACAGGTCACCGTGGCCCCGGGCGATCTCGATCGCGCGGCTGTTCCGCGGGCGCTCGACGTCCTTGAGCCTCTTGAGGTGGGCCTTCATCGTCGCGTACCCCGCAGGGGTCATCGGGAACTTGTCGCTCATGATCTCATCCCGGGCGCGAGGAGTATTCGTACCCCCTCGGGGGCCACATCGCAACAGGGGCGGATCACAAGCAGGTATTGCAGCCGGGGGCGAAACTCGAGGAGCACGCCGCCGTGGGCGTGCCATCGGCCGTGCACTCCGTGGCGCCCGCCGTCGGGCAGCTCGTGGTGCCGCAGGAATTCGACCCGCAGATGACGTCACAGCCGCACGAGCTGGCGCAGTCGACGGACTCGCACGCGTTCGTCCCGGTGCAGGTGACCGCGCACTGGTTGTCGCCACAGTTGACGTTCACACACGTGTTCGAGCCCGAGCACATCACGTTGCACGACGCGGAGCGCCTGCAGTCGACGTCGTCGCACGTGTTGCTACCGATGCAGGAGATCGTGCAATGGAAATCGTCGGGGCATTCGATCGAGCTGCACGCGTTCGCACCGCTGCAGACGATGAGGCACTCCATCGTGTCGACGTTGCACGTGTCGCACCCGGATGGACAGTCCTGCTCGACGCAGAACCCGCCGTCGCACGTGCGTCCCGGCTCGCACTGAGTCGACGTCGAGCACTCGAACTCGTTCGACCTCGTGTTGACGAGGCAGCTGGTGGTGGCGACGACGATGGCGACCACGGCGGCGAGCGCGACCGGTCTCACCGCAGCCCTCCGACGAGCGTGAACGTGAGGGTCGCGCCCCCTTCGACCGGTGTTGGCGTCACGGTCATGCGTCGTGGCTTGCGATCTCGCAACAGCAACCACGTGCCGACCCCGCCGAGTGCGAGCCCGCCGAACACGAGCACGTTGCCCATCAGCGCGCGCGAGCCGGCCTTGTCCTCGAGCTCGCGCAGCGCCTGGAAGTCGTCGACGGTTGCGGTCGGGTGGTTGTCGATGTCGTCCTGCAGGCTCGCCTTGCCCGACCACAGCGCGAGCCCGACGAGAACCAGCAGGCCGCCGCCGGCCGTGGCGGCGATCGCGAAGCCGCGCGTCGGCGGTGGGGACATCGACAGCGGCTGGCTGCCATCGGGCCGCGTGCCGTCGGGCAACTGACCGTCGGGGAGCTTGCCGTCGGGGAGCTTGCCGTCGGGGAGCTTGCCGTCGGGGAGCTTGCCGTCGGTCGGGTTCTTGACCGGCTCGATCGGTCCGTTGCCACTGAACAGCGGGAACAGCGCGGGCTCGACGCGGTCGGGTGAATCCTGGATCCCGAAGGTCGCGCCGAGCTCGCGTGGGGGTGCGTCCTTGACCTTGCGACGCACGACCACGGTGACCTGACCCTGCTGCACGGTCGCCATGCCGTAGACCAGCTCGTCGACACCGAGCGTGGTCCGGACGGTCTCGGCGCACTCCGGCGTCAACGGATCGCAACCGACCGCGGCGGCAGTCTCGGCGAATGACGTACCGCCGGGCCGTACCTGCCCATCGATGACGCGGGCGAGTTTCTGGATCGACGCGGTCAGCTTGGTCCGGATCGCGAGGTCGGCGTCGCCGTCGATCGGCAACACGATCACCTTGTGGGGCCCGGCGATCGCCTGCCCGACCATGGTGAGGAGGATCACGAGCACGACCAGAGCACGTGAGCTGCGCCTCACAGCTTCTCCATTCGTGCGCGGACCGACGTGACGTCGGGTGCATTGGGAGCCAGCGTCAGGTAGCGCTGGAACGCAGACCTGGCGGCCGTGTTCTGCCGGAGCTTCTCGTGGACCATTCCGAGCCCGCGCCATGCAGGCGCGTAGCCGGGACTCGCGAGCTGTGCGCGCTTGAACGAGGTGAGCGCGGTCTTGTAGTCGCCCGCCGCGAACTCCTGGAGTCCAGCTCGGTGCAACTCGACGGCGTTCGGTTTCTCCTTCGGGAGGATCTTGATCGCCGGCTTCGCGACGACGGCGCTGCCCTCGTTGGGCAGGATCTCGATCGCATCGGATCCAGAATCGGCCACGTTCGAACCTGACCTCGTAGCGGATCCCGAGCCCGCGGTCGGGATGCCCGATCCCGCCGGCGTCGGCGTCGGTTTCGTCGAACGGACGGTGTCTCCCGAGCTAGCGGTCACGGCGAACGGATCGTTCGCAATCGGCTCCTTGCGATCCGGATCGTCGCCACCGCGCGTCGCGACGAGCACCGAGACGACGATCACCGCGACGAGGGCCACGGCGATCGCACCGACGGTGAGGTACGTCCACCTGTACTTGTCCGACCTGGCGCCCCGAGGGATGTCGCCTGTCGGCTCGTCGATCGAAGCCTCGGCACCCGGAAGTGAGCCCGAGGGTTGCTGTGGTGTTCCCTCCGCGAGGATCTCGGCGCTCGTGCGGTTGAGCTTGCCGGAGAAGTCACCAGACGCCCGGTTCGCTCGCGGTGCCGGTTCGTCGAACGCTGCCTCGAGCACCGCCGCACTCGCGCGGCCCTTGCTCGAGACCTCCTGCAACAGCTTCTTGCGCGCGACGATGTGGGCGTCGAACGTCGCCTGCATGTACTTCGCGATCTGATCGTTCCTGCCGCCGTACCCCTGTTTGCGCAGGACCTCCTCGAGATCCGTCGCCATCTCCTTCGCGCTGGGATACCGGAGGTCTGGATCGCGCTCGAGCGCGCGCAGGACGATCGGATCGAAGTCGGCGATCACTTCCCCGTTGACCTCGGACGGCTTCAAGATCGGCGCCTCGAGCACCTGGCGCATCGTGTCGTGGTCGTTGCCGCCCTTGAACAGCCGGCGCAGCGTGAGCGCCTCCCACAGGACGCAGCCGAGCGACCAGATATCGCTCCGCCGATCGCCCGCCTTGCCGTGGAGCTTCTCGGGAGCCATGTAGGAGAACTTGCCCTGGACCTTGGTCGGCACAGCCGATGACAGCGTGGCCTTCGCGACGCCGAAATCGACGAGCTTCACCTGCCCGTTGTAGAGCACGACGATGTTGCCGAGCGAGACGTCGTGATGGACCAGCTCGATCGGATCGCCGGCCATCGAGCGCAGCTCGTGCGCTGCATCGAGCCCCTCGGCGGTATCGGCGATCAGGCGCGCCGTCGACAGCGGATCGAGCCGCTTTCCTTCGCGTCCGGCGCGCAGTACCGCGAGCAGCGGTTCGCCCTCGAGGTACTCCATCGCGATGAAGTAACGACCCTCGGCCTCACCGAGGTCGTAGATATCGACGACGTTCGGGTGCTTCACCAGCGCCGCCATCCGGGCTTCGTCGAGCAGCATGTCGACGAACGTCTCGTCGGTCGCCAGGTTCTCGTGGACCAGCTTGACGACTACGAGTTTTTCGAACCCCGCCGGCCCGCGCTGGATCGCGAGCTGCACCTCGGCCATGCCACCCTGTCCGATCTGGGTGATGAGCTCGTAGCGTCCCAACTTGGACGGACGCGGGCTCGCAGTCTCCCCCAGAGCGGACACGTCGTCAGTGTAACGCAAGCGACCGTTTTCCGAGCGAGCGAGCTACACAGAACCGTGTAGGTATGACGCTCACCATCGCGGTTCACGCGCATCCGTTGCTCGACGTCGGGCTGTTCGTCGCGCGACTCGCAGTCCCACTCGTCGAGACGAAGACTCCCGCTGCAATCTCGCGACTCGCCGAAGTCGGAGCCAACGCGCCGCTCGCGTCGTCGGAGCTCGTGAAGCTCGCCGTTCGGGATCTCCTCCGACAGGGCGGCTTCAAGCCGGCCGGCCGCAGCAAGCCTGCCTCCGAATACCTCGCCGCCGCGATCACCGAGGGACGATTCCCGCGCATCAACGCACTCGTCGACGCGTGCAACGTGGTCTCGCTGCATTCCGGGTTGCCGATCTCGCTCGTCGATCTCGATCTGCTCGACGGTGACCTCGCGATCCGCGTCGCCCCGATGGGAACGACGTACGCGTTCAATCCATCCAGCCAGGTCATCGACGCGAGCGGCCTCGTGTGTCTCTACGACACGCACGGCCCAACGGGCACGCCGGTGAAAGATGCCCAGCGTACGAAGACGCACGACGCCACGCGCGCCGCCCTCGCGATCGTATGGGGCACGAACGCGCTGCCCGAGCGGACGGCGAAGACGACGCGGTGGTTCCGCGAGCTCGTGACCGAGATCGACGGCGCGACGACGGAGGTCGTGGTCGTCGGCTAGAGTCGCTCGAGCCGCGCGCGAATCTGTTCGGCGTTGGCGGCGCGCGGTGCGAGCGAGAGGTAACGCAGGTACGCGGCCTTCGCGGCGCCGCGGTTGCCGACCGACTCGTGCACGAGTCCGAGCCCGTACCACGCGGGCGCGTAGTTCGGGTTCACGCGTCGCGCCTCGCCGAGCGCCGCGATCGCCACCTTGGTGTCGCCGCGCCGGAACGCCTCGAGTCCGTTCGCGTAGAGCGTTTCGGCGCTGGCGGGCTTGGTCTGGATCACGCGCCGGCTTGCCGGCGTGCGCGTCGCGAGGACCGGATCCATCTCGATCTCGTCGAGCTCGGCGGTCACCGCGGAGCCCGAACCGGTCTCGCTCGCCGCGCCGGCCGAACCGTCGCCCGAACCGATCGTCGCGGCGTCCGGGCTCGGTGCCGGAGCGGCCGAACCATCCGGCGATGGCGTCGGTGCCGGCAACGGCCCGCGCGGTAGCTCGACCGTTGCGGCTGGTGCCGTGATCGACGCGGCGGCGCTGTCATCGTCACCACCGCCCGACGCGATCACGATGATCAGCAGCACCAGCAACGCGCCGCCGATCGCGAGCGGCAGGAGCCGCCATCGGCGCTTGCGCCGGCTGTCGTCGACCCACTGCTGCAGCCCCTTGAGCGACTTCGCCTTGTTCGAGACCGACCAGCTCGGGTCGCCGCGTCGGATCGACACTCCGTCGGCGAGCTCGCTCGCCTGCACGGAGATCGGACCTTCGCCGGTGGACGTGACCGTCGACGATTCGCGGAACGCCTCGATGACCTCGGGGCTCGGTTTGCCCTCGCTGACGTCCCGGAGGAGCCGCTCGCGCACCGCGATGTGCTCGGCGAACGTCTCCTCCATGTACTTCACGATGCGGTCGTTCTTGCCGGCGTAGCCGTGCTTGCGCAGGACCTCCTCGAGGTCGAGCGCCATCGCCTTCGCCGTCGAGTACCGCTTCGCCGGATCGCGCTCGAGTGCACGCATCACGATCGGATCGAAGTCCTCGGGGACCTCGGGGTTGACCTGCGAGGGCGGCAGGATCGGCGCCTCCAGCACCTGCCGCACGGTCTCGGCATCGTCGTCGCCCTTGAACAGCCGCGACAACGTGAGCGCCTCCCAGGCCACGCAACCGAGCGACCACAGATCGCTGCGGCGATCGATCTCGGCGCCCTCCTGCAGCTTCTCGGGAGCCATGTAGGAGAACTTGCCCTGCACCTGGTCGCGCTTGTCCGCCGACCGCGCCTTCGCGACCCCGAAGTCGACGAGCTTCACCACGCCGGTGTAGAGCACGACGATGTTGCCGAGCGAGACATCGTGGTGCACGAGGCCGAGTGGCTTGCCGTCGCGTGACTTCAGGCGATGCGCGGCCTCGAGCCCCTCGGCGGTATCGGCGATCACGCGCGCGGTCGACAGCGGATCGAGCCGCTTGCCATCGGCGCCGGCGCGCAAGACGGCCAGCAGCGGCTCGCCGTCGAGATACTCCATCGCGACGAAGTAACGGCCATCCGCCTCGCCCAGATCGTAGATGTCGACGACGTTGGGGTGCTTGATCATCCCCGCGAGTCGACCTTCGTCGAGCAGCATGTCGACGAACGCCTTCTGCGTCGCGAGGTGCGCGTGGACGAGCTTGACGACGACGAGCTTCTCGAACCCGGCCGGTCCGCGCTGCACGGCGAGGTGCACCTCGGCCATCCCGCCCTTGCCGATGAGGGTGATCAGCTCGTAGCGCCCGAGCATGGTCGGTTGCACCCCTGGGCGAGCCTCGGGCGTCACCAGTCCCACGCCGCCATTCTACCCCAAGAGCACTTGCTCGCCTCGCGGCTCGCTGGCGTAGCGAGGCCCTGCGACGGGAATTGCCACCAGTTGGTGTGCACGTTGGTGCACATGCGGGTCGCTCGCAGACTCGGGGTCGAGCTGGGACACCCGATGGCTGGATGCGCGGTGATCGCAGATCTCGATCGAACGCGCGCCGGCTTCATCAGCACCGGGGATCGGCCGATGGAGCGGCTGCAGCGCTCGCTGGTCAACGAGCGCGCCGCGCTCGGAACGCCCCCGGGCCCCGGTGACCCGCAAGGGAAGCACGCTCACGTGCGGATGGGATGGGCGTAGTCCTGTAGCGGCGCGACGCGAATGTCGCCGCGCTTGGCGACCGCGATCGCCTCGAGCGCTGCCTTCGCACCGCGCAGCGTCGTCTGGTACGCGATGTTGTTCATCAGCGCGGCACGCCGCAGCGATTGCGAGTCGAGGATCGCCTGCGTGCCCTCGGTGGTGTTGATGACGAGCTGGATCTCGTGGTTGTCGATCGCATCGACGATGTGCGGCCGGCCCTCGAGCACCTTGTTCACGCCGGTCACGGCGAGCCCGGCTGCCTTGAGGTGTGCCGCGGTCCCGTGGGTCGCGACGAGCGAGAACCCGAGGTTGACGAGGCGCCGGGCGATCTCGACGAGCGCCGGCTTGTCCTGGTCGCGCACCGAGAGGAACGCGGTCCCGGTCGTGGGCAGCCGAGTCCCCGACGCGAGCATGCTCTTCATGAACGCGCGCGCGAAGTCGGTGTCGATGCCCATCACCTCGCCGGTCGACCGCATCTCCGGTCCGAGGATCGTA
>Ga0299915_10000703_pt1 | contig 25032 bp, 24 predicted proteins | sample RVTome_13_FD_200263 | JGI IMG/M metagenome (GOLD analysis project Ga0299915, IMG submission 200263) | Soil microbial communities from uranium-contaminated site in the Upper Colorado River Basin, Wyoming, United States - RVT92D227 (version 2) ... | reverse complement strand
AGCGACATCTAAACCTAGAAAAACTTCTTTTCTAAACGCGTGCCCAGACTCTTTGATAGCCTGAACGACGACTTCCAAAGCATCCATATTAGTGAAAAGATTGGGGGCAAATCCGCCTTCATCGCCAACGGAATGAACAGCGCCATGGCGAATTAAAACTTTCTTAACCGCTTGGTAAATTTCTTCCGCCATCTCCAGACTTTCATGATAACTTTTCTCTGGCGTTGGGCTGACATGGAACTCTTGGAATTCTAAATTACCCGCCCCATGTTTGCCGCCGTTAATTAAATTAAATGTCGGGGTGGGAATCTTAAAATTACCTTCCTGGGTTTTTCCCAAATCAAGACCATAGCTTTGAGAAAGTTTTTCAATATATCGGTAAAGAGGTTGTCTTAAACTGGCCGCGGCGGCTTCACAAATCCCTTGAGAAACCGAAAGGATGGCGTTACTGCCTAATTTTGACTTATCTGGCGTTCCGTCCAGAGATATTAAAAGTTCATCAATCTCTTTTTGATGCAAGGGGTCCGCGCCTTTGACTTTCGGGGCAATAACCTGATTAACATTTTCCATTGCTTTTAAAACTCCCAGGCCGTTATAACGAGCCACATCACCATCGCGAATTTCTACTGCTTCATGGTGTCCAGTTGAACTGCCGGAAGGTACAGAAGCAACTCCTCGCCACCCATCATCCAAAACCACTGTCGTCTCCACCGTGGGATTGCCGCGGCTGTCGAGAATTTCTCGGGCTTCAACTGAATAAATTTTGGCCATTTTAGCTAAGTTTTTTAATGAGTTTATTTTCTGCCTCGGAAACAATTTTTCTTGTTAACTCAATCACATCTGGATTAACCGAAATTGAACTTATTCCCCACTCAACTAAACTATCAATAAGACTGGTATAAACACTCGGTGCCTGTCCACAAATAGAACTTGTGACTTTATACTTATGACAGGTTTTGATGATTTTTTCAAGGGCCCAAAGTACGGCCGGGTCGAGCTCGCTAAAAACCGGAGCCACCTCGCTGTTATCGCGGTCAATCCCTAAAATAAGCATTGTTAAATCGTTTGAACCAATAGAAACCCCATCTATCCCAATTTTAAGAAAATCTTCAAGAAGAATCACATTTGAAGGAACCTCGACCATCATTAACAACTTAAAAGTAGAGGAACGCGAAAGCCCTGAAGCAGTGATGATTTTTTTGACTTCAAAAAGTTCCCAAGGGACATGAATAAAAGGAATCATCAATTGAAGATTTTTAAATTTTTGCCGGACTTTTTTGATAGCAGCCAGTTCAAGTTCAAAAACAGCCGGGTCTGAGAGATATCGATAAGCACCGCGATAACCCAACATTGGATTTGGTTCTTCTGGTTCATACTGTTTGCCACCGACAAGGTGTCGATATTCGTTAGTTTTAAAATCGCTGGCGCGGTAAATAACCGGACGGGGATGGAAATGTTCACAAAAAATACTCAGCTTATCCACAAGATAACTAATGAACACTTTTTGTTTCCTCTCGTGAATTAGCTTCTTTGGATGAATGCCAATTTGAGCCATCATGAACTCGGCGCGCAAGAGTCCAACGCCATCAACATCTCTTTTGGCGACTCCGGCTGCCAATTCTGGTTCGGCAAGGTTAACATAGATTTTCGTTGCCGTCTTCACAGGCGACATGTGATTTGTGACAGGCAATAAGTTAACTTGCATTTTTTGTCGGGCGTCTTGCATTACTGCCTTATAAATTTCTCCGCTGGCGCCGTTTACGGTTATAAACTGGCCGTCCTTTAAAGCTTTTATCTTCTCTCCTACTCCCACAATGCAAGGTACTCCCATCTCGCGGGAAACAATCGCAGCATGGGAAGTCTGACCCCCTTTTTCAGTAATAATCGCGACTGCTCTTTTCATCGCCGGAACAAAATCTGGCGTCGTCATGCCGGTTACCAAAATTTCTCCCTTTTTAACTTTGTCTATTTCACGCGGCGAATGGATAATCCTCACCGAACCCGTAGCAATTCCTGGCGAAGCCGGCGTCCCGGTCAAAATTGAACTGCGTCTTTCTCCTTCCGTTTCTGCCTTCTGTCTTCCCTGCCCGTCAGTCGCTGACGCTCCAGACGTCTGTAGGCGGGTGTCTTCTGTCTTCTGGGTCGTCGTCACCGGTCTAGTCTGCAAAATATAAATTCTTCCTTTCTCCAGCGCCCATTCAATATCTTGTGGAAAAAAATAATGATTTTGAATTTTTTTACCTAGTTTGGCAATTTCCACAATTTGCCTGTTCGTTAATTTTTGTTTTTCCTGCTTTTTCTTTTGGACAATGGTTTTCCTGTTTTGACTGCCTATTTTCATCAGTTGAACTTTCTGTTTAGTCACATCTTTACTGATGATTTTCAAGGTATTTTTGTTAACCAGATATCTGTCAGGGGTTACTGTGCCTTGAACAATGAACTCACCCAAACCATAAACTGCTTCTATCAAAATGCGATTCTTCTCGTAAGCTACAGGATCTATGGTGAACATTACGCCCGAAATTTCTGACTGAACCATTTTCTGAACCGGGACGGCAATTCCTACTTTCAGGTGGCCGAAGTGATTTTGTTCTCGGTAAAAAATGGCTCTGGCTTCAAAAAGGGAAGCCCAACACTCCTGAACCATTTTAACAACATTGGCCTCTCCCTTAATATTAAGAAAACTGGCCTGTTGTCCGGCAAAGGAAGCTTTCGGTAAATCCTCGGCGGTAGCTGAAGAGCGGACGGCGACAAGAGTTTCCTTTGGATAACCCAATTTTAAATAAGCTTTCATTATGCAAAGCGCCAAATCCCTAGGCATTTTGCAGCCTAAAATTAACTTTTTGACCTTTTCTGAAGCTTCGGAGAAAGAATGCGGATTATCCCCGTCAATTCTCGATAAAGTTTCTTTAATTCTCTCTTGAAGATTATTTTCTTCTAAAAAATAAAAATAGGCGGAGGCAGTGACGACAAATCCCTGCGGGACGGGTATTCCGAAGGAAACCATTTCACCCAAATTAGCCCCTTTGCCGCCAACTTCGGGAATGTCATCCTTATCTATTTCGTCAAACCAAAGAATATATTTTTGAGCAGACACAGGTAAATAATTAGCAATTATTAATTAGTAATTTCATTTTTGAGTGCGAGTCTTTAAGCGCTCTTCTTCTGTTTCGGTTCCACGGGCATAATCATCTTCCAGACGAACTGTATTGCCAGTTTCGGGTGTTGAGGCTTCCATAATATCGCAGTCGCTAATCGCCTGACAGCGATGTTTAACATAAGGTTTGATAAAATACCCTTTTTGAAGCTCCATCTCAACCTCTTGTAATTTTCCAGACTCGTCTTCAAAAATAAGTTTTGCCTGGCCAAAGATAAGAACTAATGCTTCCTCTTTCTGGTCGTGATACTGATAACTAAATCTGTCTCCGGCGTTAAGATGTAAAATCTTGCCGGTTACTGGCGAATCCGGTGGGGTTAAAATAAGCTCATAACCCCAAGGTTTTTCAATTTTTATTTGGTATGGTTCCATTTTCTTAATTGCTTAATATCTCTCTTACTAATTTTATCCCATCTTCTCCCAATTTTGTAGCCTCTTCTTGGGTTTTAGCCTCGGCAAAAACACGAAACTCAGGAGCGTTCTGAGAAGAACGGAAAAGAATCCAAGAGGTATTATCGGTCCAAATCTTTAAACCATCCAGCTCTTCAGTTTTTATTCCTTTAAATCTCGCCTTAGCAGCCACCAAGACTTCGGCGTCTCTCTCCCAAGGACAATCAACTTTGGTTCGATATAGGTAAAAACGCGGGAGCTCTCCAACTAGCTGGCTCAAACTTTTACCAGTTTGCCTGAGCAGGTTGAGAATTTTAATGGCCGTTGAGCCTCCGTCGCGGCTAAGCATCACCTCACGGGAAAATCCGCCGCCATTAGCCTCAAAACCGAAATCTGCTTGGGTTTCCTTCATTTTTGCCACGACGTAGGGAGAGCCTACCTTGGTACGAATAACTGGCTTACTAAGGTATTCGACTACTTGGGAAGTGTTAATTGGTGTAACTACTAATTTCGTCGAGCCATATTTAGAAATTAAAGCCCCACTATAATCACCGGGAATAAAATGTCCCTCCCCGTCAATGAAAACAACTCTATCTCCATCAGCGTCAAACCCGATGCCCAAACAAGCCTTTTCCTTTATAACTTCTTTTTGAAGCTCGCCAAAAGCTCCCTCGGTCTCTGTATCTCGAGCCAGAAATGTTTTAGTCAAGTCGCAGTTAATCGTCGTTAACTGGAGGCCCAACTTCGATAAAACCTTTGGCATCACTTCTGTCTGAGCGCCGTTTCCGCAATCAACCACCACTTTCCAGTCAGGAAAAGGGGTTTGTGCCAGCTTCTCCAGCATTTGAATGTAAAGCTTGTTTGCTTTTTTCTCACCCGCTACCACCGGCGCCTCCTTTGGTGCTGGAATCTTTTCTTTAATTTCCTCATAAATATTTGTAATTTCCCCTTCATGTTCTTTTAAAATTTCTTCTTTGAAGGCGAAAAACTTTACCCCATTTAAATCGGCTTTGTTATGACTTCCGGTAATCATGGCACTGCCGGCAAAACTCGAATCAGCAATGAGAAGATAATTCATAGAAGGAATTGGGCAAATATCTTCATCGAAAACTTCCCGATTTTGATGATATAAACCAGCAATGAAGTACTGCTTAATCCGCGGCCCTGAGGGTCTGGGATCCATTCCCACCGCGATTTTTCCCACCTGCCTGTGTTTATCTAAAAATAAAGCGAATGTTCTACCTAAATCAAAGCAAAATTGATTAGTAAAAAGAGAGTCAGCGGGGCCGCGAATACCACTGGTGCCAAAAAGCCTGACCATAGCTTTCATTTTAAAGACCAGCGATTAAAAGGTCAAGGCGTGAGGCCAGTAGATAGGGGTCACCGGAGGTCTTCTGAGCATAGTCAATCTCTAAAAGTTGCTGGTAAATTTGTTTTAGTTTGTCTTGCGAAAAATACCCGGCTTGTATTTCGAATTTTCTTCTTTGCCAGTCAGGTAAGGTTAATAAGCGATCTTTAGCAAGGATAAGATAACGAATTTGTCTTATAAGCATGTAGAAAATCATTTCCGGCTCCTCTTGATTTTTTACTTGGCCTAAAAACTCAAGCATCTGGCGGCTGTTACCCGGTTTGAGACTTTCTAAAAATTGGAAAAGAGACTGCTTAATTTTGAAAATTTTAACCTCAGCTTTTGGCAACAAGGCTAACGATTTAATTTCCTTCTCTTCCCAAATAATCAAATCATTATCAAACTTTTCCTTACCCAAAAAATCAATAATCTTCTGTTTCTCATTTGTCTTTTGGCTACTGAAAAGATTTTCAATAATCAGGAGGCGATTCTTACCCAACAGTGAATCAGACTGGAGAGTATTTCTAGCCTGGGCCAAATTAGTTTTATTGCCCACAAGACTAATCACTTCCATACCCTCCTGGCGAGCCTTTTTCATGGCAGAAACTAAGACTTTGCGACTTTCGACAAGATTTTCTCCGTGTAAGATACTAATCATTGTTCGTGCTTGAAATTTAATAAATCTTGAAAGAGTTTTTCTGCCCTTTTCCCAAACGATACTCCCCGGCTGTTCCGATGGGGGAGGAGGCTTCCGGAAAAATTCTTAGGAATATGCAAAAGCTCATGAATTAAAACTCTTTTTTGCTCATTTTTAGATAGTTGATCAAACTTCTCAGAAAGTATCTCGATGCAGTATGCGGGTTGAGCTTGTAAAGCTTGTTGCCAAATTCGCGGCAAGCTCCAAATTCGGGCTTGGGCCCTTGAAGTTGAACCGAAGGAACGAAAACAAAAAATTCTCTTAGTCTTAAGGTGAGAAAGATTAAGGCTATTGACAATTTTGATTAATTCTTCCTCGATATCCGAAGCAACCTTCCACTCCATATTTTACGAGCCTACCTTAAAAACTTCATCACCTTCTTTTACTTCCTGCTCAACTTTAAGTCCAACGGCCTGACCTTTTTTGGCAACTTGGATACCTTCGTGTTCTACCTGCATTGAGTCTACTTTTTGCGTAAACTCGCCTCCATGACCGGAAACTCGGATTGTATCCCCGACACCCAGTGTGTCAGTAAGTTCAAGAACCGCCACGCCTATTTTATCGTAATAATGAATGATTCTTCCTACTTTAAAATCTGCCATTTTTTATGCTCACCTCCCCCTTGCCCGCCTAAGACCGCTCCGTGAGACCCGTCAGACGGGTTCGAACGGTAAGGTCAGGTGGGTCAACGTCTCTTTATCCTCTTCATTTTACTACACTCTTTCTAATATGACAAATCGCCACCGCCAAGGCATCGCAAACATCATCAAAATGGGTTTTTTTATGATTTGGCGAACGAAAAGACAAAAGTTTCCTTATCTTCTTTTTAACCAAAGTTTTATCTGCCCGACCTGAACCGCAGATTTCCAATTTTACCTGCATGGGGGTGTAATCAAAAACCGGGACCTTTTGTTTGGCCGCGGCCAGCCTTATTACGCCAGAGGCCTCAGAAACAGCCATCGCGGTTTTGACATTGGTAGCGAAAAACAGCCTTTCAATGGCTAAAACATCCGGTTTATGGTTCTTAAGAAGGGCAAGCATTTCCTTGTGGATGACTATGAGGCGTTTCTCATGAAGGTCATTTTTGTCCGTTTTAATCCAGCCGGAGTCCAGAAGAGTAAAATCTTCAGCACAGCCATTGGTTTTAATCAAACCAAATCCAGTTGTCGCCGTCCCCGGGTCAATTCCTAAAATGAGCATTAGTAAAATTATACCATAAATATGAATTGGTCTTTGACTTTTTTATAAATGTCTGTTATATTTTTCCACATGAATCCAGAGCGTATTGAGATAGTTACCGATACAGGCAGTTCCATGAAACCTGACGATGAACAAGTTAAACAACTGGGGGTTCATATTCTTCCTTTACGAGTTATTTTTTCTCAAGACGGCAAAGTGGATGACCTTTCAGATTTGGACATGACATCTGAAGAACTTTATAGCCGCATGAGAGGCGCTAAACAATTACCCACCACTTCAGGCTCAGTCACCGGTGGCGCCACTGAAATTTATGAAAAACTTGCCAAAGAAACCGATTCTATTCTCTCCGTACACGTTACTAGCGAACACTCCACAGTCTGTGATTCAGCCAACGCCGCCGCCAGGGAAGTCAAAGAGAAATACCCTTATCTTAAAATCATTGTGGTAGATTCCAAATCTATCTCGTTAGGAACTTGGTTTCTGGTTGAGCAGGCGGCAGATATGGCCCAGCATGGAGCTAAACTAACAGAGATTGAAGAAGCGCTTTTAAATACTAGGGGAAAAATTGAATTGATTGCCGCCTTCCGTGATTTAAAAAACGCCCTTAAAGGTGGAAGACTTCATCTGCCTTCTCAAGTTGCGAATTTTTTGGGAAATAAATTCGGAAATATTAGCGCAGTCGTAAGGTTAAGCGGTGTTGACGGAAAAATTAAACTGCCAAAGCCGATGCCTAGCGAAACTCGCGCGAGATGGGAAATTGTCAAGGAATTACAAAGAGAAAAGAGGGAAATAGTCAAAATTGGTGTCGTTCATACTAACGTGCCAGAAATAGCAGAAGAAATGAAGACGAAGTTATCTTCATTTATTAGCAGCAATATCCCCATTTCAAAAGTAGAAGCCGGTCCTGCTTTGAGTGTTCATGGAGGAGAAGGTCTCGTTGCCTTTATCTACCAAACTAAATAAAATTTCCCCATAAAGACTATCAGTTTTGTTTTAGTGGCTTTTTTATAATACAAAAATTACCATTTCATAGCTTCAAAACGAAACCATTTCGTTTTCTATCGCTAAATTTATCCACCTCTGGCTAAATAGTTCTTTTTTTGCTATAATGAGCACAGCGAATTACAAGCTTTGCTTATAATTTACCCAGTTTTGCCGCTATCGTCTAGTGGCCTAGGACACGGGCGTTTCAAGCCTGGAACCGGGGTTCGATCCCCCGTAGCGGCACTAAAAAATTTAACAATTTTTCAGTGCACGGGCCCGTAGCTCAATGGCAGAGCGACAGCCTTTTAAGCTGTGCGTTGAAGGTTCGACTCCTTCCGGGCTCACACTAACGAAGTTGCTCCCGACGTGTAAACCTAGTTCACATCCGATGTGGACAAAGTTACAAAGTTAAATTAAGAAAGTTGACTTATTTATTGGGTGAGAGCTTTAAAAGAGAGGGACCAGAGGTCAAAATATAATATAAAAAAGCCCAAAAAACGATACAAATTAGTAAGCATTTAAGCAAATCAAGTTTTTTCTCCCCTTTCATTGGGCCTTCTTGGATAATTTTCTTGGATATTGAAATTCCACTTACTTTTGAAACGAGATAGGCTGGCAATACAACAAACATAAGGCCAAGTATTAAAAAAGGAGCAATTCCGGCGAACAGAGGTTCACCCAAAATTTTTTTAATAAAATCTTTCATCATTTAATCCTTATTATCTATCAATTCCTAGTTTTTTACAAATCTTCAAATATTCTTGTGTGAGTATATTATGTACCAACTGGCTCACCATCAAGATTCAATGGATATTCCTGAAAGATAATCCTCCACTAAGATAAGACTTGATAGTAAGACGTGAATTGAGAAAACTCTCTGTAAAGAACAAACCAATTCTCTATGACATTCTCATCAATTGAGGCTACTGAGTGTTTGAACTGACGAATATTGGGCTCACACTTCGACAAGCTCGGTGCAAACTGCACCGGGACTAGCGAAGTTGCTCCCGACGTGTGAACCTAGTTCACATCCGATGTGGATAAAATTACAAGAAATCATGAAGTAAGGTTTTTTATAATCTCCATCCGGGAGACTTTTCCCTCTTTATTCATTTCAATGACTACGGCGTCAAGGCGCAATAATTCCGGTGTCTGAGAGTGCAGAAGTTTGAAGTATTGCCCGGTTTTGATGATAGAACGAATTTTCCAAGGAGTAATTGCTTCCTCAGGTGAACCAAAACTCTTGTTCCATCGAGTTTTCACTTCAACAAAAACAAGCACCTGCTCTGAGCTTGCTGAAGGGTCCAAGGCAACAATATCAATTTCTCCGAATTTGGAGCGAAAATTCTGAGTGAGGATTTGATAGCCATTCTTTTTGAGGAAATCGCAGGCAAGCTCTTCACCTAAGATGCCTAAGTCGCGGGTAGCAGGCATTTATTTTCTCTGGCGCAAATAAGACAGTTTTGCTCGTCTCACATCACCTTTTTTCTTAACTTCAATCTTCGTAATCCAGGGTGAAGAAAGGGGGAAAATTCTCTCGATACCAATTCCGCCAGTACCAATACGCCGCACGGTGAACATCTTATTTTCTTCCCGCCCGCGAATAGCAATCACAATCCCTTCAAAAACTTGAATTCTCTCGCGCTGTTCAACTTTTTACCACCCTTTTTTTCTTGTTCTATTAAACGGACAAAAACCCGAACCAGGTCACCAGAACCAAAGTTTGTTTCGCCAAATTTTGCTCGATTTGCCATATGGGGGTTATTTTACCATGGAAGCCTTAATAAATTCAACAAAGACTGGATGGGGGAAAAGCGGCCCAGACTTATATTCGGGATGAAACTGGGTGGCCACAAAAAACGGATGGTTGGGAATTTCAATTGCTTCAACTAACTTCCCGTCTGGTGAAATGCCAGAAATTTTCATTCCCGCTTTTTCAAATTGCTGGCGATACTTTTGATTAAATTCATAGCGATGCCGATGACGTTCCCGCACAATTCCGGCTCTCTGATAAATTTTGGCCAGTTCCGTCTTAGGCAAAACTTGGCATGGCCAAGCACCCAGCCTTATCGTTCCCCCGTATTGATGTTTCTTTAGATATTTTTCTTGCTCGGGCATAATGTGGATAACCGGATATTTAGTTTTGGGGTCCACTTCAGTTGAGTTTGCTCCTTTAAAGCCTAAAACATCTCGAGCAAACTCGATAACTGCCATCTGCATCCCAAAACAAAGCCCAAGATAGGGAATTTTATTTTCCCGGGCAAATTGAACTGCTTTAATTTTACCTTCCACCCCTCGACTTCCCCAACCCTGGGGAACAATAATCCCATCTACGGTCTTAAGCTCCTGGGGTATACCTTCTTTCTCAATTTTTTCCGTATCAAACCAGAGGATTTGGGGTTTTACGCCCTGCTGCCAAGCGGCATGTTTAATGGCTTCCACCACACAAACATAAGAATCCTCCAGAGAAAAATCACCGCTGGTATAGTACTTGCCCGCTATCGCGATTTTCACCTCACGCCTGACTGTTTTTGTTGTCTCAACCATCTTTCGCCAAGCAATCAAATTTCTTTTTCTTTTCTTTAAATTTAATTTTTTAAGCAATCTTTCTGGTAATCCCTGCTGTTCTAAAACCAACGGCACTTCATAAATTGTAGGCATATCAGGATTGGCAAAAATATCATTTGCCTCAAGAGCTGCCGCAAAACCTATCTTTTCCTTTCTGCGCTCATCAATCACTTTTTCTGCCCGGCAAATAATAATATCAGGAATAATACCTAACTCATTAAGCTCGTGAATTGATTGTTGGAGGGGTTTTGTTTTCATCTCCCCGATTGATGGGGGAAGGGGTAGATAACCGACATGAACGAATAAAACATCATTTTTATGTTTTACCTTAAGTCTCCGCGCTGCCTCAAAAAACATGATATTTTGATATTCGCCTACTGTGCCGCCATATTCCACCAAAACAATCTCTGTTTTTTTCCCCAGATTCTCCAGTCTTCTGATAATTTCTTCGGGAATATGGATATAGGCCTCAACACACTTGCCGCCGTACTCTAGAGCTCTTTCTTTTTCTAAGACACTGCGATAAATCTGACCCGCGGTAATATAATTTTCCCTGCCTAAACTGTGGGCGAAAAAGCGTTCATAATGACCAAGGTCCTGGTCTGCCTCAGTGCCATCATCAGTCACAAATATCTCTCCATGTTCCAAAGGATTCATCGTTCCCGCGTCACAATTAAGATACATGTCGCATTTAACCGGGGAAACTTTAAATCCAGAAGACTCAAGCAGAAGGCCAATTGAGGCCGTTGTTATTCCCTTACCAAGCCCGGAAATTACCCCACCGGAAACGAAAATATACTTTGCCATCTACTTTTTCTCCAGTAATTCGTCTATTTTCCCCTTTAAATCCTTTGTAAAATTAACCCCAAATGTTAAAACCAGCTTGCGCGGGGACAAGTCGCCATTGCCTTCGAAAAGAAGTATGCCATGTTTGTCACCAACGTTCTGCTTAAGAAGTTTATTAATTTCAATAAGTGCTTTTGGTTTAATATTTCTGGGAATCCTTAACACAAAATCATAAACCGGTTCATCCTTAAACTGTTCAGATGACAAAAGTCGGGCGCTTTCGGCAATTAAAGAAAGTGATTCCTCCCTTTTCTCAACTTTTCCTTCGACTAAAACAACTTGGTCTTTAATCCAACAAGACCGGCTGTTTAAGAAGACTTTTGGAAAGATAACGGCCTCAATTTTCCCCGTTCCATCCTCTAAGGTAACAAAAGCCATCTCACTGCCATCTTTTTTAGTTAGCACTATCCTCATGGACGAGACGATACCACCAACTTTAACTTTTTCTTGAACTTGGCTTTCATCTTCAAGTTCATAAAGCCGATGAGAAACTTCACTATCAAGACGAGAAAGCAATGTTGCCTGCGGATGCTCGGTCAGATAGAAACCCAAAAGATCCCGTTCTAAACTTAAAAGTTCAGTCCGACTGAATTCTTCGATGGAGGGCAGTATATCTTTTGAGCTCGTTTTTTTATCCTTAGTTTCCTCCTGGTCAAATAGTCCTGATTGACCGCCATTTTTGTGTTTTTGTTCTACTTCGCCCTTGGCTCTAATTTGATCCAGTCCTGCCAACATCGCCGCCCGAGGACCAAACTGGTCCATAGCTCCTGCTTTAATTAAAGACTCAACAACTTTCTTGTTGACTTTTTGCGAGTCGACACGACGACAAAAATCGCTTAAACTTAAAAACTCACCGCCCATTTCCCGAACGGACAAAATTGATTCAATTGCGGCCGTCCCAACATTCTTAATAGCGGAAAGTCCGAACAAAATCTGATTTTGGTCAATTGTAAAACCAACTTGAGAATAATTGATATCCGGTGGTAAAACGTGAATTCCCACTCTATGACATTCGTCAACAGCAAGGGCAATTTTTTCAATATTGCCCGATTCTGCGGTCATTAAAGCGGCCATAAACTCCACCGGATAATTCGCCTTCATCCAAGCTGTTTGATAAGCCAGCATCGCATAGCAAGTGGAGTGAGATTTGTTGAAACCATAGCCGGCAAAACGCTCAATTAAAGCAAAAATCTTCTCCGCAGTTTCTCTCTTATAACCTTTATCTACTGCCCCTTTGATAAAATGAACCTTTTCTTTTTCCATCAAGGACTTTTTCTTCTTGCCGATTGCCCTTCTTAGGCCGTCGGCCTCTCCCCAGGAGAAACCCGCCATTGTTACCGAAATTTGCAAACATTGTTCCTGATAAACTGCAATGCCGTAAGTTTCCTCAAGGATTGGCTTTAAATCCGGATGAGGGTAACGCACAGAAGAAGGATTATTCTTCCCTTCAATAAATTCATTAATCCACTCCATTGGACCGGGACGGAACAAAGCCACCATAGCGGAAATATCAGAAAATTTACTCGGTTTTAAGTTTCTGGCAACGCGGCGCATTCCGGCAGACTCCAGCTGAAAAACTCCCGTGGTATCGCCTTGACTTATCATCTTATACACTTTCTTATCATCCAGGGGGATTTCTGAAATATCAATCTCTTCTCCGCGGTTTGCCTTTACAAACTGGGCGGCCTTGGAAAGAATTGTGAGATTCCGCAGCCCCAAAAAGTCCATTTTTAAAAGCCCTATGGCTTTTTCTGAAACATTTAAGTCTAAAGAGTACATATCGTACTGGGTAATAATTCTTTCTTTTTTGCTGTCCCACTGCAGAGGGACATAACTCGTCAATTCTCTATCTGCAATCACAACGCCCGCCGCGTGAGTTGAGGCTTGGCGTGAAACGCCGCCTAGCTTTCCGGCCAAGTCCAAAATTCTTTTTGTCTCCTCTTCATTTTCATAGGCAATTTTAAGTTCCGGATTGGCTGATAAGGCTTTTTCGACTGTCATCTCTGAGCCTTGTGAGCCAAAAGGAATCATTTTAGCCAACCTGTCACCGGTTGAATAAGGAAAATTTAGAACGCGAGCGACATCTCGAACAGCCATTCTCGCTTCCATTTTGCCGAAGGTGATAATTTGCGCGACTTTATCCTTACCGTATTTCTCTGTTACATAGGCAATCACCTCATCCCGACGGTCATCGGCAAAATCTAAATCTATATCCGGTGGGGTTGGACGCTCGGGGTTCATAAAGCGCTCAAACGGCAACATATGTTCTAAGGGGTCAATTGAAGTAATTCTCAAAACATAAGAAACCAGCGACCCGGCGGCCGAACCTCTGCCTGGACCAACGCGAATACCTTGGCTCTTCGCCCAATTAACAAAATCAGCAACAATGAGGAAATAAGTCGCAAAGCCCTTTTTGATAATAATTTCCAGTTCGTAATCTAAACGCTGTCTAATCTGCTTTTCTTTTTCCCCTGTTGCATCAGGGAAACGAAGTGCCCAGCGCTCGTTGACCAAATCACGCAAATGTTCTTCTGCGGATTTGCCCTGCGGCAATGGATAGTGAGGCAAAATCCAATTTCCCATTTCTATTTCGACTTGGCACTGACGGGCGATTTTCACTGTATTCTCCAAGGCATCTGGTGACGCAGAAAAAAGTTCTGTCATTTCCTGCGGCGAGCGCAGATAGAAATCAGGTGAGGCGAGCATTGACAGTCTATCTTTATCTTCTATCTTTTTCTGTGTTTGAATGGCTAAAAGAGCATCTTGGGCTTGGGCATCATCAGGGTTAACATAATGAACATCATTAGTCGCCACAACCGGAATTCCCAGCTTGCGCGAAAGACGAACTAGCTCGTGGTTTATTTTCTCCTGGTCCGGTATCTTTGGATGGGCCTCAAGCTCAAGATAAAAATTCGAGCCGAAAATTTCCTGCATTTGCTTGGCTTTTTTCTCTGCCTGCTCTTTTTGTCCACGCAAAAAAAGTTGAGGAATCTCTCCACCAAGACAAGCAGAGGTTGCAACTAAACCTTCGCTATACTGGCTAAGAACTTCTATATCCATTCTTGGCTTGTAATAAAAACCCTCCAGGTGAGCGATTGTGACCAGCTTCATTAAATTTTTATAACCCGCTTGGTTTTTAGCTAAAAGGAGAAGATGATACTGGTCAGAGTCAATCTTGGCCTGTTTATCGAAGCGCGAACGGGCCGCGATATAAGCTTCTGTCCCAATAATCGGTTTAATCTCTTCTTCTTTGCAGGCAAGAAAAAAAGGGACAGCACCATACATCGCACCATGGTCAGTAATCGCTAGAGCTTCCATACCCAATTCTTTGGCTTTTTTTACCAGTTCGGGAATTTTACAAAGCCCATCAAGAAGCGAGTATTCGGTATGTACATGAAGGTGAACAAATTTAGCCATCGTTATTTTTAAAGAATACAAACACGATTTCTGCCCGACTGTTTCGCTTGATAAAGGGCTTCATCGGCTCTATTTTTAAAAGAATCTAGTGTTTCCTCTGGCAGCAGTAAAGTTGCTCCGACAGAGACTGTAACTTGAGGTTGTGACTTTCCTTTTTTTAGGTCAAATTCAAACTTAATTTCCTCAATTGTTTCCCTTACCCTTTTCGCTATGTCACCTAAGTATTCCTCTTTAGCACCAGGGAGTAGAGCCGCTAACTCATCTCCCCCTATCCGAGCCGGATGATCTCCTGGCCGAACTGAGTGAAATAGAGTTTCTCCAATTTTTTTTAAGACCGCGTCGCCGACATTATGGCCATAAGTATCATTCAGATTCTTAAGATTATCAAGATCGATATACATTAGCCCCAAAGGGGCACCAGTCCGTCGGCAGAAATCCATCACGCGAGGAAGAGTTTCATCAAAAGTATCTTTATTAAAAATTCCGGTCAGCTTATCCTTTTTCCCCTTTGTTTCTTGTTCTGAATACCGTTGTGCCCACTGACCAAACACCGCTCTTAAATCTGTCTCTCCTCGCTCTATACGCAAAGCATCCTTTTCTGCTTGCTCCTGCCAATATGCTTCACGATTTATTGTCAGAGATTCTTTTGTTTCAATCTCAGAAGATTCTTCCATACCTACCCCAAACTATTTAACTCTTTTCACCGGAGTTTTTCAAGCCCCGCCTAGACTTACCTTAGAACGTTAATGCGGGGCGCAGACCCGCCGAAAATTGCAGCATGAGGCGTGTATGAATAATACTGAAAAGCCGAATGCAAAGATTAGGCGGGTCAAGAGGTTTCTAAACGGTTTTTCAAAATATCACGTATCTTATTGGCGTCTGCTTTACCTTGTGAGAGCCTAGCCACTTGCCCGACCAAAAATTCCAAAGCTGTCTTTTTCCCTTTTTTAAAATCGTCCACCGCGCTGGGATTTTTTTCTATCGCCTCTAAGATTAATCTTTCCTCTTCTTTTTTGGGCAACTGGGCTTTCTCCTTACTCACCAAAACCAGCTCTACAAATTCGTCAACTGTGTCGGCCTTAATCCGTTTATTAATAATTAAATTGGCGATTTCTTTGGCAAAGACACCTTGCGGTTGAATCTTTTTCACGGCCCTTTCGTAAAAATCTGCCGTCTGGGATGTCTGACTCAAAATTAGAGCGGCAGACTCGGATATACCATACTCTTTCACAAATCTGGCAATTTTCTCTCTAGGTAATTCTGGAATTCGAGACTGGAGACTGGCGACTTGAGATTTACTCCACCGCAGTGGAGGGATATCCGGTTCTGGAAAGTAGCGATAGTCCTCGGCTTCTTCCTTCTCTCTTTGGGTAAAAGTAATTTTTTTGGCCTCATCCCAACCGCGCGTCTGTTTATTACCAATTCCTCTTTCTATCCTAGTTTTTTCAAATTCTTCGCGTTGCCGATTAATCTCAAAATCAATCGCTTGGGCTACAAACCGAAAAGAATTTACATTCTTTATCTCCACTATTGGCGTGAAATAGGTTTTATCACCTTCTATAATTTTGAGATTGACATTTGGTTCACATCTCATCTCGCCTTTTTCCATATCCGCCTCGGCCACGCCCAAATAGCGAACAAGCTTTTGCAATTCTTGTAAGAAGAGTTTTACTTCCTCCGAAGATGAAAAATCTGGTTCGGTTACTATCTCCAAAAGCGGTACCCCCGAACGATTAAAATCAATAAAAGAGCAGCCCGCCTGGTGAATTAATTTCCCTGTATCTTCTTCCAAATGAACCCTTCGTATTCGACATTGACCATTGACCATTGACCATTGACCATTGACGGCCATTGGTAAGTCATATTGGCTAATCTGGTAGCCTTTGGGCAAATCTGGGTAAAAATAGTTCTTCCTATCAAATTTACTAAACAAGCTGACTTCGCAATTAAGGGCCAGTCCCACCAACATCGTCCACTCAATTGCCTTTTGATTGGGATATGGGAGTGCTCCCGGCAGACCCAAACAAACAGGGCAGGTATGAGCATTAGGTTTGACACCAAAATGCACACTAGAGCATGAACAAAACATTTTGCTTTTTGTTGCCAGCTCGATATGGACCTCAAGACCAATAACTGTCTGGCAGGCTCCAAGATTCTTATTGGCTGTTAAAGTTTGCATAGCTGTAAGGCTCTCTTAAAGAATAAAACCAAACAATACCGATGACAACGGCTATTATAAACATCGTCCAAGTGGCTCCTAAAAGGTCAGCAATACTAGCCCCTAAAAGAATTGGTAAAATCGAAACAAGGTTAATAAGGAATCCTAGGGCTCCAAAAACTCTTCCCCGAAACTCCTCCGGTGTTTTTTCCTGAATAAGTGTTTGGGAAGGGACGAGGAAGGAAACATAACACATCCCTAAGAAAAAAATACCCAGTATAGCCAATGGGAGACGCCAAGAGGAGAGATGGGGAATGACCAAACTTAAAACAACCAGCCAGAGAGAAGCGCCTAAAAGGGCAAAATTAATTATTTTTTTCTTGCGTGTTCTTCGCAAAGCCCAAATTACTCCCTGGACACCAAGAATAGCACCTAAACCAAAAGGCAAAACAAAAGCAGGACCGACATCTAAAAGATTAAGATGTAAAACTTCTGTCGCGTAGGAGGGGGTTAAAAGAATTAAGGGGGTAATAATCACTTGCGCAAAAACCATGAGCATCAAAGGGAAAAAAACGGTTGGTTTTCTTCTGATAAAAAGATAGCCCTCTTTAACTTGCCCCCAGAATTCCTGGGGTCCTTTAATGTTATTTTTTACTTTCTGTTTTAGTGTGGGTAGAAAATAAACAGCTACCGCCGCGCAGAAAAGAAAAAAAGAGCCCATGATAAAAAGCACCTCTCTGCCGAGAAGCCTTAAAAGCGGACCTGCCAAACCAAACCCCGCTAAGATGGCACCATAGACGGTAAAAAGAAAAAAACTATTCGCAGCGGGCAGGAGTTTTCTGGGAACAACACGCGGCAAAGTCGCCGCCTCGGCTGGTAGATAAAGCTGATTAGTGAGCGAATAGAGAAAAACAATTCCATAAATTGGCCACATTTTAGTTCCAACCAGAAGGTAAAAAAGAATAATTACCGACTGGGACAAATTAGTCAGAAGCAAAATCTTTCGCCTTTCAACTAAATCAACAATTGCCCCTGAAAATGGCCCAAGAATAACTACGGGAACAATCATAAAAATCCAAACCAGTGAAATAGCGACGGTTGAGCCAGTGGCTTCAAATATTTTTAAGACGACGACAAAATTAATAAGATTAAAGCTTACCTGGGAAAAAATCTGAGAACTCCAAATTTTAAGAAAATCACTGACCCTAACTAGACGGATAAATAAATTTTCTTTCATAAACTTAAATTTTTAATACTTTGCTCAAAGGCGAAACCAACCTGAAACAAAAGTTCTTCACTAAACTGCGGACCCAAAATCTGGATTCCCACCGGCAGACCGCAAGAAAAACCAGCCGGAATAGCCAGGGCGGGAATGCCGGCCAAATTTGCGGTCACGGTAAAAATATCCGAAAGGTACATTTTTAAAGGGTCGTCGGTTTTTTCTCCGAGTTTAAACGGGAGTGTCGGAGAAACAGGAGCAAGAAGACAGTCACATATCGCAAAAGCTTTATCGAAATCTTCTTTAATTAAGGTCCTCACTTTTTGGGCTTTTAGATAATATTGGTCATAGTAGCCGGCGGATAAAGAATAAGTCCCCAACATAATTCTTCTCTTGGCTTCATCACCAAACCGCTGGCGTTCATACCCATATCTTATTCCATCATATCTGGCTAAATTTGAAGAGACTTCTGCTGTTTGGATAAGATAATAAGCGGCAGTGGCGTATTGAGTATGAGGAAGGGAAATTTCGACTATTTTTGCTCCTAAATTCTCTAATATTGAAAGCACTTCTTTGACTTTTTCTTTCACTTTCTCTTCCACTCCTTCAATAAAATATTCTTTCGGCACGCCAATTTTGCAGTCTTTTATCCCCTTATTTATATTTAAAGTATAATCGGGAACAGGCACGGCCGGACAAGTCGCATCCTTGCCATCGATACCTGCCGTAACATTTAAAATTAAGGCCGAATCATAAACGGTTTTGGTTAAGTGACCAATGGCGTCCAAGGAGGAGGCCATCGCAATGACACCGTAGCGAGAAACCCTTCCGTAAGTTGGCTTTAAACCTACTGTGTTGCAAAATGAAGCAGGTAGACGCACTGAACCGCCAGTATCAGTTCCTGTAGCGGCCAAACACATGTGCATCGCTGTGGCCGCTGCCGAACCACTGCTTGAGCCACCCGGAACACGCTCCAAGTCATAAGGATTTTTTGTCGGGCCAAAATCGGAATTTTCTCCTGAAGAGCCATGCGCCCACGCATCATGATTAGCTTTGCCAATAATAATTGCACCGGCTTTTTTTAGTCTGGCCACTACCGTCGCATCATAAACCGGCACATAGTCCTCAAGAACTTTTGAAGCCGCTGTCGTCCTAATTCCCTTTGTACAAAAGTTATCCTTAATTGCTATCGGAATCCCTAAAAGCTCTTTGTTGTCTGCCCTCTGTTGTTTGTTGTAAATTTTATCGGCTTCTTCTGCCTCTTGGAGAGCTTCTTTTTCACAAATTGTTATAAAAGCATTTATTTGACCATTGTGCTTTTTTATCTGCTCCAGGCACGAAGTCACCAGCTCAAATGAGGAAAACCTTTTTTCTCTTAAACCTTCTTGCACCTCTTGAATTGTTAATTGACAAAGGTTGGCCATATCACTTGAAAATCGCTTTTATTTTAAACATACCTTCCTTCTTACTTTTGGCTCCAGAAAGTGCTTCTGCCTGAGAAAGGCAAACTCCAGGCTCATCTTTTCTTAAAACGTTCTCCAAACCCGTCACCTGACTCGTTGGTTCAATCTGGGCGGTCTGAACTTGGTTAAGAATTTCTACATACCCGAGGATAGCTGACAGTTGTTTTTGAAATTTCTCAATTTCTGCGCCTTTTAGACTCAAATTAGCTAACTTCGCCACATGCTCAACTTCTTTTTCAGTTAACTTTGTTGTTTGCCTGCCTCGCCGACAGGCGGGTTGTTTGTTGTTTGTTGTCGTCATTACATTTCTCTTAAAGCCTTAATTCTTTCCTCCACCGGGGGATGGGTGAGAAAAAGTTTGGTTAACCAACTCGTTGCCTTTTTGCCTTTAAACGGATTTTCAATATAAAGATGAGCGGTCGCAGTTGAGGCCTGCCTGAGTGGTGTCCGGTCAGAAGAAATTTTCTCCAAAGCACTGGCTAAACCATCAGGGTATCGAGTGAGCAGTGCCCCGGAAGCATCAGCCAGAAACTCTCTTCTTCTTGAGATAGCCAGTTGAATTAATTGGGCGGCCAGAGGAGCAAGTATTGCTGCCACCAAGGCTAAAATTAGAAAGATACCATTCCCCCGCTCGCGATTATCATCATCTCCACCGCCGAAAAATCGCGCCCGGAGGAAAAAATCCGCCAAAAGAGCCACTAATCCAACTAAAATAACCACAATTGTCATTAAGCGCGTATCGTAATTTTTAATGTGGGAAAGTTCATGGGCAATCACTCCCTCAAGCTCTAATTTATTCAGCTTCTGGAGAAGTCCCGTGGTCACCGCCAACGCCGCGTGAGCGGGACTGCGTCCAGTAGCAAAAGCGTTTGGCGCCTCCTCAGACATCACATAAATTTTCGGCATCGGTGTACCCGCACCAATACAAAGATTCTCCACCGTGTGAAAAAGTGTCGGATTATCTTTTTCTTGAATTTGTTTGGCGCCGGAAAGCGCCATCACAAGCTTGTCCGACCAATAATAAGAACCCAAGTTAATAAGTCCTGAAATAATAAAGAACATCCCCAAAAATCCCAAAGCGCCAGGTCCGCGATAGCCCAAAGCGAGAGTAAAAATATAAGCTACCGCGACGATAAAAAGGGAGAAGAAAAACATTATCAACCAAGTTCTGCGGCGATTGGAGTCAATCTGATTATAGATGGTCATCTGAAATAGAATAATACATGGATTTCCCCCACTTGACAACCCCCCCCACCCGTGTTATTAATGCTTCAACAACCAAAATGTCACAAGCTGAAGCCCCAAAAACTGAAGAGCTAGAACTGGAAAAAAGAAATTTCATCTCTCTGCTAGAAAAAAGGCAAATTGCCGCCAACACTCTCCTTTGTGTTGGCCTAGATTCTGACTTTTCAAAATTACCTGCTGCATATAAATACTACGGAATCAGAATTGTTCTTCAAGAGTTTAATCGTAGCATCATCCAAGCAACTGAAGATTTAGTTTGTGCCTATAAACCAAACATCGCTTTTTATGAAGAGCACGGAAATACTGGATTTGATGCCCTACTTTGGACCACCGAATTCATTAGAAAAGAATATCCCGATATTCCTATCATTCTTGATGCGAAAAGAACCGATATCGGTAATACCAATTTGCCTTATGCGCGAATGGCTTTTGATTATTTTGGGGCTGATGCCATTACCGTTAATCCTTATTTTGGGGGTGAGGCTATCCAACCCTTCTTAGATCGCAAAGATAAAGGAGTAATTGTTCTTTGTCGTACCTCTAATCCCGGAGCCAAAGAATTCCAGGATCTTTTAGTCGATCACCCAGAACTAGGAAGAGTCCCGCTTTATCAAGTTGTGGCTTATCGAGCCGCTCACGAATGGAATAAAAATGGTAATGTTTGTCTCGCGGTAGGGGCAACTTATCCCGAAGAATTGGTTCAGGTCAGAAAAATTGTGGGCGACATGCCGATTCTGGTTCCAGGTTTGGGCGCTCAAGGGGGTAAACCAGAAGATATTGCAGCCGCCCTTAATAGTCAAAAAAGAGGTATTATTGCCAATAATGCCCGGGGAATTATTTTTGCCCCACCTCAAGAAGGTGAAAATTTTGCTCAGGCCGCTCGTCGTGAAGCCCTGAAATGGCGAGACGCCATCAACCAATATCGTTAAATTAAAAAATGGCTAAAGAAATTCCTATTAATCCTGATTTACACCCCGAGGGTTTAACTGAAACTCAAGAAAGATTAGCTCTTTCTTTATTTGAAATCGATGCCATTAAATTTGGTGCTTTTCGTCTTAAACTGCACGAAACAAATCCCGAAGCACCGCTAAGTCCCTACTACATTGACTTAAGAGTCTTACCTCGACACCCACAAATAATGAGAGAAGTAGCCAAAGCATACGCTGAATTAGCAAAAGGTGCCCAGGCTTATGATGCTTGTTTGGGAATTCCTGACGCCGCCAATTCCCTGGCGACTGCTTTTGCCTTAGAAACCAATACGCCTCAAATTTATCTTCGTAAACAAGAAAAGATGGGTCACGGAATTCCCGGTAGTTTTATGACGCCTTTCACTATAGGAGAAACAGTTTTGTTGATTGATGACATAGTTACTCGGGCCGACAGTAAGCTTGAAGCAATTGCTACTTTAGAAGAAGCGGGTTTAAGAGTAAACGATGTCGTTGTTTTGGTCGATCGTGAACAAGGAGGAGAGAAACAACTTGCCGATGCCGGCTACACACTTCACGCCGCTTTCCGCTTTTCACACCTTCTTGCCTTTTATCACCGAGTCGGAAAAATTGATCCCTCCAAATACCAAGAAGCCATGGGTTACTTTACGGCTAACCGATGAGCAAAGAACTCCTCAGACTCCCCGGACTTGTTGATCCTCATGTTCATCTTCGCGAACCTGGTGCAACCCAGAAAGAAGATTTTTATACCGGAACCTGTGCGGCTCTAGCTGGTGGTTATACTACCGTCATCGACATGCCCAACAACCCAGAGCCAACAACAACCACTGAAGCTCTTAGAGAAAAAATACGCTCCGCTTCGGCAAAAACCGTTTGTGATGTCGGCTTTTATTTTGGCGCTACCGAAACCAATTTCCCTGAATATCCAATGGTGGAAAATGAAGTTAAGGGACTGAAGATTTATCTTGATAGCACCCATGGTTCGCTTTTGGTCGATACATTGCAGGGTTTGGTAAATACTTTTCAGTATTGGTCTGGCCAAAAACCGATTCTTGTCCACGCCGAAGATTTATCTGTAGCCAAAGTAATTGGTCTGGTGGCAATTTTTCGAAAACCAACCCACTTTTGTCATATTAGTCTGGAATCAGAAATCGAGTTAATTAAAAAAGCTAAAGAACAAGGCCTACCAATTACCTGCGAGGTTACCCCCCATCATCTTTTCTTGACAGAAGAAGATGAAAAAGTTTTGAAAGGGTTCGGTCGAATGAAACCTCCTTTAAGGAGTGGTAGTGATGTTGATGCTTTATGGAAAAATTTGGCAGTAGTAGATATAATTGCTTCTGATCATGCTCCCCACACAATTGAAGAAAAACAAAGCGACAATCCTCCCTTCGGGGTCCCCGGACTTGAAACAACGCTTCCTCTCCTACTTACAGCTGTAGCTGAAAATCGTTTAACTTTAGAGAAGTTAATTGAATTGATAAGCACTAACCCGCAACGAATTTTCCGTCTTAAATCCTCAGAAAGTACATTTATTGAAGTTGATTTAGCAGAAAGTTGTTTATTAGATAATAAAAATCTGAAAACAAAATGCGGTTGGACGCCATTTGAGGGCAAAAGGGTTTCTGGAAGAATAAGGCGTGTTTTTTTAGGGGGTAGAAAAGTTTTCGAAGACGGAGTGGTCTTAGCTTCGCCTGGCTCTGGTAAAATCTTACTTTAAGAATCTATGTATAAAGAAGTTTTTCGTCCTTTACTTTTCAAGAGCAACCCTGAAACAATTCACGAAGCAACACTTGCTGCCCTCAAAGTTGCGGAAAGTTCTCCGTTTCTTCGTCAGTTTTTAAGAAAGATATTCGAGTATCGCGATCCAAGACTAGAAGTTGAATTATTCGGACTAAGTTTTAAAAACCCGCTCGGCTTAGCCGCAGGGTACGATAAAAACGCAGAAGTTGTTAACGCCTTATCTACTCTCGGTTTTGGTCATCTGGAAATAGGAACAGTAACCCCTTTTCCGCAAGAGGGAAGTCCCCGTCCAAGAATTTTCCGCCTTCCCCAAGACAAAGCAGCTATTAATCGAATGGGGTTCCCCAATCAGGGTGCAGAAAAATTTTGTCAAAACTTAACAAAACACAACAAGGAAAGCTCTGTTCTCGGAATTAATATCGGCAAAGGTAAAGATACGCTTATCGAAAAAGCTTCGGAAGATTACACTTATCTTTTAGAAAAAGTTTTTCCTTATGCCGATTATATTGCTGTCAATGTAAGCTCTCCTAACACTGTCGGTCTTCGCCAACTTCAGGCAAAAGAGCTTCTCTCTAACTTATTAAGCCAAGTAAGAGAAAAAAATCTGGAAACAGCCAAACAGCGAAGTGTGAAAGCTCTACCAATTCTAGTGAAAATCGCCCCAGATTTAACGTGGTCGGAGCTAGATGATATTTTAGAGATAATTATGGCCGAGAGAGTAGATGGTCTTATCGCTACAAACACGACTATCCAAAGACCAGTGTTTTTAAAAAATTCCTTACGAACAGAGGTTGGAGGATTAAGTGGCAAACCATTAAAGGCTCGCTCCACGGAAATTATTCGCTATGCTTTTCAACGAACAGAGAGAAAACTGCCAATTATCGGCGTTGGGGGTGTTTTCGATTTTAGAGATGTTATTGAAAAGATTGCGGCTGGGGCAAGTTTGATTCAAGTCTTTACTGGGCTTGCCTACGAAGGTCCTTTTATGGTTAAAACAATCAACCGCTCACTAGTCTCCTATATGGAATCTCTGGGTATTTCTTCAATCGCCGAGTTAAAAGGTACCAAGCCCTTCTAAAACTCTACCTTAACATCTTTTTTCTCTTCTTCTTCAGCCTCGAAGAACTCGGCGGGTTTGAAGCCCAGCATGCCGGCCAGTATTACGTTCGGGAAAACTCTTATTTTAGTATTAAAATCCAAAACATTGGAATTATAAAACTGGCGGGCGTAGGCCACTTTTGACTCCGTATCCGAAAGTTCATCCTGAAGCTGTTTAAAATTTTCACTTGCTCGAAGGGCCGGATAAGCTTCCGCCACCGCAAACAAGCTTTTTAGAGCACCGGCGAGCATATTATTTGCCTGTGCCGCCTCTTTAGCTCCCGTGGCTTGCATTAAAGCCGAGCGCGCCTTGGTAACATTTTCAAACACTTCCTTTTCGTGCTTGGCGTAGCCCTTTACCGCCTCAACCAAATTCGGAATCAGGCTCGAACGCCTCTTTAACTGGACATCAATCCCCGACCAAGATTCTTCCACTCTCACCTTAGCCTTAACCAAACCATTGTACAAAGACCAAAGAAAAATTCCGATGACAACGATAATTCCTACAATCAATAAAATTGGCATAAATTTTATTCACCCCCTCCCTAGCGT
>Ga0299915_10000702_pt1 | contig 25033 bp, 15 predicted proteins | sample RVTome_13_FD_200263 | JGI IMG/M metagenome (GOLD analysis project Ga0299915, IMG submission 200263) | Soil microbial communities from uranium-contaminated site in the Upper Colorado River Basin, Wyoming, United States - RVT92D227 (version 2) ... | reverse complement strand
CAACGATGCGTCGGTCGCGTTCACCGAGATCGAGGAAGACTTCTTTCGCGCCGGCACCGAGAAGACGCAGCCGCCGCCGAGGCTCGAGTCGTTCGATGATCTCGACGAGGGCTATCAGCCCGTCGGCTTCTGGGATCGCCTGCGCGGCAAGAGGCCGCCGAAGCCCCGGCGCTGATCCGGCCTCAGCGCGCCGGCCACTCGAGCTGCACGCCGCCGCGCTCGCTGCTCACGCGTAGCTTGATGCCCGACTGGATCGCCACCGCGGAGCCGGTGTTGGACTTTCGCGGGAACCGAGCGATGTACGCGGTCGCGAAGTCACCCATGGCCGGGAACTCGGCACGTAGCACCAGCGACGGGCGCTTGTCCTTGACGATCTCGAGCGGCTCGATCTCGTCGCCGCTATCGTCGAGGATCCTGACGCGCCACACGCTCTTCTGGCCGCGGTCGAGATCGTTCTCGCGGCGATCCCACGTCGCGACGAGGAGCTGGATCTCGATCGGCCCCGCGACCTCGGCCTCGGCCTGCGCGATGCGTTGCTCGCGAGCCGCTCCGACGAGGCCGCGCGCCTCGGCGTCCTTCTTCGCGTAGGCGAGGCGCCACTCGGGAGACTTGTACGTCGCCGCGAGCTGCATCACTTCCTGGTACGGGCCGCGCAGGGTGGTCTTGCGCGTCCAGTCCTGGGTGACTTTTTGATAGGGCGAAGGGCTCAGGCAGCCGGCCGCCAGCGCCAGCGCCACGAGCGCCCAGTGGATCGACGATCGCTTCATAGGAAGTTGTTGCGCGTGAACAGCGTCGTGAGGGGGGTGATCGCAGCGACCGCCTCGCGCCCGCCCTCGAGTCGATCGACGAGCGCGACCGCGCGGAGCACGACGAGCCCGGCGAGCTTCGAGCGCTCGATCGCCTTGATCGTGGCAGCGCCGGTGGTGATGACATCCTCGAGGATCACGACCTTGGAGCCGGGTGCGAGGTTCGTGCTCTCGACCCACTGATTCGTGCCGTGGCCCTTGGGCTCCTTGCGAACGATGAACGCGGCACGGGGGTGCCCCTGCTGGAAGCTGATGACCGAGGTGGCCGTGGCGAGCGGATCGGCGCCGAGCGTCAGCCCGCCGATGGCCACTGCATCCGGCGCGAGCTCGTCGATCACGGCGTGGAACAGCTCGCCGATCAGGGTCGCCCCCTCGGCGTCGAGGCTGACCTGCTTGCAGTCGATGTAGAAGTTCGACTGCTTGCCGGACGACAGGGTCACTTCGCGCTCGGCAAACGCGCGCGTACGAAGCAGCTCGAGCAAGCGCGTGCGTTTCGGCCCGAGGCGCTCGAGACACGCTAACGCGGGATCGATCTCCATCTGTCGCGACGCTACCACGGCCCGATGATTTGACGCGCTCGGGATCACCTTCTAGAGTTCCCCGAACCGCGTGCACCTCGTCGACGAAACAGACGCCGTGCCGATCCGCTCGAACGACGAGCTGATCGCGTACTTTGCAGATGCGGGCAAGCCGGTCTCGGACTGGCGCGTGGGCAGCGAGCACGAGCTGATCGGTGTGCTCGCCGAGACCGGGGTCCCTCCGACCTACGAGGGACCGCGCGGCATCGGCACGCTGCTCGACTGGTTCGCGGACCGCGGCGGCACGCCGGTGATCGAGAACGGGCACATGATCGCCCTGACCCGCGGCGAGTCGCAGCTCACGATCGAGCCGGGCGGACAGTTCGAGCTCGCGGCTCGACCGGTCGACGACGATCGCAAGCACGCCATGGATCTCGAGGAGTACCTCGACGCGCTCGGCAAGGCCTCGCGGGAGCTGGGCATCGCGTGGCTCTCGATCGGGCTGCGGCCGTTCGGTGGTCGCGACGACATCCCGTGGATGCCGAAGGAACGCTATCAGCGGATGCGCGAGTACCTGCCGCGAGTCGGTACGCGCGGCCTCGACATGATGCTGCGCACCGCGACCGTGCAGGCGAATCTCGATTTCTCCGACGAGGCCGACGCCGCCGCGAAGCTGCGCTGTCTGTACTCGGTGACCTCGATCCTCACCGCGCTGTGGGCCAGCTCGCCGATCGTCGAGGACAAGATCAGCGGATATCAGAGCTACCGGGCGTGGATCTGGCGCGACACCGACAACGCCCGTGCAGGCCTGTTGCCGTTCGTGTTCGAGCGCGACGACATCTTCCGTGCGTACACCGAGTGGGCGCTCGACGTGCCGATGTTCTTCGTCCATCGCGGCGGCTACCGCCAGGTGGCACACGACCTGACGTTCCGGCGGTTCATGCGCGAGGGCTGGCAAGGCGAGGTCGCCACGCACGCCGACTGGGCGCTCCATCTGTCGACGCTGTTCCCCGAGGGCCGGCTCAAGAAGTTCATCGAGGTGCGCGGCTGCGACTGCGGCTCGCTCGGGATGATCGCCGCGCTCGCACCGATGATGCGCGGCCTGCTCTACGATCCGACCGCATGCGCCGCCGCCACCGCGCTCACCGCATCGCTCTCCTTCGAGCAGCGCCAGCAGCTCGCCGAGGAGGTCCCCTTGCAGGGCTTCGCGGCCCGCGCCGGCACCCGCTCGATCGGCGAGCTGGCCCGCGAGCTCGTCGCGATCGCGCGTGATGGGCTGTCTCGCGTGGCGCCCGGATCGCTCTCGCTGCTCGCGCCTGTCGAGGAGATCGCGGCCTCGGGTCGCACGCAGTCGGATCGCATCATCGAGATCTGGCAACAGCACGAGGGCGATCGCCGCGCGCTGATCCGCGCGCTCGCCCATCCGGGCCTCGGCGCCTAGCTCGGTCCCGCCACGCGGTCAGCGCTCGAAGTCGTCATCTTCATCGAAGTCGATCAGCACTCCGTCGTCGGTGGTGGCGCGGACCGGGAGGTTCGACGGATGCTGCATGCGGCTCGCCTGCGCCGCGGGCGGCGTGACCACGCGACCCGAGCCACTCTGGTGAGCCGGGGTCTGGGGCTTCGGGCGCGGTGACTGCGCCGATGGCCGGATCGTCGGTGTGCCGCGGGCGGGCAGCTCCGTCGACGCGTGCGGGATCGAGAGATCGTCGAGATCGACGTCGAGCGCCTCGAGTGCCGACTCGAGATCGACCTCGTCATCGATCCCGCCCAGGGCGGGTGGCGGCCCCCGGAGGACGTACGGCTCGTTGTAGATCGGTGCGCTCGTCGGCAAGCCCCGCGGTGCCGGCGGCACGATGCGCGGATCGACGGGATTGTTACGCGCGCGGACCTTCTCGGGACCGATGTCGATCACGTCGCTCTGATCGAACTGGTTCGGCGCGACGAACCCCGCGTGCGGCGCGTCGAACTCGAGCGAGTCGCCGACGGACACGTCTCCGGCGAGCGTGAAGCTCGAGTCGCCTTGCTCGTCGAAGATCGGCCGGATCGGCTCGCCCGGCGGCGTCGGAGTGAACGTCGCGGGGGCGCCGAAGTCGCCGCCCTCATCGTGCTCCTCGAAGGCAGCGAGCGCGTGCCCTGCACTCGCGACTCGCGGATCGAGCTCGCCGAGGCTCTGCTGGAATTCGTCGCGGCGCTGGTAGAAGCCCTCGTCGGGCGCGGCCTCGTACGGGTCGCTCTCTTCTCCGAGATCGAGTCGCGACGCGAAGTCGGAGTGGCTCGGACGTGCGGGTTCGAGCTCGCGGCTACCCGACGCGTCGGCCTCGCCATGCGCCGACAGGAGATCTGCGTCGTCGGCGTCGGCCTCGGCGAGGATCTCGAAGTCGTCGACCTCTTCGATTCCATCCACATCGAGGGTGAAGGCGTCGGCTTGCGCGTCGGGGGTGGACTCGCCGCCGGTCGTCGCGAGCTCGCCGGCATCGCTGTCGAGCGTGCGGCCGTACGCGTCGACAGCCTCCGGCGCCTTGGCGTCGAGGTGCTCGTCGAGCGTGCCGCCCTCCGGAGCTTCGTAGCGCTGGATGTACTCCGGCTCGGCTCGCCGGGTCGCCTCGGGCGTTGCGACGTGACCCTGATCGAGCTTGCTTCGCTCGTAGAGCCCGCTCGCCTCCGCGATCCCGAGGTCGTCGTGCTCGGCCTCGGCTTCGAACTCGGCGAGGTGCGCATCGAGGCGTTCGGCGAGCGCGGCGTCCTCTCCCGATGGCCGCGTCGCGAACGAGTGCTCGTCGAACGCACGGGGATCGGGCTCGGCACCGATCTGCGTATGCTCGACCTCCTCGAAGTCGTCCTCGCTGAGCTGGTGGATCTCGTCGTGGATCTGCTCCGGATCGACCTCGTGCTCGACGGGAGCCAGGGCGGGATCCGGCTCGTCACGAATCAGGATCTTGTCGACCGACGCTCCCGGCTCGGTGATGACCTCGTTCGCCGCGCCGGGCGTACGCAGCCCCTCGTCGACCTCCCTGAAGCTATCGCGGTCGCGCTCCGCGTCCTCCGCGTCGTCATCGACTCGGCGCCGATGAAATGCGTCATCACGCGCCTGCTCGCGCGCCGCGTCTTCGTCGGCGACCGGGAGCCGTCGTCCTTTGGCTGCCGCAGGTTCCAGTGCAGCGGTGGCCGTCGCCGGGTCCACGATCATCGCGGCGGGTTGCGGCGCCACGATCTCCACCGGCGCCACGACCGGCGACTCGCTCACCGCAGGGGTCCCCCCCTCGGCGCGCGCGTCGACCGCAGCGACGTCCGGGAGGTGCGCGACCACGTCGGCTGCATCGACGACCGGTGGCTCCGAACCGGTCGCCCGCGCGTCGACGACCGGCGGCTCCGAGACGGCCGGCGGCGGGGCCCATCGGGCGTCGCGCCGGATCGCCGCGCCACCGAGCTGCTTTGCGAGCTCCGCCGAGGCTGCCTCGATCCCGATCTCGATCGGCGCCGCTGCTGCGTCGAACAACGCATCGAGCTCGGCATCCAGATCCCCTCCGGCGAGCAACCGTGCGCGTACGAGCACCGCGGCGACGTCGACCTCGTCGTCGAGCCCCGGCACGGTCACCACCGAACCCACCGGTCCCGAGGCAGTCGCGATCACCTCGTTGATCGCGGGTCGCTTGCGGCGCGACGGCTCGGGCGCCAGCGGAGCGAAGCTCGGCGGCCTCGCTACCGCGATCGGTCCGGTCGGACGGCGCGCGGCCGTGAGCAGACCGTCGTCGCGTTTCGAATCGTGGATCGGCGCCGGGACGGCAGTGCTCGGGGCATCCTTGATCGAGGTATCGACGACATCGGCCCGGCGCGCGGCATCGATGTCGGCCGGCATCGGGATCGCTACCTCGACGAGGCCGAGCTGTCGTCGTCGCTCCAGCATCCGCAGGATCAAGTCGCGGCTCTCGCGCGTCACGCGCATGAGCTCGATCGCCATCCCGAACGTGGCCTTCGGGTCGCCCGGATCCGGCGCCTTCACGGCCTTGACGCGACCGAGCCCGACCAGCGCCGTCTGCTCGTTCGCGAGCCGCAGCTCGAACTTGATCTCGGCGCCGACGGTCTGCACCGAACGCGTCGGCAGGAACAAGCCCGACTTGCCGACGTTGGGCGCAAATTTCTGCACCATCGCTTCGACATCGTCGTAACGCAGCTTGATACGGAGCACGACCGGACCCGCGGGGCGAGTCCCGCTTGGTTCATCGGGAGCCATGGCTGGACCCGTCAGCGGGCCGACGTGAATTATCCCGCTCATCGCGCGGCAGCGTCAAACCGGAGGACGTCGCGACCATCGGCAACCCCCCTGTTCGGTGACGGGATCGAGGTTCCCAGCACGGCACGGCCAGATCGGAAAGGATCTCATGATCTCGCCAGGTTGAGCTCTCCCACGAGCTCGCCTGGGTGCACCTCGCTACGCGTGGTCTTCGACCCACTTGCGCGCGAACACGAGTGCCTGCGGAACGCCACCGGCGTCCTTGCCGCCGCCTTGCGCCATCTCCGGGCGCCCGCCCGCACGTCCCCCGAGCTGCGCGGCGACCTCGCCGAGGAGCTTCCCGGCGGACAGCTTGTCGATCAGATCCTTGGTGACCATCGCCACGAGCTTGACCTCGGCACCACCCATGCCCGCGAGCACCACGACACCCGATCCGAGCTTGTCGCGGAGCTGATCACCGGTATCGCGGAGCACCTTCGCATCGTCGACCTCGACCGCCGCGGCGAGGACCTTGATGCCCTTGATGAGGACCGCTTCGGAGAGCAGATCGCGGCCGCCGCCACCCGACGCGATGCGCTGCTTCAGCTTCTCGATCTCGCGCTCGAGCGAGCGCTGCTCCCCGAGGAGCTTGTCGACGCGCGCCGCGACCTCGAACGGCTGCGCCTTGAGCCGCTCGCCGACCTTGCCGAGCTCGTCCTCGAGCCGGCGCAGGTAGTCGAGCGCGTTGATGCCGGTGACGGCCTCGATCCGGCGCACGCCCTGGGCGACGCCCGCCTCGTTGACGATCTTGAACAGGCCGATGTCACCCGCGCGGCGCACGTGCGTGCCGCCGCAGAACTCGAGCGATTCGCCGCCGATCGAGACGACACGCACCTTGTCGCCGTACTTCTCGCCGAACATCGCGACCGCCCCCTTCTGCTTCGCCTGCTCGAGCGGCAGCACCTCGACGACCGAGTCGCGATTCGCGCGGATCTCGGCGTTGACCCAGTCCTCGACCTCGCGCTTCTGGTCCTCGGTCATCGGCGTGCCGTGGGCGAAGTCGAAGCGCAGCCGATCGGGCGACACCAGCGAGCCCTTCTGCGCGACGTGACCCCCGAGCGTCTTCTTCAGCGCGAGGTGCAGGAGATGGGTGGCGGAGTGGTTCGCGCGGATGCGCTCGCGGCGCTCGTCGTCGACGGCGAATGTCACGTGGTCGCCCACGGCGATCGCGCCTTGCGTGACCTCGCCCACGAGCACGTGGACATCTCCGGTCGGCTTCTTCGTATCGTCGACCCGCACCTTCGCGGCCGCCGAGCGCAGCTCGCCGGTATCGCCGACCTGCCCGCCGCTCTCGGCGTAGAACGGCGTCTGGTCGAACACCAGCTGGACCTTCGCCCCGATCGACGCACGATCGACCCGCTGGCCTTCGACGAGGATCGCCTTGACGACGCCCTCGCCGCTCGTGCCGCGCCCCTCGTATCCGAGGAACTTCGTCGCGCCGACCTCGTTCGCGACGGTCTTGATCTCGCCCGCGATCGCCTCCTGATCGGAACCGACGAACTTGCTCTTCGCCTGGGCGGCCTCCATGGCGGCCTTGTAGCCGGCCTTGTCGACCCCGTAGCCGCGCTCGCCGGCGATGATCTCGGTGAGATCGTCGGGGAAGCCGAACGTGTCGTACAGGGTGAACACGGCGTTGCCCGGCACCTGCTGCTCCCCGGCCTTGGCCATGCGCGCGAGCTCGGTATCGAGCAGCTCGAGCCCTCGCTCGAGCGTGTTCCGGAACCGCTTCTCCTCCTCGAGCGCGACGTCCTTGATCGTCGATCTCCGCTCGACCAGCTCCGGATACTGCGCCCCCATCTCGGCGATCACGCGATCGCAGACCTCGTGCATGAACGGCTTCTCGATCCCGAGCAGCTTGCCGTGTCGCACGGCGCGCCGGAAGATCCGCCGTAGCACGTACTCGCGCCCGGTCTTGTCGGGGAACACGCCGTCGGCGATCAGGAACGTCGAGCATCGAGCGTGATCCGCGATCACGCGCATCGAGGTGTCCGCGTCGGGATCCTTGCCGTACGTCTTGCGCGACAGCTCGGCGGCGGTCGCGATGATGCCGGTGAACAGGTCGGTGTCGTAGTTCGACTTCACGCCCTGCACCACGCTCGTGACGCGCTCGAGCCCGGCACCGGTATCGATCGACGGCGCCGGCAGCGCGAACAGCTGGCCGCCTGCGGTGCGGCGCTCGAACTGCATGAACACGAGGTTCCAGATCTCGAGCCAGCCCTTCCAGCTCTCCGGATCGGTCGTCGGCCACCCGACCTTGCCGTGCATGGGGTGGAGGAAGTGGATCTCCGAGCACGGGCCCATCGGGCCGGTGTCGCCCATCATCCAGAAGTTGTCCTTCGCGCCGAGCCCGATCACGCGCTCGTCGGAGAACCCGGTGACGCGCTTCCAGATCGCGCGCGCTTCGTCGTCGGCGCCGATCCCGGGCAGCGAAGGATCACCCCCGAAGATCGTCACGCACAGCCGCGACTGATCGATCCCGTAGACGCGCGTGAGCAGATCCCACGCCCACGCGATCGCGTCCTCCTTGAAGTAATCGCCGAACGAGAAGTTGCCGAGCATCTCGAAGAACGTGTGGTGGCGCGGCGTCTTGCCGACCTCGTCGAGATCGTTGTGCTTGCCGCCGGCGCGCACGCACTTCTGCGAGGTCGTCGCACGCTTGTAGCCACGGGCCTCGGCCCCGGTGAACACGTCCTTGAACTGGACCATCCCCGCGTTCGTGAACAACAGCGTCGGATCGTTGGAGGGAACGAGCGAGCTCGAGGACACGACCTCGTGGCCATGCCCCTTCCAGAACTCGAGGAATGCTCTACGGACTTCGGCTGCCTTCACGCCGACAAGCTAGCACCACCGACGTCAGTACAGATAGCCGACGGTGAACGCCGCGCCGAGGTACGTATCGCGTGCGCCGAACACGTCGACCTCCATGTCGGCATCGCGACCGGTCGTCAGGGCTCCCTTGCCCTTGAACGTGAAGCCGATCGTCTCGAGCTTGATCGCCGCGCGCGCGAAGATCGCTCCGGTGATCGCGTAGTCGCCTCCGATCTCACCCTCGAAGCCGCTGACCGTCGCGGCGCCGTACTGATCGGCCTTCTGCATCTGGCCGGTGTTCGAGAACAGCATGTAGCTGAGGTTCGCGTTGAGCACGATCTTCTCCGACACCGGATACCGGAAGAACACGCCCGGATCGATGATCGTGTAGTTGACGTTCGGCAGATCGACCGGCCCCTGGATCTGGAACTTCTGCTTGCCGAACCGCAAACGCCCACCGATCACCGGCGACGTCGCCGACTTGCCGAACGGGTAGCGGAACACGGCCCCGACCGCGAACCGTTGCGCGGCGGTGTCCTTCTTCTGCCCGCCGGCCTCCGAGCTGATGAGCAGCGCCTTGTCGTACATGACCGTGACGCCGGCGTTCTTGAGCATGCCGTCGCTCTTGTGACCGAACGCGAGCGGGTACGCCGTCAGATCGAGCACCGCACCGGGCGCGGGCGTGCCCTTGTAGTTGGGCGGCTTGCCCTGGCCCGCCACGCCCATCGATGGCGCCAGATCTCCGGCGGTCTTCCACGACAACCTGCGAGCCGAGATCGACAGCCCGAGCGTCGCATCGATCGCGCGGTTGCCCGGCGAGAGCGCCAGCGCCTTGTCCATCTTCTCCCCGGGCTCGGCCCGCTCTTCGATCTCTTCGTCCTCGCCGCCCTTCGTCGCGACCTCGTCCTCGCCATCGCCACCCTTCTTCGGGCGCTTCTTCTTCGCCGGCAGCGGGTTCTCCTCCTCGTCGTCCCCCTGCTTCGGCTTGAGCGCGGCTTCCTCGTCGTCGCCCTTCTTCGGCTTCATCGCGGTACCGCCGAACTTGCTCGGCTTCTTCGGCTCCTCTTCCTCGTCATCGCCCTTGCCGGCCAAGGACTTCGATCGACTCTTGGCTGCCTTGGGCTCGTCTTCCTCGTCGTCGCCCTTGCCCGCCTTCTTCTTGGCCGCCTTGGGCTCCTCTTCCTCGTCATCACCCTTGCCGGCCTTCTTCTTGGCCGCCTTGGGCTCGTCTTCCTCGTCGTCGCCCTTGCCCGCCTTCTTCTTGGCCGCCTTGGGCTCCTCTTCCTCCTCGTCGTCGCCCTTGCCGACCCGGTTCGAGTCGAGCTCCGAGATCGCGCCGATCAGCTCGTCCTTCAGATCGCGTGACGCCTCCGCGTCGAGCCGCGGCCCATCGGCCTTCGTGTCGACCTTGCTGGCGACCGCGCCGGTGGTGCCGGCGTGCAGCTTGAGCTTGATCATGTACTGGTCGCGCCGCTTCTCGACCTTGCCCTCGATGACGCCATCGATCTTGAGCTTCTTGGCGACCTTCTTGATGTTCTTCTCGCTGACCTTCGACGCCGACAGCTCCTCGGCGGCGCTCTCCCACTTCTCCGCCGAGACGACCGTGTGGCTCTTCTTGACGAGCTTGACGACCGCCTCGTGGAACTTCTCGGCCTTCTCGCCTTCGAACGGCAGGATGACGACGCGCTTGCGCTTGTCCGCGTGAGCGGTCCCCAGCCCTCCAAGTCCGGCGACCAGGAAGGCGAGCACCAGCCAGCGCTTACTTGTCGAAGCTTTCGATCTCGAACTCGTCATTGCCTGCTCCGGTTTTGGAATCGACGGTCGGCTTCCACCCTTGCTGGTGGCCGCCGGAGACGCCGCGGAAGAGAAGTGCGAAATCGGAGGGACTGGTCGAGTGCTTGACCGCCTCCTCGTACGTCACGAGCCGTTGCTTCACGAGCGTCGACAGGCTCTGGTCGAACGAGATCATGCCGTAGGGATGCAGCCCCTCGGCGATCGCGTTCTTGATCTCGCGGGTACGCGTTGGCTCCTCGATCATCTCGCGCACGCGCTCGGTGTTGATCATGATCTCGAGCGCCGGGACCATGCCCTTGCCATCCGCGCGTGGCAGCAGCCGCTGCGAGATCACGCCGCGCAGCACGCTCGCGAGCGTGAGCCGTGCCTGTTGCTGCTGGTGCGTCGGGAACATCGAGATGATGCGGTTCACGGTCTCGGTCGCGTCCACGGTGTGGAGCGTCGACATCACGAGGTGGCCGGTCTCCGCGGATGTCATCGCGATCTCCGCGGTCTCGAAGTCGCGCATCTCGCCGACCAGGATCACGTCGGGGTCCTGGCGAAGCGCCGCACGCAGCGCGCGCGAGAACGACATCGTGTCGAAGCCGATCTCGCGCTGATTCAGGACCGAGCGCTTGTCGCGGAACGTGTACTCGATCGGGTCCTCGATCGTGACGATGTGATACGCGTACTGCGTGTTGATGTAGTCGATCATCGCCGCGAGCGTGGTCGACTTGCCCGACCCCGTCGCACCCGTGACGAGCACGATCCCGCGACCGGTATTCGCGAGATCCAGCACGGCCTGTGGGAGATGCAAACGGTCGAACGGAGGTACCTCGGGCGGGATCAAACGCATCACCATGCCGACCGATCCACGTTGCTGGAACAGGTTGACGCGGTAGCGAACGCCGTCCGGGGTGCCGTACGCGAGGTCGATGTCGAGGTGCTGCTCGAAGTCCGCGCGCTGCCTGTCATTCATCATGTGGATCGCGAACTGGGCGATCGCCTCTCGGGTCAGCGCCGGGACGTCGCGGACCGTTCGCAGATCGCCCTTGATCCGGAAGATCGGCGGCAACCCGGCCTTCAGATGGACGTCGGACGCCCCGAGCTGGCGGGCAGCGGCGAGCACACGATCGAGGATCTGACTCATTGGTACCCGGGCCTCCTCGGCGAGGCGCGCTCCACGCTCCTGGACTCGCTCGTCGGCAATGAACCCGGACTCCGAGGGTACCACACGGTCCCAGATGTTCCCGTTGGCTTCTCCTGACGCGTAACCGCCGCCAAATGAGGCGAGATAACCCCAGCTGAGTTACCCTTGCTGACGGGATGCGTTGCCCTAGCTGCGGCACCCAGAACGAGCCGGATTCCCGATTCTGTGGCGGATGTGGCGCGCGGCTCTCCGGAACCCTCGCGCCGACCCAGAAGATCCAGGCCGACGCCCAGGTGGTCGCCGCGCAACCCGCACCGGGCCCGCGCACGCCGCAGCGGCACGCCGGTGGACAAGGTCCGGAGCTACAACCGGCCTCCCAGGCCCAACCGAGCGCACAACAAGTCGCGCAACGTCAGGCCCTCGCGAGCGCGCAGCAAGCCGTGCAGCGTCCACCGCCGGCCGTGAGCACGCCGCAACCCGCGCAGCGCCAGCCGAGTGTGCAGCAGGTCGCGCAACGTCAGCCGAGCGCCCAGCGAGCCGTTCCGGCGGGTGGTCCGCAACCGGCGCAGCGATCCTCGAGCGCAGCACCCGGCGCTTACGTCGCTCCACGATCGACGCCGCATGAAGCCGCCACGGCCGCGGTCGGATCCTCGCCACGTCGATCGATGGACGAGGCGATCGCGGTCCCGAAGCGCAACTGGGGCTTGATCGCGGTGGTGTTGGTGTTCGATCTCGGGCTCGCCGCAGCGGGTGCGTACCTGCTCAACGAGGGACTCTCGGCCGGGCAGTCCGAGCCGAACGCCGGCGAGGGCTCCACGGCTCCGGGCATTGCACCGAAGACCGGCTCCATCGAGCCGAAGCCCGGTGGTGTGGCGACCGGCGGAAGTGCGGTGGCGCCCGTCGCGCCGGCCAAGCCCGCGGGCGGCCCCCCAGGCGAAGTCGGCAGCGGCAGCAGTAGCGGTAGCGGCAGCGCGCTCGCGGCCTCGTCGACCGAGCCAGCAGGCAGCGGTTCCGCGCAGGGACGCAAGACCACGAAGCGGCGCGGCCCCAGCAAAGGGCCCCAAGATCCGTACGAGGATCCACTTCCAAGAGAAGTGCCTCAGGGTCCGCCGCTCGGACCTCAAGGCCCACCTCCTCCACCTCCCGACGGCGAACGATGACGACCGACGCCTCGGTCTCGTACCGCCCACAGATCTCGGGCTCTCACCTCGTCGGTGTGGAGGTGCTCGTCCTCGACGGCGACGAGCGCGTGCATGCCGGGATCGCCCAGCTGCTGTCGGAGGCGCAGCTCCACGTCACGTGCGTCGCGACCTCCGATGCCGCGCTCGGCCTCGTCGATCGACAATTCTTCTCGGTCGCGCTCGTCGACATCGACACTCCCGAGCCGCGCGCCGGCATCGAGACGATCCGCGCGATCAAGCGCGCCTCGCCGACCTCGATGGTGATCGCGATGACGCCGCGGCGTTCGTACGACGACGCGGTCGACGCGGTCCGTGCCGGCGCGATCGATCTCATCCTGAAGGCCCCCGACTCGGTCGCCTACCTGAAGGATCGCGTGCTCGATGCCGCCGGTCGCTCGGTCGGCAAGCGCGAGGTCGATTCGGTGCTCGACGACGTCCGCGGCGTCCACGAGGAGTTCCTCCAGCGCTTCATGGAGGCCGAGCGCCGCGCGATCGATCTCGCCGACAAGGCCGCCGGCCGCGACCCATCACGCACCGTCCTGCTCGACGAGCTCCGCGTGCTCGTGGTCGACGAGGTCGATGACTTCGTCAAGGCGATCACCGATTCCGCGCCCAAGGGCTTCGTGTTCGTGCACGCGACCTCCGGAGGCGAGGGGCTCGATCGCATCAGCTCCAGCGCGTTCCACTACGCGATGGTCGCCGAGGACATCACCGATCTACCGTCGAAGACCCTCGCCCGCACGATCCGCAACCAGCACCCCGACACCGTGGTGCTCACGTTCCTCGGCCCCTCGGATAACGGACACGTCGAGCTCGTCGAGACCGCGGGCATGCGCACGCTCGTCAAGCCGTTCACCGAGGCCAAGCAGCTCCTCGATCGCCTCGACGAGCTCGCCGAGGCATGGCGTGCGAAGGCCCGCGAGCGCCGTTACACGCAGGCGTTCCGCGAGAAGCACTACGATTTCCTGCGCCGCTACGTCGAGCTCAAGACGAAGATCGAGCGCGCGCTCCACGACGGCCCGGGCTAACGAGCCGGCTACTCCAGCTGGCCCTGTTGCTGCGTCGGGGTCAGGAAGATGGTGAGCACCTCGGCGTAGCTCGTCACGGCACCCTTGCAGCCGCCGAACGGGGCGGTCTTGTCGGTGCACGTTGCGGTGTTGCTACAGCTGCCCGTATAGGTGAAGCCGCAGTCGGTCGTGACGCCGTTCGCGGACAACGCACACGCACGAAACTCGCCGACCAGCTGGGTCCAGCTGCGATTGGAGCACGCATACATCACCGGTGTGGCCGCGAACAGGTCACCGTAGAAGGCGCCCTCGGCGACGGTGTAGAGGGCGCGTTCGGCGCTCGAGGTCGTGAGTGCCAGGTTCGTGTCGTGCCGCATCGAGATGTTCACGGGCACTCCGTTGACATTCGTGCGGGCGAGCAGACACGCAGTCACCCAGCGCCGCTCGCTGACGGTCGGCACTCGGGTTGCCCAGGCCGGTGCGAGGTTGAGCCAGCCCGGATACGTGTACGACACGCCGTTCGGATCCGTGAGCGTCAGGTTCTGACCGGTCGGCATCGCGCAACCGACGATGAACGACATCACGTCGCGACCCTCCACCGTCGCCATCAAGGCTTGGGCCTCGAGGCTATTGGCAGTGAGCCGGTTGGCGGCGAGCTTGTTGGCAGTGAGCCGGTTGGCGGTGAGCCGGTTGGCGGTGAGCCGGTTCGCACCGACGATCGCGCCTTCGGTCTCGGAGAGCTCCGGCTCGTCATCCAAGCATCCGCCCACGAGGAGAGTGGCAACGACGACGACGATGGCGTGTGGATTCATCATCAGGTTGGATCGGCAGTTACCTGCAACGTCAGGTAGCGTTGGGGTTCGCGAGAGTTGCGTCACGGGTTCCCGACCACGGTGATTTCTCGGATGTGTGTCCTGCTCTCGGTGTCGAGCAGATTCCCGGCGAGGTTCGTGGCGGAGCGCCCTGCCCAGGTCCCGTTCACGTTGGCAGTCAGGATCGTGAACTCGCCGTGGAACTTCGTGGTGACCGGCCCCAGGATCTCGCGTCGCCTCGTGTGCTCGAACACGCTCCCGAGCCCGTTCTTGGCCCAGGTCAGATCAAACGTGAGAGGGCTCGTCGGAGCGCAGCTGAACTCGCCGCTCACGATGTTCAGGACGCAACGATTGACCAGGTAGGTTGTCGGTGTGGTGACCGCCAGATGTGCCGAGGTTCCAGTCGTCGTGAAGGCACTGTTCGGGATCTCACCCGCACCCTGAAACAGGATGAGGAAGTCGGGATCGGTCGCGTCGGGGGTCGCGAATGAGAAGTCGAGAGCCACGGTGTTCGCGATCTGGTCCTGCGATGCATTGAGGAACCCATTCGTGCCCGCGTCATCGACCAGAAACAGGTCGGCGCTGCGGCCGTCCACCTTGATCTTGGTCACCGAACCGTTCCTGACCGCCTGTTCGGTCGAGTCCGTCTCCGATGGAGATTCGAGTGAGCACGCAGCGAGAAGCCCCGTCCAACACACCTTTGCGACACTTCTCATGCTGGGCTTTCCTTCATTGGATCGCAGGTCGTTACAACGACGCTAACGAAAACGAACCCACAACGCCATCACGTACTGGATCGCGCCCGTGAACCTACAGGCAATCCGAGGTCGGCACACCAGTCCCGGTGTGCGCAGCGGGGAACAAGCACTGATGATGTGAAGCGCGCCAGAGGACATTTGCCGACCTCGGAACACACGTTCAGCGGCCGCCCTCGCTCCCGTGGTTCCGCGGTTGCCAGCCATCGAGCAGGCGCATGTACTGGACCCGCTCCCACGCGTGTCGGTCGGGGGTGGCGCCGAGCGCGAGGACGCCGCGCGCCTCGTTGCTGGAGACATACTTCTTCTCGTCGAGCCACCGATCGAGCTGCGCGCGGATGACGCCGACATGGGCCGGGCCACGCTGGAGCAACACCGAAGCAAGCTGCACCACGTCTGCACCGCACACGATCGCCTTCGCGGCGTCGTGGCCCGAGTGTGCCCCGCCGGTGCAGGCGAGGGACAGCTCGGTGCCGGGCGAGAGGATCGCGAGCGCATGCAGTCGCAACGGGAGCTCCCGCGAGGTCGAGAACACGAGCTTGCGGTCGACGTCGAGTGCCTCGAGATCGATGTCCGGCTGGTAGAACCGGTTGAACAGCGTGACGCCACGTGCGCCCACGTGCTCCAGCCGGCGGACAAACGCGGGGACCGACGCGTAGAACGGAGATAGCTTGACGGTGACGGGAACGCGCACGCTGCTCACCACCGCCTGCACCACGGCGAGCTGCCGCTCCTCGACCTGCTCGCCCGAGTCCGCGGGTGACGTCACGACCTCGTAGAGGTTCAGCTCGATCGCGCTCGCCCCACGGGCTTCGAGCTGGCGAGCGTGATCGGTCCACCCTCCGGGGGTGGTGCCGTTGAGCGACGCGAGGATCGGGACGTCGATCCGGTCGCGGAGGCGTTCGAGCTGCGCGAGGTACGGCTCGGCCCCGATCGCGAACACGTCGACATCTGGCAGGAAGCTGCTGGCCTCGGCATCCATGTCGATCCGCGAATCGATGAACCTGTGCGCGGCCATCTGCTCCTCGACGAGCTGCTCCTCGAACAGCGAGTACATGACGACCGCGCCGGCACCCTCGGACACCGCGGTGGCGACCGCCTCGACATCCTGCGAGAGCGGGCTCGCCGCGACGACGAGCGGGCTGTTCAGGGTGAGCCCGAGCCAGGTGGTGGTGAGATCAGCCATGGTCGTCCTCCACGGACACGTGGATCTTCGCGAGCTGCTCGTACAGCGACCAGCGCTGGCGGACGGCCGCTCGCGCCGCCGCGAGGAGCATCGCGTAGCGCTCGGGCGATCGGAGCTCGACCATCCGGAACCGAGCCTCTTGCTCCATGTACCTGGCCACGTCGAGCCGCGGCGCGCGCGAGTCGAGCACGAGCGGCGCCTCTCCATGTCCGTTGCGGTGCGGGTCGTAGCGATAGAGCGGCCACATGCCGCTGTCGATCGCGCGCTTCTGCTGGGTGGGGGAGTGCACGAGGTCGTAGCCGTGCGCGATGCAGGGGCTGTGCGCGATGATCAACGAGGGGCCCGGATGCCGATCGGCCTCGAGGAAGGCCTGCACGGTCTGGGCGCTCCTCGCCTGCATCGCGACCTCGGCGACGTAGACGTGGCCGTAGCTCATGGCGAGCAGGCCGAGATCCTTCTTGCGCGTCGCCTTGCCCGCGGTCGCGAACTTCGCCGCGGCTCCGAGCGGGGTCGCCTTCGATTGCTGGCCACCGGTGTTCGAGTAGACCTCGGTGTCGAGGACGAGGACGTTGACCTTCCGGTGCGACGCGAGGACGTGGTCGAGGCCGCCGTAGCCGATGTCGTAGGCCCAACCATCGCCGCCGACGATCCACACGCTGCGCGGGACGAGGTGGTGGACCACGTCGAGCAGCGCCTTCGCGTCGGGCGAGCGCTCGACATCGAGCAACGTCCCGAGCTCGACGAGCCGGGCGCGCTGTGCCGCGATCCACGTGTCGTCGCCGGGCGTGGACAGCAGGCCCTCGACGAGCGCGGCCGGGAGCCGTGCGGCGATCGCCGCGATCAGCGAGCGCGCGCGTCCGGCGTGGACATCGATCGCGAGCCGCATCCCGAGGCCGAACTCGGCGTTGTCCTCGAACAGCGAGTTCGACCACGCCGGACCGCGACCGTGGCGATCGGTCGTGTACGGGGTCGTCGGCAGGTTGCCGCCGTAGATCGACGAGCAGCCGGTCGCGTTGGCGATCACCAGCCGATCGCCGTACAGCTGGGTGAGCAGGCGGAGGTACGGCGTCTCTCCGCAGCCGGCGCAGGCTCCGGAGAACTCGAACAGCGGCAGGCGAAACGCGGCGGTGCGCTTGTCGATCGGCAGCGCGCCGAGCGGCGCCGACTCGATGCCCTCGAAGAACGCGAACGCCTCGCGCTCGACGTCGCGATGCGCCGCGAGCGGCTCGGACACCAGCGCCTTGCGGCGAGGCTGGAGGCGATCCTTTGCCGGGCAGACCTCGATGCAGAGGCCGCAGCCGGTGCAGTCCTCGGGGGCGACCTGCACCGTGTACCGCAGGCCCTCGAGCTCGGGTGCGAACGCCTCGGGGAGCGAGCGGAAGCCCGCCGGCGCACCCGCGAGCGCGGCCGGCGCGAACACCTTGGTCTGGATCGCAGCGTGCGGGCAGATCATCGAGCAGAAGTTGCACTGCACGCAGACGTCGGGCTGCCAGATCGGGATCTCGAGCGCGATCGCGCGCTTCTCGAACCGGCTCGTTCCCGTCGGCCACGTTCCATCCGGCGGGAACGCGCTCACGGGGAGCTCGTCGCCGCGACCTTCGAGCAGGAGGCGCGTCACGCGCTGCACGAAGTCGGGCGCGTGCGGTGGCACGGCGGAGGGTCGGCGGCGTGCGGTCGATACGACGGCCGGCAGCGCCACCTCGTGCAGTGCCGCGAGCGTGGCCTCGAGCGCGACGACGTTGCGCCGCACGACCTCCGACCCGCGGCGGCCGAACGTGACCTCGATGCTGCGCCGGACCTCGCGCAGCGCCTCGTCGAGCGGGAGCACCTTCGACAGCGCGAAGAAGCAGACCTGCATGACGATGTTGATGCGACGCCCGAGTCCGGCCCGCTCGGCGACGCCGTGCGCATCGATGGCGTGGAGCCGGCAGCGCTTGGCGAGCAGTTGCTCCTGGAGCTCGAGCGGCAGCGTGCTCCACAACCGTTCCGGCGGTACCGGCGTGTTGACGAGCACGATCGCGCCCGGCATCGCGGTCGCCAGCACGTCGCGGCGCTCGAGGAACTCGGGATCGTGCACGGCCACGAGCTGCGCGCGCCCGATCCGGTACGTCGATCGGATCGGCCGTGGACCGGATCGCAGGTACGAGATCGTCGTCGAGCCGGCCTTGCGCGAGTCGTACTCGAAGTGGCCCTGGGCGAACCCCGGCGTCTGCTCGCCGATGATCTTGATCGTCGCCTTGTTTGCCGACACGGTCCCGTCGGAGCCGAGCCCGAAGAACACGGCGCGCGAGACGTCGTCGGGCTCGATGTCGAGCTCGGGATCCCATGCGAGCGACGATCCGGAGACGTCGTCGCGGATGCCCACGGTGAACCGGGTCTTCGGCGCGGGCCGGTCGAGCTCGTCGAACACCGCCTTCACCATCGCCGGCGTGAATTCCTTGGAGGACAACCCGTAGCGGCCGCCGATGACGCGCGGCACGCTCGGGCGCACGCCGCGCGCGACCGCCTCGACGAGCGCCGCCGTGATCTCGAGGAGCAGCGGCTCGCCGACCGAGCCGGGCTCCTTCGTGCGATCGAGGACGGCGATCGAGCGCACGCTCGCGGGGAGCGCCGCCAGGAAGTGCTCGATCGAGAACGGCCGGAACAGCCGCACCTTGACGACGCCGACGCGCTCGCCGCGCGCGATCAGGTGGTCGACCAGCTCGTGCGCGCACTCCGCGCCCGAGCCCATCATCACGATCACGCGCTCGGCCTCGGGGTGGCCGGCGTAGTCGAACAGGCGATAGCGCCGGCCCGTCAGATCGGCGAACCACGCCATCGTCGCGTCCACGATCGACGGACACCTCGCGTAGAACGGCTCGACGGCCTCGCGCGACTGGAAGTACGCGTCTGGATTCTGCGACGTACCGCGCACGACCGGGCGCTCCGGATCGAGCGCGCGGCCGCGGTGCGCGCGGCGCGCGGGCTCGTCGATGAGGCTCGTCAAGGTCGCGTCCTCGAGGATCTCGACCTTCGTGATCTCGTGGGAGGTCCGGAAGCCGTCGAAGAAGTGGAGGAACGGGATGCGGGCGAGCAGCGTCGCGGCGTGGCCGATCGCGGCGAGATCTTGCGCCTCCTGCGCGGAGCCCGAGGCGAGCAGCGCGAGGCCCGTCCCGCGCGCGGCCATCACGTCCGAGTGGTCCCCGAAGATCGACAGCGCGTGCGTCGCCACCGTGCGTGCCGCGACGTGCATGCAGAACGCGGTCAGCTCGCCCGCGATCTTGAACAGGTCCGGGATCATGAGCAAGAGCCCTTGCGACGCGGTGAACGTCGTCACCAGCCCGCCCGTCTGCAGGGCACCGTGGACGGCGCCGGCGGCGCCACCCTCGGACTGCATCTCCACGACCTCGGGGACCGTGCCCCAGAGGTTCGGCCGGCGATCGGCGGCCCACGCATCGGCGTGCTCGCCCATCGCCGACGCCGGCGTGATCGGATAGATCGCGATGACCTCGCTCAGGCGATACGCGACCCGGGCCACCGCCTCGTTCGCATCGAGGGTCTGATAGCGCCTGGTCATGCGCCCGGTGCCAGACGAGCGGTGGCACACGCTGCATTTGCGCGCCGCGTGGCCTTCGGCGCAATTCGTTCGCCCGAAGAACGTGCCAACCCGATGGAGCTCGCCATGGCCAGGTCTGTTGGCACCTCTCGTGCCACGTCAGGCATCGCTCGCAAAAACAACGGTTCGAATCCCTTCTCCCGGCGGATCGACGTCCGATTTCGAGCACTTCGGCATCGGGATCGGACCCCCGGCGTATAGTCCGTCGCGATGCTGGCACCGCGGACGACCGTCATCGTGAATCCGAAGTCGCAAGGTGGGCGGCTCGGCCAGCGATGGACCGAGCTCGCCGACACGATCGGCCGCGCGTTCCCGTTCGACGAGGTGATGACCACCGGCCCCGGCGATGCGACGGGGCTGACCCGCGCGGCGCTGCGCGGCGGCGCCGAGCGGATCGTCGCGATCGGCGGCGACGGCACGGTCAACGAGGTCGTCAACGGATTCTTCGACGACGAGGGCAAGTCGATCGCCCCGGAGGCGAGCTTCGCGCTGATCCCGTTCGGCACCGGCGGTGACTTCCGGCGCACGTTTCACCTGCCGACCGAGGTGGCCGACGCGGCCGAGGTGATCGCGGCGAATCACCGGCGCAAGATCGATGTCGGCCGGCTGTCGTTCATCTCGTCGTACGGCGCGACGAGCGGCCAGCGCGTGCATCGCATGTTCGCGAACATCGCGTCGTTCGGCGTGTCGGGGGTCGTCGATCGGCTCGTCAACGAATCGGGCAAGAAGCTCGGGCGGCTGTCGTTCCTGTACGCCACGGCGCGCGCGACGTGGTCGTACAAGAACCAGCGCGTGCAGATGGTGTTCGACGGCAAGGACCGCATGGAGGCCACGATCAACACGGTCGCGGTCGCGAATGGTCGGTTCTTCGGCGGCGGGATGAAGGTGGCGCCGGAGGCCGAGCCCGATGACGGCATGTTCGACGTGATCGCGCTCGGCGACTTCGGGTTCGGCGACGTGCTCAAGAGCGGGCGGCGGCTGTTCAAGGGCACGCACCTCAAGATGGACAAGGTCACGTCGCGGCGCGCGAAGGTCGTCGAGGCCGAGCCGATCGAAGCCGGCGCGGTGATCGAGCTCGACGTCGACGGCGAGCCGCCCGGCCGGTTGCCGGCACGGTTCGAGGTGGTGCCGGCGGCGCTGTGGTTCGTCGTGCCCAGGCCGGTCGAGCCCCCGAGCTAGCGATGCTGCGCGCGGTCCACAGCAACCGCGTCGAGGACTTGCTCTCGGCGCTGCTCGAAGCCTGGCAAGCAGGGACCTTGCCGGCACCGGATCCGTTCGCGCCGCAGACGATCATCGTCGGCAGTCAGCTCGTCGCGCGCTGGCTGGCGCGCGAGATCGCGTGCGCGCGCGGCATCGCCGCCGGCCTCGATCTCGTGACGTTCGATCGGTTCGTCGAGCGCGTGTGGGCGGGCGATGAAGCCGCGCGGGCCGCGGGGCTCGCGGCGCTCGATCGCGGGCGGCTCGGCGCGGCGTTCGCGTCGGTGCTCGCCGACGCGGAGGTGGTCCATGGCCTCGCGCCGGTGGCCGCCTATCTCGCCGCCGCGCCGGCACCCGGCGATCGTGCAGGCCCGCGGCGCGTGCAGCTCGCGGAGCACCTCGCGTCGCTGACGTGGAACTACGCGCTGTCGCGTCCTGACTGGATGCCGGCACTCGTCGCCGGACAGGTCCCGAGCGAGCTCGCGGAAGATCCCACCGCACGCTGGCAAGCGCGGCTGATCGGCGCGGCCCTCGCGCGGCTGCCCGCGGGCAAGCGCTGGGCACCGGTGCCGATGTTGCCGTGGTTGCGCCGCCGCGCCGGGCTCCCGCCACCCCGGATCGACGCGCCGGTGATCGCGTTCGGGATGTCATTCCTCGCGCGCGCCCAGCTCGAGGCGCTCACCGATCTCGCCGCCACGACGGACGTCACGATCTACATCGTCGATCCCTGCGAGGAGCTGTGGGACGACGTCGGGGGGCGACGTGCTGCATCGCTCCCCGCCGAGGGTGGCGCCGCCAGCGAGCCCCTGCCGCTCGTGCTGTGGGGGCGGCCCGTCCGCGACACGCTGTCCGCGCTCGTCGAGCGCACCGGTGGCGATCTCGACGGCCGCTTTGCCGACTCCGCCGGCGACACCGCGCGCGATCGCCTGCTCGCCGATGTGCGCGCGCGACGGACGCATGACCAAAGTCTCGCGAGGCCGTCCGGCCGAGCGAGCGAGACTCCGGACGATGGTGGTCCCGCCACGGCCGACGCCGGCGTGGGCGTGCTCGCGTGCCCGAACCCGCGCCGCGAGGTCGAGGTGATCGCGACCGAGGTGCGCCAGCGGCTCGACGCCGATCCGACGCTGTCGGCCCACGAGATCGCGGTGTGGATCGCCGGCGACGCCGAGTACTACCTCGCGCAGGCACCCAGCGCGTTCGAGGCCGTGGGCGTCCCGTGTCACCTGATCGACGCGCCGGTCGACGACCGCGGGCGGATCGGCGAGGCCGTGCTCGCGCTGCTCGAGCTGCCGACGTCGGCGATGGCGCGTCGCGATCTGTTGCGCGTGATGACCCACCCCGCGGTGCTCGCCGGGCATCCGCACGTCGCCGCGGCGGACTGGGTGCGGTGGACCGAGCGCCTCGGCATCGCGCACGGCGCCGACGGTCACGCCCACGCGAACACGTACCTCGCCGAGCACCCGGGGCACTTCCACTGGGATCAAGGCGTGCGGCGCCTCGCGCTCGGAGCGTTCATGGTCGGCGAGCGCGCGCACCGCGGGCCGGCCCGGATCGCGAACACGCTCGTCGCGCCCGAGGAGCTGCGGCCCGATCAACAGGCGAGCGCCGCCACCTACGCGCTGCTCGTGCGATCGCTGTGCGCGGATGCGGCGTGGCTCGCGGTGTACGAGGCGCCGCTCGCGAAGTGGGCGGACGTGCTCGCCGCGCTCGTCGACGAGTACCTCGCGCCGCGCGACGAGGAGGCCACGCGCGATCTCGAGCGCGCACGCTCGATGCTCGCCGGGCTGGCGCGGCTCGACGTCGACGGCCGCATGGTCGGATTTCGCGAGGTGCGCGAGCACGTGACGCGCCAGCTCGCGTCGGCGCGGTCGAATCGCGGCGAGCCACTCGCGGCCGGCGTGATGATCGCGCCGCTCGCCGCGATGCGCGCGGTCCCGTTCCGCGTCGCGTTCGTCGCCGGGCTCGACGAGGGGGCGTTCCCGGCCGGCGATCAGCCCAGCCCGCTCGATCTGCGGCGCGAGCAGCGGGCCGGCGACGTGTCGCCGCGCGATCGCGATCGTGCCGCGTTCCTCGACGTGTTGCTGTGCACGCGCGACGCGCTGTACCTGTCCTACGTGGCCGTCGAGCCGAAGAGCGGCCATCCGCTCGGCCCGTCGTCGGTGGTGCTCGAGCTCGCCGATGCGCTCGCGCCGTACCTCGGCGCGGCGTCGAGCCGTGATGCGCTCGCCGCGATCACCACGCGGCATCCGCTGCATCGGTTCGGCGGAGACGCGCCCGCGCTCCTGCCTGCGGTCGAACGCGAGCGCTGGGCGGCGCTGGTTCGCGACGACGTCCGCGCGCACCTGCGTGCCGCGGCGCACCCGATCCCCGACGAAGACGGCCAGCTCGCGTTGCTCGCGCACGCGTCGCAGGCCGCGCTGCGGATCGCGCTGGGGGTCGAGGAGGTGCCGGTCGCGGCACCCGTGAACACCGTGACGAGGCCGCTCACGATCGCGAACCTGCGCGGGTTCCTCGAGCACCCGATCCAGTCGTGGGCGCATGCGGTGCTCGGGCTCGACGAGCTCCCCGACGACGAAGCAGCCGAGCACAGCGACGAGCCGTTCCATCTCGGGCGGCCGGAGCGCGCCGTGCTGCTGCGCGAGGTGTTCGCCGGGCACCTCCGGGCCGCCGACCCGCGCACGCTCGACGCCTGCTACGACACCGCGGTCGCCGACGCGCAGCTGCGCGGCCAGTTTCCGGTCGGCGTGTTTGCCGAGGCCGCACGCACGCTCGATCTCGCGATCCTGCACACCTGGCGCGCCGGGCTCGGCGCGGTCGAGCGCACCACGCGCTACGGCTTCGGACGCGCATCCTCATCGGGCGCAGAGCTCCAGCCGGCGCTCGTGATCGAGCTGCCCGGGTCGTCGCGGAGGACGATCCGGCTCGTCGGCCAGACCGAGCTGCTCGTGCAGAACGGCCGCCTGACCTCGGTGGTCCCGATGCTGCGCAAGCTCGAGAAGAAGTCGTCGTATCACCTGCGCGGCGCGTTCGATCACGTCGTGCTCGCGGCCGCCGGGATCGCCAACGCCGGCCACGCGCACCGGCTCCTCGATCCCGACGGTCACGTGTGCGAGGTCCACCACGAGCCGTGGTCGCAGGCCGAGGCGCGCGACTACCTCGCGGCGATCGCCGGCGAGCTGCTCGATGCCTCGCACGGCTATCTGCTGCCGTTCGAGACCCTGGTGAAGGCGCTCGCGGGCAAGCCGTCGTCGCGGAATTACGGCGATCCCACCGGCGGCCTCGGCTTCGGACCGATCGAGCGCAAGGATGGCCTCGCGCTGCCCGCCGAGGCCGTCGCGATGGCGCAGCGCCGGCTGCGTCCGCTCGTCGAGCGCATGCACGGCGACCACGGCTTCGAGATCGCGCGCTCGACGCCTCCGACGACGAAGCCGCCGTCACCCGCTCCTACCGCCAGGCCGCCCGCGCCACCGCCCTCGACCACGCGCAACGGCAAGCCGATGCTCACCGTGGTGAAGGGCGGGCGCACGTGAGCGGTTCGATCGCGAGCGCGAAGGCCGGGCGGTCATGATCCGCGTCCCGCGTCCCGCGTCGCTGCCGCCCGCCGACGCGAGGCTCGTCGTCGTCGAGGCGAGCGCCGGGACCGGCAAGACGTACTTCCTCGAGCACCGCGTCGTCGATCTGATCCTCGCGGGTGCCGAGCTCGGCGAGATCTTGCTCGTCACGTTCACCGAGAAGGCCGTCGCCGAGCTGCGGCTCCGCATCCGCGACCTGCTCGACCGGCTCGCACGGGCGGAGGTGGACACCGAGTGCGAGAGCCACTGGACGCTCGATGACGAGGCGCGGCGCCGGCTGCGGGCGGCCGTGACCGCATTCGATCACGCGCCGATCTACACGATCCACGGCTTCTGCCACCGGATCCTCGTCGAGGATGCGTTCGCGGCGCAGCGCCTGTTCGATCAGACGCAGGTCGCCGAC
>Ga0299915_10000699_pt1 | contig 25098 bp, 23 predicted proteins | sample RVTome_13_FD_200263 | JGI IMG/M metagenome (GOLD analysis project Ga0299915, IMG submission 200263) | Soil microbial communities from uranium-contaminated site in the Upper Colorado River Basin, Wyoming, United States - RVT92D227 (version 2) ... | reverse complement strand
TTCGGCCCGCTCGCCTTCACCAAGACCTACGCCATGGCCGCCGCCGCCGGCCTCTCGGTGACGCTGGTTCCGGTGCTGATGGGCTACTGGATCCGCGGCCGCATCCCAGACGAGGCGAGGAACCCGCTCAACCGCTGGCTGATCCGCGCCTACCAGCCGCTGCTGGAGGCCGTGCTCAGGCGCCCCGGGATCACGCTCGCTGCTGCCGTGCTGATTTTCCTGACCGCGCTGTGGCCGATGAGCCGCCTTGGCGGCGAGTTCCTGCCGCCGCTGGACGAGGGCGACCTGCTCTACATGCCGTCGGCTTTGCCGGGGCTGTCGGCGCAGAAAGCGTCCGAGCTGCTGCAGCAGACCAACCGCCTGATCAAGAGCGTGCCCGAGGTGGCCCGCGTCTACGGCAAGGCCGGGCGCGCCGAGACCGCCACCGATCCGGCGCCGCTGGAAATGTTCGAGACCACCATCCAGTTCAAGCCGCGCGAGCAGTGGCGCGCGGGCATGACGCCGGACAAGCTGGTCGAGGAACTGGATCGCGCGGTCAAGGTGCCGGGGCTCGCCAACATCTGGATTCCGCCGATCCGCAACCGCATCGACATGCTCGCCACCGGCATCAAGAGCCCGATCGGGGTCAAGATCGCGGGCAGCAACCTTGCCGACATCGACCGCATCGCCCGGGACGTCGAGCGCGTCGCCAAAACCGTGCCCGGCGTGTCCTCGGCGCTGGCCGAGCGGCTCACCGGCGGGCGCTACATCGACGTCGACATCGACCGTGCGGCGGCGGCGCGCTACGGCCTCAACATCGGCGATGTGCAGTCGGTGGTGGCGAGCCTGATCGGCGGCGAAAACATCGGCGAGACTGTCGAAGGCCTGGCGCGCTTCCCCATCAGCGTGCGCTATCCGCGCGAATGGCGGGATTCGCTGGAACGGCTCGAAGCCCTGCCCATCCTCGCACCCAACGGCAACCAGATCAGCCTCGGCATGGTGGCGAAGGTGCGCGTCAGCGACGGCCCCCCCATGCTGAAAAGCGAGAATGCCCGGCCTTCCGGCTGGGTCTACGTGGACGTGCGCGGACGCGACCTCGCCGCCACCGTGGCCGATCTGCGCGCCGCCGTCGCGCGCGAGGTGAAGCTCGCGCCAGGTATGAGCCTCGCCTACTCCGGCCAGTTCGAGTTCATGGAACGCGCCAACGCGCGACTCAAGCTGGTGGTGCCCGCCACGCTGCTGATCATTTTCGTGCTGCTGTATCTCACCTTCAGGCGGTTCGACGAGGCCTTGCTCATCATGGCCACGCTGCCCTTCGCGCTCACCGGCGGGGTCTGGTTCCTCTACCTGATGGGCTACCACCTGTCGGTGGCCACCGGCGTCGGCTTCATCGCGCTGGCCGGGGTGTCGGCCGAGTTCGGCGTCATCATGCTGCTGTATTTGAAGAACGCCTGGCACGCGCGGCGCGAAGCCGGCAAAATCGGAGAGGCCGACCTGCTCGACGCCATCCGCGAAGGCGCAGTGCAGCGCGTACGTCCCAAGGCGATGACCGTGGCGGTAATCGTCGCCGGCCTGCTGCCCATTCTGCTGGACAGCGGCACCGGCAGCGAGGTGATGAGCCGCATCGCCGCCCCCATGGTCGGCGGCATGGTGAGCGCCCCCCTGCTGTCGCTGTTCGTGATTCCGGCGGCCTACCGGCTGATGCGCCGTCGCCGGCTTGATGCGGCGGCCAAGCAGGCGCGCGTTCCCGAGTGATTGCTCCGCGCTGAACCCTAGTGGGTGAAACCCACCATGGCCCGCTTCGTCGCGTCTTCGCACCGCGTGGGCTTTGCCCACCCACCCTTCGCCCCGGCCGTAGGGGGGTGAAACCCACGCGGTGCGCCCCTTGCAAAACGTTAACACCCGATCGGCCGCGGAACTGGATACAGCTCGCGTAGGTTGGGCTGACAAGCCCAACAGATAGAGCCACGTTGGGCTTCATTTCATTCAGCCCAACCTACTAGCTGCCCCACCAATTACTCCGCCCGTAACGCATCCACCGGATTCAACCGTGCCGCACGCATGGCCGGGACAACACCCGCGGCCAGCCCGATCAGAACCGACACCACCAGCGCGCCGATGGCGTAATCCCACGGCGTGTTGACCGGCAGGCCGCTCACGGTGGTCTTCAGCAGCCAGGCGATGCCGGCGCCGATGGCGAGTCCGCCGAGCCCGCCGAGGGTGGACAGCACGGTCGATTCCATCAGGAAGAGGGTGCGGATGCGCGCCCGTGTCGCGCCCAGCGCGGTGAGCAGTCCGATCTCGGCGACGCGCTCGGCCACCGCGATGTGCATCAGCGTGACCATGCCCACCGCGCCCACCAGCAGGGAGATGCCGCCGAGCGCGGCGACGGCGAAGGTCAGTACGTCCAGCACGGTGCCCAGGGTGTCGAGCATCTGCTGCTGCGGCGTGACGGTGAAATCCTCGCGGCCGTGGCGCGCGATCAGGATGCGCTTGATGTCGTCAACCACTGCCTGCAGGGGCGAGCCGGGCCGGTAGGCGACGTGGATTTCCATCACCCCTTCGCGGTTGAACACTTCGAGCGCGCGAGCGGTCGGGATGTAGACCGTGTCGTCAAGATCGAATCCCAGCACCTGGCCCTTGGGCGCCATGACGCCGACCACCCGAAAACGCGACGCCCCGACCTGCAGGGTGGCGCCCAGCGGATTGGCGCTGCCGAACAGTTCGCTGCGCACTTTCGCGCCCAGCACTGCATAGGCGCGCGGATTGCGCGGATCGTCGGCGGGTAGGAACTGGCCGACTGCGACGTGCATGTTGAAGGCGCGGGAAAAGTCAGGTCCCTCGCCGTACACCGTCACGCGCCGGCTGTGGCCGTGGGCGCGGATTTCCGCGTTGCCCATCACCCCGGCGTTGGTGTATTGCGCGTAGCGCGAAGTCTTCAGCGCCAGCGAGTCCTCGATGGTCAGCAGCCGCGCGCTGCCGATGGCGCCCACCGAGGCGCCGTGCGTGCTGGTTTTTCCCGGGCTGATGTTGATGATGTTGGTGCCGAACTGGGTGAATTCCGCCAGCACGAATTGATGGATGCCGTCGCCGATCGAAGTGAGCAGGATCACCGCAGCGATGCCCACCGCGATGCCCGAGGCCGACAAAAAGGTGCGCAGCCGGTGCGCGGTGAGCGCGTGCAGGGCGAAGCGCAGGGTGTCGGCGAGGTTCATTTTCCGCTGAGTGCAAGCACGGGGTCGAGGCGCGCCGCGCGCGAAGCAGGCAGCAGGCTGGCGATGATGCCGGTGAGGAGGGCGGTGGCGACCCCCGCCACGCTGGCCCAGGTCGGCGGAAATGCCGGAAGAACGGGATAGGCGAGGCGGATCATCCAGGCGCCGAAGTGCCCCAGCGCGTAACCGAGCGCGCCGCCCGCCAGCGACAGCCACAGCGCCTCGGCAAAGAACAGGCGGCGGATATCGGCAGAAGGTGCGCCGATGGCCTTCAACAGGCCGATTTCAGATGTGCGCTGGGCCACTGCCACCAGCATCACGTTCATCACCAGAATCCCGGCCACCGCCAGGCTGATCGCGGCAATGCCCGCCACCCCCAGCGTCAGCGCACGCAGGATGCGGTCGAAGGTGGCGAGCACCGCGTCCTGGGTGATGACGGTGACATCCTCCTCGCCGTCGTGGCGCAGTTTCAGGGCGTGGCTGATCGCGGCCTTGGCCGGCTCGATGGCGTTGCGGCTGCGTGCCTCGACCAGGATGCGGAACAGCGTGGAGGTGTTGAACAGTTCCTGCGCGTAATCGATCGGGATGATGGCGATTTCATCCGAGTTGAACCCCATCGATTCGCCCTGCACGGCCAGCACCCCCGACACCAGGAAGCGGCTGTCGCCCAGCCGAATGCGCTGGCCGATCACCTTGCCGTCGGGAAAGAACTCGCGCGCAAGCTGGCTGCCCAGCACGATCTGCGCGCTGCGTTCCGATCCGTGGGCGAGAAAGCTGCCTTGAGACAGTTTCATGTGCCGGATCGGCAGCAGCTCGGACGTGCTGCCGAGCACCGTCACCTCGCGCAGCCGCCCGCCGGACGTGAGTTCGGCCACCCCCACATTGAGCGGCGCATAGCGCCTGACCTGCGGCAGCTGGCCGATAAAGCGGGCGTCTTCCAGGGTCAGGTCGCGCGGCGTCTGTCCGAGCGCCGCGCCGGGAAAGCCGCCCGAGGTTTCGGCGCGGCCCGGCAGGACAATGACCAGATTGGTGCCGAGCGAGGAGAACTGCCCCACCACATAACGCCGCGCGCCGTCGCCGAGCGCGGTCAGCACCACCACCGCCGCCACCCCCAGCGCCATCGCCAGCACGATGAGCAGGGAACGGGTGCGATAGCTCACCACCGTTTCAAACGAGAGGGTCAGCGTGTCGCGCAGATTCATGTTTCGTCGGCGACAATTTCGCCATCGCGCATGGCGATGTGGCGATGCGCGCGCGCGCCCAGTTCGCGGTCATGGGTGACGACGATCAGCGTGGTGCCCGCCTGGTTCAGGCCTTCCAGCAGGGCCATGACTTCGGCGCCGATGCGGTGGTCGAGGTTGCCGGTCGGCTCGTCCGCCAGCAGGGCGGTGGGGCGCAGGATGGTGGCGCGCGCGATCGCCACGCGCTGGCGCTGCCCGCCGGAGAGCTCGGCCGGGCGGTGGAGGGCGCGGTCCTTGAGGTCGAAGGCGTCGAGCGCGGTGTCGACCCGCGACTTGCGTTCGAGAGGGGCGATGCCTTCCAGCATCAGCGGCAGTTCGATGTTCTCCGCCGCAGTCAGGCGCGGCACCAGATGGAACGACTGGAAGACGAAGCCGATCTTCTCCCGGCGCACGCGCGCCTGCTCGGTTTCGGACAGGTCGGTGACGTCGCTGCCGTCCAGTTCGTAGCGTCCGCTGTCGGGGCGGTCGAGCAGGCCGATGACGTTGAGCAGGGTGGACTTGCCGGAGCCCGACGGCCCCATGATGGACACGTATTCGCCCGACGCGATGTCGATGCTGATGTCGTTGAGCGCGCGCACTTCCTGGTCGCCCATGTGGAACACGCGCGTGATCGCGGAGAGGCGGATCATGGCTGGGTGGCTTTGGGTTTGACCTTCACGCCCGCCTTCACGTTTTCGTCGTCGAAGGACAGCAGCACGCGGTCGCCGGCCTTGAGGCCATCGACGATTTCCGTGAACGCCCAGTTGGCGAGGCCGGTCTTCAGGCTGCGCGCTTCCAGCTTGTCGTCCTTGCCCAGCACCAGCACCGTGCCGTCCTGCTGGATCGCCTGGGTGGGCACGCGCAGCACGTTGTCGCGGCGTTCGATGATGGCCTCCACATCGGCGCTGTAGCCCACCAGCAGCGCGTTTTGCGGCGGCGTGTCGAAGTCGACCTCGACGTCGACCGTGCGCGCCTGCTTTTCCACTTCGGTCACGTACGGTGCGATGCGCCGTACCTTGCCGGAGAACGTCTGGCCGGGCAGGGCGTCGAGGGTGATGCGTGCGGGTTGGCCGGCTTTCAGCCGGGGGGCGTCGACTTCGTCCATGGGCGCGCTCACATACAGGCAACTGTCGTCGATCAGGTCGACCGCAGGCGGGGTAGGGATGCCGGGGGGAGAGGGCGTGGCGTACTCGCCGACCTCGCCGGTGACGAGCGCCACGATGCCGTCAAACGGCGCGTTCAATGTGGTGCGCTCCAGTCCGGCCAGGGTGACGCGGATCTGGGCCTGCGCGCGCTTGACGTCGGCGGCCAGCGCATCGCAGTTGGCCTGACGGGCGCGCGCTTCGGCACGCGCATCCTCGCCGCGCTGCGGGCTAACGAAACCTTTGGCCGCCAGTTGTTCGGTGCGTTCGGCATCGCGCTTTGCGTTGGCGGCCATGATGCAGGCTTCGCGGCGGCGTTCCTCGCTGGTGGCAAGCTGACGGGTGGCGAGGTCGCGCTGCGCGGCGAGATCGCGGTTCCACAACTCCAATAGCGGCTGCCCCGCCTTCACGCGGTCACCTTCCTTCACCCACAGCTTGACAATCTGGCCGCCCGCCGCCGGGGCAAGCTTGGCGCGGCGGCAGGCCGTGACCGTGCCGGCGCGGGTGTTGACCACGGTGGATTCCACCGTGCCGCGCGCAAGGGTGGCGAGTTCGACTTCGGGCGGCTGCGGCCGGGTGAAGTGCCAGCCCGCATAACCCAGCGCGCCTCCTATCAGTACGACAACAACAAGACGCAGCCAGGTTTTCGGTTTGAACATAATTGAGGTGAAGCGACAGTGAACCGGCCCAATGTAACATTCGGGGATGTTGAAAACCATCGTCCCCGCGCGCCTTGAATTCAAGGACGGCGTACCGTATTCCACTGCCTACGGCGACATCTACCATTCCGCCGACGGCGGCGCGGGGCAGGCGCGCCATGTGTTCCTCCAGGGCTGCGGCCTGCCTGCGGCCTGGGCGAATCGCGCAGGCTTCGTCGTGCTGGAAACCGGCTTCGGCACCGGGCTGAATTTTCTGGCGACCTGGGCGGCATGGCGCGACGATCCGGCGCGTCCCGTCCGGCTGCATTTCCTCTCGGTCGAGAAGCACCCGTTTTGCGCCGACGACCTGGCGCGCCTGCATGCGCAATGGCCGGAGTTCGCCGCGCTTTCCACTGAACTGCTGGCGAACTGGCCGGCGCTGATGCCGGGCTTCCATCGCATTGCGCTCGACGGCGGCCGGGTGCAGCTCACCCTGATGCTGGGCGACGCGGCGGATTGCCTGCCGCAGCTGGAGGCCGCTGTGGACGCCTTCTATCTTGACGGCTTCGCGCCCGACTGCAATGCCGACCTGTGGCAGCCCGGGCTGTTCGAAACGCTGGCGCGGCTGGCCAAACCCGATGCCAGGGCGGCCACCTACACGGTGGCCGCGCCGGTGCGCCAGGGCTTGGCGCAGGCCGGTTTCGTCTGCGGCAAGCGCGCCGGCTACGGCCGCAAGCGGCATTGCCTAAGCGCGCGCTTCGCCGGCCAATCCAGTTGGGTCGAAGCCGCCGCGCCTAAGCACGTCGCCGTGATCGGCGCCGGCGTGGCGGGTGCCGCGACCGCGCACGCACTGGCGCAGCGCGGCCTTGCAGTGACCGTACTGGAGCGCGCAGCGGCGCCGGCCCAGGCGGCATCGGGCAATCCGGTGGCGGTGTTCCGGCCGGTGATCTCGCGCGATGACAACCGCGCCACGCGCCTGACGCGCGCAGCCTTCCTGCACGATCTGCGCACGTGGGCGGCGCTGGACGGGATCGAATGGGCGCGCTGCGGCGTGCTGCATCTGGCGCGCGATGCGGATGCCGCGGCGAAGCAGCAACTGGCGCTGGCCGCCACGGCGCCGCCCGCCGATTTCGCCCGCTGGGTGGACCTGGGCGAAGCGCGCGAACTGGCAAACTGGCCGGTTGCCGCGCCCGGGGTGTTTTACCCGACGGCGGGCTGGGTGGTGCCAACAAGCCTGTGCCGCGCCTGGCTCGATCATCCGGCGATCCGCTTAAAGACCGGCTGTGCCGTCGCGGGCGTTCAAGCTGGAGCCTGCGGCTGGCAGGTGCTGGACGCCGACGGCTTGGTGCTGGCCGAGGCCGACGCGGTGGTGCTGGCGAACGCGCGCGATGCGCTGAGCCTGGTGCCGGATCAAAGCTGGCCGCTCAACACCGTGCGCGGGCAGATCACGCAGCTGCCGCCCGGCAGCCTGCCGCAGATCCAACGGGTGATTGCGCGCGAGGGCTATGTGGCGCCGGGTGCGTCGCGGCCGCTGGTCGGCGCTACCTACGAGCACGATGACGACGACACGACGCCACGCACGGCGAGCGACCTCGCCAATCTGGCGCGGCTGGAGACGATCCTGCCGGGGGCGGGCGCGCACCTGGCCATCGATGAAATGAGCGGGCGCGCCTCGCTGCGCGCGACGCTGCCGGACCGGCTGCCGATCGTCGGCGGGGTCAACGGGCAGGCAGGGCTCTACGTGGCGGCGGGCTATGCCTCGCGCGGCGTGGTGTGGGCGGGGCTGCTGGGCGAGGCGCTGGCCGACCGCATTACGGGGCAGCCGCTGCCGCTGGAGAACGAATTGATGCGGGCGATTGCGCCGCAGCGCTTTACGCAGCCGTGAGCGGCTTGCCCTTGTGCGCGGCCACCGCCATGCCTTCCTGATCGTATAGCCCGCCCTGGCTGGTTGCGCTGTGGATCAGCACATTCAGCGCCTGCCGGGTGGCGGTCAGCCGCAGCTCGATCAGCGCGCCGATGCGCTGGTTCAGCGCCTGGGCTTCCTGTTCCATTTTGCCGAGCTGCTGCCAGCGGGCGGGCAGCTCGGAGTGCTTGTGCTGTGCCAGCCAGGCGCCCATGCCGGCGGCGTCGGGCGTGTGTCCGGCCGCCAGCAGATCGGCATGCCGGTTTCGCGCATGCTCGCTCACGTTCTGCAGCTGTGTCAGCTTGACGGTGTTCAGCAGTGAAAGACGGTCGGCGTCACCTGCGATCAGCGCCTGTTCCTCGTCCTGCAGCGTCTGCAGCAACGCCTGCCACGCTGCGTTTTCTGCCGTCAGTCTGGCAAGCAGGGACGAGGTGTCGTGCGAGGCGTTAGCGGGCGGCATTGAGCATTTCCTTCACCGAATCGATCAGGCCGGTGGCGATGTTTTCGGCATTGATGGTGTATTGGCCGCTGGCGATGGCTGCCTTGACGCTCTCCACGCGCGCGCGGTCGACGACTGGAATCGCCGCAAGCTGCGTTTCCAATTCCTTCAGCTGGGTTGCGCGCGGGCTCAGGCTGACGCCGGTCTGCCCGGTGTCGGTAGCCGGACCGGGCTGTGGCTTGGCGGGGCGGCTTTCGGCGGCGGCGGGCAGTTTGACCGGCTTCGCGCCGGGATCGATTTTCATGGCAGTTTCCTGTGTCGGGACGGGCAGGTCGGGGATACATCACTCAAGATAGATCAGTAACGTCTATTTCTGAAACTCCTGAAGCGACCCCTTTCAAAAGGCGACCACCACCTGCTGGCCGTCGTGCGCAATGCCGCTGACCACCTGGCCGGAACGGGTTTTCACCCGGACGCGGTCGCCGCGGCTGGCATTGGCCAGCGCCTGACCTTCGCTCTGGACGGAAAAGCCCGGGCCGTTCATCACCAGGCGGGTGGTCTGTCCCTGCTGTACCGCGAGCGGGGGTTTCACCAGCGCACTGCGCAGCGGCGCGCCCGCGGCCAGCCCGGAAACCGTGCGGTAGCCCGGCAGCGCCTCGGCATTGGTGATGACGTCGGCGGGCAGGCTGCCGAGATCGCCCTCGCGCAGCGTCAGGTCGGCGGCGGTAAGAACGTGGTTGGCGGGGAGCGGCTGGCGGGGCACGACATAGCGGCCGACCACCTGCACCTGCGCGGGCAGGTAGACCGTCCAGCGGCTCGGCGCCAGGCAGCGCACGCCCACCGTGGTCTTGCCGATGCTGCGGCTGCCCTGGGGCTGGAAGGCGTCGAGCGCCGAACACGCCGCCAGCGCAGCACTCGGCGGCGTGACCTGGATCGAGACGGCGCCCGGCAGTCCGCCGGTTTGCGTTTTCAGGAAGCGCTCGGCTTGGGCCGTCACGGCTGCCGGGTCCTGCGGGCCCGCTGCGTGGGCGGCGCCCGACAGGCACAGGCAGGCCGCGGCCAGCCACATGCCGCGGGACCGTCTGCCTGCCTGGGGGGATGCTGCTGCCATTTGCGACTCCTCGACTCGGCTTATCACACTGCGCCATTGTAGGAAGCGGCCCGCCATCCTAAACGCCGAAATGAACGGGCTTTTTGCCGCTTATCGTGCGATTGGATGGACAGACGCGTGTCTAGGATGCAGTCATCGCAAAAAGGCTTTGCATAAAAGAGGTGACAACCATGCTGAACCGGCTGGATGACATGCTGAACTTCCACACCCAGGCGCTGCGCATACGCGACCAGCGCCAGCAGGTGCTGGCCTCCAATATCGCCAACGCCGACACGCCGAATTACAAGGCGCGCGACCTCGACTTCAAGACCGCCCTGCAGGGTGCGCTGCAGGCGGCGCCCGTGGCCGGCGGCACGACGCTGGCGACCACGGCGCCCGGACACCTGGCCGCAAAGCCCGGCCTGGCGGCCGACGCCGGGCTGCTGTACCGCACCCCGGCGCAGGGCAGCGTCGACGGCAACACGGTGGACATGGACGCCGAGCGCGCCGCCTTTGCCGACAACGCCATTCATTATGAATTCAACCTGACCCGGCTGAGCCAGCAGATCAAGGGCCTGCTGGCCGCCATTCAGGGATAAGGAGTCTAGCGAATGTCACTGTTCAATATCTTCAGCGTGGCCGGTTCGGCCATGAATGCCCAGTCGCAGCGGCTCAATACCGTCGCCAGCAACCTGGCCAACGCCGACAGCGCCACCAGCGCCAACGGCGAGGCCTACAAGGCCAAGCAGGTGGTGTTTGCCGCCACCCCGGTGGGCGAGAACGGCGCAACCGGGGTGAACGTCGCCGCGGTGGTCGAGGACCAGTCGCCGATGAAAATGGTGTACGACCCGAAGAATCCGCTCGCCGACGACAAGGGCTACGTCACCATGCCCAACGTCAACGTGGTGGAGGAAATGGTCAACATGATTTCCGCGTCGCGCTCCTACCAGTCCAACGCCGAAATGATGAACACCACCAAAACCCTGCTGCTCAAGACCCTGAGCCTGGGCCAGTGATCAGCCTGAAACGCCAACGAGGATAAGCCATGAGTACGGTACAGAATTCCAGCAGCGTCACCGACCTGTTCGGTGCCGCCGCCACCAAGACCGGCAAGAGCGCCGTCGAGGACACCCAGAACCGGTTCCTGAGCCTGCTGGTGGCGCAGATGAAAAACCAGGACCCGCTGAATCCCCTCGACAACGCCCAGGTGACGAGCCAGATGGCCCAGCTTTCCACGGTGCAGGGAATCGAGAACATGAACAGCAGCATGGAAGCGCTGGCCGCCAGCCTCGGCACCAACCAGATGTCGCAGGCGGCCAACCTGATCGGCCGGGCCGTCCTGGTGCCGGGCGACACCATCCGACCCTCCGAGGTCGAGAACGTGGTGGGCTTCGAGCTGAAGACGCCGGCGGATAAGGTCACCCTCACCATCAGCGACGCGTCGGGCGCCAAGGTGCGGACCGTGAACCTGGGCGAACGCAAGGAAGGCATGAATCTGGTCGAGTGGGATGGCCTGCGCGACGACGGCAGCGCCGCTCCTGACGCGGCGTATCAATTCAAGATCGAAGCCGTCAGCGAGGGCAAGGCCGTGGCCGCCACCGCCCTGCATCTGGGCATGGTCAATAGCGTGTCGCAGGGCAGCGAGGGTGTGCAGCTGAACCTCGCGGGGCAGGACAAGGCGAGTTACGCCGACATCCGGCAGATTTTTTAAGCAGGCCGCCTGACCCCACCGGGCAGACACCGCAATCACAAGGAGCAGAACATGAGTTTTCAGCAAGGTTTGAGCGGCCTCAATGCCGCAGCCAAGAATCTGGATGTCATCGGCAACAACGTTTCCAACTCGGGCACCGTGGGCTTCAAGCAGTCCCAGGCGCAGTTCGCCGACGTCTACGCCAATTCGCTGACCGGCGCGGGCGGGTCCAACGTCGGTATCGGCACCAAGGTGGCGCAGGTATCCCAGCTGTTCACCCAGGGCAACGTCACCGCCACCAACAACCCGCTCGACATGGCGATCAACGGCGGCGGATTCTTTCGCATGAACAACAACGGCGAAATCAGCTATCAGCGCAATGGCCAGTTCCAGCTCGACCGCCTCGGCTTCATCGTCAATCCGACCGGCGCCCAGCTGACCGGCTACACCGCGAACGCCAGCGGCGTGTTGTCGACTGGTGCGCCTTCGCCCATCACCATCAACACTGCCGACCTCGCCCCGCAGATCACGTCGGAAGTGAACGCCGTGCTCAACCTGGATTCCGGCAGCACGCCGATCGACGCGGTCACCACGCCGTTCGACATGAACGATCCGGCCACCTTCCACAGCTCGACCGCAGTGTCGGTCTACGACAGCCTGGGCAATTCGCAGACGCTGCAGACCTTCTACGTCAAGCGGCCCTCCGGCGTCTGGGACGTGTATGCCGCCAACGACGGCACCCAGATCGGTGCGGGCACCATCGGCACTCTGACCTTCAACACCAGCGGCGTGCTGACCACGGTCCCCATGCCGATGGGCCCCATCAACGTCCCGGCAACGGCGACTGGCGCGACCACGCCGTTCCCCGTCACCCTCGACTTCACCGGCACCACCCAGTTCGGCGCCGCGTTCAGCGTCAACTCCCTGGACCAGGACGGCTATACCTCTGGCCGCCTGGCCGGCTTCAACGTCGCCGCCGACGGCTTGGTCATGGGCCGCTATACGAATGGCCAGTCCGCGGTGCTGGGACAGGTGGTGCTGGCCAACTTCGCCAACCCCAACGGCCTGCAGCCCATCGGCAACAACATGTGGGCTGAGAGCGCGGCCTCGGGCGCGGCGCTGGTGGGTACGCCGGACAGCGGCAGCCTCGGCGTGCTCCAGTCGTCTGCGGTGGAGGATTCCAACGTCGACCTCACGGCCGAGCTGGTCAACATGATCACTGCACAGCGTGTGTACCAGGCCAACGCGCAGACCATCAAGGCGCAGGACGCGTTGCTGCAGACCCTGGTCAACCTGCGTTGATGCATTGAACGGATAGGGAGCCCGCATGGACCGTCTCATTTACACCGCCATGACCGGCGCGAAGCACATCCTGGAGCAGCAGGCGACGACTTCGCACAATCTGGCGAACGCGACTACCACGGGTTTTCGCGCGCAGGTCGACCAGTTCCGTGCGGTGCCGGTGCAGGGCGCGATCCTGCCCACTCGCGCCTTCGTGGTCGATTCGACCACCGGCAGCGATTTCCGCGCCGGCGCCATCCAGCACACCGGGCGCGAGCTCGATGTGGCGGTGCAGGGCGAGGGCTGGATTGCGGTGCAGGCCGCAGACGGCAGCGAGGCCTACACCCGTAACGGCAGCCTGAAGATGGACGAGAACGGCGTGCTGCTGACGCGCGACGGCCTCACCGTGATGGGCGACGGCGGCCCGCTTTCGATCCCGCCTGGCCGCAATATCGCGTTGGCCCGCGACGGCACGATTTCGCTGGTGCCGGACGGTTCGGAGGCCACCGGCCTCACCTCCGTCGGCCGCCTCAAGCTGGTGAATCCGCCCGCGGCCGACCTGGTGCGTGGCGACGACGGCCTGTTTCGCCTGAAGGGCGGCACACCCGCCAACGCCGACCCCAACGTGACGCTGGTCAGCGGCGCGCTGGAGTCGAGCAACGTCAACGTCGTCGACGAAATGGTCAACATGATTTCGCTGGCACGCCAGTTCGACATGCAGATCAAGCTGCTGCAACACGCCGAGAGCAACGACGGCAAGGCAACGCAGTTGCTGTCGCTGGGTGGTTGAACCAGATGAAAACCTTTCACCACAGAGACACAGAGGCACAGAGGCACAGAGAAAAGCATTTGAAGCAAAAGGGAAACGAGGCCGAGTCACTCAGGATATCGACGGGTTTTCTCCGTGCCTCTGTGTCTCTGTGGTTGATGGTTCAAACGTTTTAATTAAGGAGCCGACATGATTCGCTCACTATGGATTGCCAAGACCGGTCTGGATGCGCAGCAGACGCAGATGGACGTGATTTCCAACAACCTGGCCAACGTCAGCACCAGCGGCTTCAAGCGCGCGCGGGCGGTGTTCGAGGACCTGCTCTACCAGACCATCCGCCAGCCCGGCGCGCAGTCGTCCGAGCAGACGCAGCTGCCGTCCGGCCTGCAGATCGGCACCGGGGTGAAGCCGGTCGCCACCGAGCGCATCTTCACCCAGGGCAACCTGCAGCAGACCGGCAACGCCAAGGATGTGGCGATTCAGGGCAACGGCTTCTTTCAGGTGCTGATGCCCGATGGCACCACGTCCTACAGCCGCGACGGCTCGTTCCAGGCCGACGCCAACGGCCAGCTGGTCACCTCCAGCGGCTATGCGGTGCAGCCCGCCATCACCATTCCGTCCGACACCCAGACCCTGAGCATCGCGCGCGACGGCACGGTGTCGGTGCAGCAGGCGGGGTCGGCCACCCCGGTGACCATCGGCACCCTGCAGCTGGCGATGTTCGTCAACCCGGCCGGCCTGCAGAGCCTGGGCGAAAACCTGTACGGCGAGACGGCGGCATCCGGCACCCCGAGTTCCAACGCACCCGGCAGCAACGGCGCCGGCCTGTTGAACCAGGGCTATGTGGAAACCTCGAACGTTAACGTGGTGGAGGAGTTGGTCAACATGATCCAGACCCAGCGCGCGTACGAGATCAACAGCAAAGCCATCCAGACATCCGACCAGATGCTGCAGCGCCTGTCCCAGCTGTGAGATTGGCCATGAAGACGATGCGCACGATCGGATTGGCAGGGCTGCTGCTGGGGCTGGCGGGCTGCGGCACCACGCCGTCGTCCATCGTCGAGCATCCCACCACCGCGCGTCCGCAGGCCCAGCCCACCCAGACTGCCGCCAATGGCGCCATCTATCAGGCTGCCGCCTACCGCCCGCTGTTCGAGGACCGGCGCGCGCGCCATGTCGGCGACGTGCTGACCATCGTCATCAACGAAAAGACCCAGGCCGGCAAGCAGGCCTCGTCCAACGCAGCCAAGAACAGCGAGGTCGATTCGTCGATCAGCGCCGTCGCCGGCCTGCCGCTCAAGATGTTTCAGGGCGTGGGGGTGAACGCCGAAGCATCGACCTCGTACGACGACAAATCCGCCCTCAATTCCAGCAACACCTTCAGCGGAAGCGTCAGCGTCACCGTGATCGAAGTGCTGCCCAACGGCAACCTGATCGTCGCCGGCGAAAAGCAGATTGCGCTCGACAAGGGCACCGAATACATCCGCCTGTCGGGCGTGGTGCAGCCCGATACCATCCAGGCGGGCAACACCGTGTCGTCGGCCAAGGTGGCGGATGCACGCATCGAATACCGCACCAGCGCCAAGTTCGACCAGGCCGAGGTGATGAGCTGGCTGGCGCGCTTCTTCCTGAGTTTCATTCCTTTATAAACGGTGGGCACGATGAGCATTTCACGCCAGCTTGTATTGACCGGTCTGCTGACCGTGCTTGCGATGAGCAGCGCGGCGCATGCCGAGCGCATCAAGGACATCGCCGCCATCCAGGGCGTACGCGTCAACCAGCTGATCGGTTACGGCCTGGTGGTGGGGCTGGACGGCACCGGCGACCAGACCACGCAGACACCGTTCACCACCCAGAGCATCACCAACATGCTGACGCAGATGGGTGTCAACCTGCCGCCCGGCACCAACATGCAGCTGAAGAACGTGGCTGCCGTGATGGTGACCGCCGAGCTGCCGCCTTTTTCCCAGGCCGGGCAGGGCATCGACATCACGGTGTCGTCGATCGGCAACGCCAAGAGCCTGCGCGGCGGCACCCTCGTGATGACGCCGCTTAAAGGCGCCGACGGACAGGTCTACGCCATGGCACAGGGCAACCTGGTGGTCAGCGGCGCCGGCGCATCGGCGAGCGGCAGTTCCGCCCAGATCAACCATCTGAGCGTGGGCCGCATCCCGGCCGGCGCCACCGTCGAGCGCACGGTCGCCACCCTGCTCGGCGAATCCGGCAGCATCAACCTCGAACTGCGGCAGAGCGATTTCACCACTGCCAGCCGCGTGGTCGACGCCGTGAATACGCATTTCGGCCAAGGCACCGCGCGCGCGCTCAACGGCCGCGCGATCCAGGTGAAGACGCCGGTTGGCGAAAGCGAACGGGTTGCCTTCCTGGGCGCGATCGAAAGCCTCGACGTCAGCCCGGCGCAAGCCATGGCCAAGGTCATCATCAATGCGCGCACCGGCTCGGTGGTGATGAACCGGGCCGTCATGCTCGACCCCAGCGCGGTGTCGCACGGCAACCTGTCGGTGGTCATCAGTACCGAGCCGGTCATCAGCCAGCCGGCGCCGCTCTCCAAAGGTCAGACGGTGGCCACCACGCAGTCGCAGATCGAAATTCGCCAGCAGCCGGGCGAAGTCATGCTGCTCAAGGGCAGCGCCTCGCTCGCCGACGTGGTGAAGGCGCTCAATTCCATTGGTGCCACCCCGCAGGACCTGCTGGCGATCCTGCAGGCCTTGAAGGCGTCCGGCGCGCTGCGCGCCGAGCTGGAGGTGATTTGATGACTAGAAGTGAAAACCGCTCACCACAGAGGCACAGAGGCACAGAGGTTTTTACTGCGGCGCTTGTGCACGCCTTCAACGACGACAACGGAAACGGTTTTCTCTGTGCCTCTGTGCCTCTGTGGTTAATGGTTGGGATGCCGACATGATCGGCGGCGCCGACCTCACTTCCAAGTTTGCGCTTGACGTCCAGGGCGTCAACCAGCTCAAGCTCGACGCCAAACAGTCCTCGCCCGAGGCGCTGAAGCAGGCGGCGCAGCAGTTCGAGGCGGTGTTCATGAACATGCTGATGAAAAGCATGCGCGAGGCCACCCCGCAGGATGGCATGTTCGACAGCGAACAGACCCGCATGTACACCTCGATGCTCGACCAGCAGTTGACGCAGCGCATGGCCAGCCGCGGCATCGGCTTGGCCGAGGTGATGGTGCGCCAGCTCTCAACCGCGCTGAATGTACCCAACACCGAGGGCGTGACGCCGGATGCCGGGGTTTCCGCACAAGGTTTTCCCTTGAATGCCCCACAAGGGGACTCCGATCCACTACGCGCTAAAGCGCGTGTGGAGTCGTATGCCACCGGACAGGTGACGGCGGAGCCGATGCCGGCCACCCCCGTACGCGGCGGAGATGCCCCCGCAAACGTTGAGGCCTTTGTGCAGCGGCTGCTGCCGCATGCCCAGGCGGCGAGTGCCACGACCGGCATTCCCGCCCGCTTCATGCTGGGGCAGGCGGCGCTGGAAACCGGCTGGGGCAAGGCTGAAATCCGCGGGGCCGACGGCCAGAACAGCCACAACCTGTTCGGCATCAAGGCCGGCGCCGGCTGGAAAGGCCGGACGGTCGACGTCGTCACCACCGAATACGTCGACGGCAAGCCGCAGAAGCAGGTGGAAAGCTTCCGCGCCTACGACTCCTACGCCGATTCCTTTCGCGACTACGCCAACCTGCTGCAAGGCAACGCGCGCTACCAGAACGTGATAGCGCACGGGCAGGATGCTGCCGGCTTTGCACGGGGCCTGCAGCAGGCCGGCTATGCCACCGACCCCAATTACGCCCAGAAGCTGGCGAGCGTAATCAGGCAATTTGACCGGGCCTGATCCTGATTGGCTCAAGAATCCTGCAGTCGAACCGATTCACCTAACAAGCGTATTAATCACCGTTTCCCGAAACCCGCGGGGCATAGAAGATGGCAACCAGTATTCTCAGCATTGGTCAGAGCGCTCTCACCGCCGCGCAGGTGGGGCTCAGCACGACCGGCCACAATATCGCGAACGCCTCGACGCCCGGCTATAACCGCCAGGTCGTGGTGCAGAGCGCGGCCCAGGCCCAGAATTTCGGCTTTGGCTTCATGGGGCAGGGTACCGAGATATCCACGATCAAGCGGATATACAACGAATATCTGGGTGTTCAAGTGCAAAGTGCGCAGACCGCGAAAAGCGGCCTCGACAGCTATTTCGCCCAGATCAAGCAGATCGACAACATGTTGGCCGATCCGGCGGCGGGGTTGTCCCCCGCCCTGCAGGATTTTTTTAGCGGTATTCAGGAGCTGTCCTCGAATCCGGCGGCCATTCCGTCACGCCAGGCGGCCTTGTCGTCGGCTGAAGCGCTGGCTGCGCGCTTTCAAAGCATGGCGGGACGCCTTAACGAGATGGCGCAGGGGGTCAACACCCAGATCCTGTCGAGCGTCAGTGTCATCAACACCTTCGCACAGCAGATCGCCCAGCTGAATGACACCATCGGGCGGGCCCAGCGGGCAACCGGGCAGCCCCCCAACGACCTGCTCGATCAGCGCGACCAGCTGATTCTGGATCTGAGCAAGGAAATCAAAGCCACGGTCGTCAAGCAAAGCGATGGCGGCTACAACATTTTTATTGGCAATGGCCAGCCCTTGGTGGTGGGGGTGACAGCCACCGCGCTCACCAACGTGGCCTCCCCCACCAACCCTCAGAAAATTGAGGTGGCCTATCGAACCAGCGGCGGCGAACTGGTTATCGTTGGCGAATCGGGTCTGGCTGGCGGCAAGCTGGGCGGACTGATCGAGTTCCGCAGCAAGACGCTGGAGCCTGCGCAGAATGCCCTCGGGCGCGTTGCCATCGGCCTGGCCAGCACCTTCAATGCGCAGCACCAACTCGGGGTCGATCTCAATGGCGATGCCGGCGCAGCGTTTTTCACTGCCGGGTCTCCGGTGGTGCGCGCGAACGCTGGAAATTCAGGATCGGCTGACATTACGGCCAACATCGTCGACACCGATGCGCTGACCACCAGCGATTACCGTCTGCAGACATCAGACGGCACCAATTTCACCCTGACCCGGCTGTCCGACAACACCCTTGTCGACACCTTCGACAATACCGATTTTCCCCGGACCGTCGAAGGGGTGACGCTGAATCTGGCATCCGGCACGGCAGTGGCAGGCGACAGCTTCCTGATCCGCCCGACCGTCGATGGGGCATCCGGCTTCTCCGTGGCGATCACCGATCCCAAGCTGATCGCGGCAGCGGCTGCCTTGCCCGATCCGCCTGTCGATACGGCAGTTGCAGGCACCAATACCGGAACGGCAACCATCAGCGCGGGCACGGTGGATTCCACTTACGCGCCGCTGAGTGCCCCATTGACGCTGACTTACAACCAACTCGCCAACGAGTTGAGCGGATTTCCTGCGGATACGGACGTGACGGTGAGCATCGGCGGTGTCGACACCGTTTACGCGGGCAGCGACCCCGCGCCCGCCATTGTCTATGCCGACGGCGCCACCATCAGCTTCGGCGGCATCAGCTTCACCCTCAGCGGCACACCGGGCGACGGCGACAGCTTCAGCGTGGAATCCAACTCCGTTGGCGTGGGAGACAACCGCAATGCCCTGCTGCTCGGTGCGCTGCAAACCGCCAACAGCATGAATGGCGGCACCGCCACCTTTCAGGGCGCCTATTCACAGATGGTCAGCCAGGTCGGCAACAAGGCTCGCGAACTCGAAGTGACCAGCAGCGCGACAGGACGGCTGCTCAGCGAAACCTCACTCGCGCTGCAGAACGAGTCGGGCGTCAATCTCGACGAAGAGGCGACCAATCTGCTGCGTTACCAGCAGGCCTACCAGGCGGCGGCCAAAGTCATGCAGATCGCCAGCGAGATGTTCGACATGTTGGTCTCGCTCGGACGCTAAGGGGATACGAACATCATGCGCATCAGCACCCACACCCTGTTTGAAACCGGCTCCGCCCGGATCGGCGAACTGCAGTCCAGCCTGGTTAAAACGCAACAACAGATCTCTACGGGACGCCGCGTCCTCAGCCCGTCGGATGACCCGGTTGCTGCCGCGCGCGCGCTCGAAGTCACCCAGTCGCAGTCGCTCAATACCCAGTACGGACTCGCCCGCCAGCACGCCAAAGGCGCGCTCGGCGCGGAGGAAGGCACCCTGTCTAGCGTGACCGCGCTGCTGCAGGATGTGAAAACCACCGTCATCGCCGCCGGCAACGGCACCTTGAGCGACACCGAACGCGACTTCATGGCAACCGAATTGCGCGGTCGCTTCGAACAGCTGCTGGGGCTGGCCAACAGCCGCGACGCCTTGGGCAACTACCAGTTCTCCGGCTTTCAGACCACGACGCCTCCCTTTGCCGAGATTGCTCCCGGCAGCGTGCAGTATCAGGGTGACCAGGGGCAGCGGAGGATGCAGGTCGACGCGACGCGGCAGATGGCGGTCAACAACACCGGACAGGCCGTGTTCCAGGGGGGCGGACAGGACATCTTCGCAACCCTGAACGATCTCGTCACCCTGCTGCAGACGCCCGTGGTCGATGCCGCAACCAGCACGGCGCTGACCAATGGGCTGGCAACTGCCAACAACAATCTCGACCTGGCCCTGGATAACGTGCTGACGGTGCGCGCATCGGTCGGTGCACGTCTGCAGGAACTCGATGCGCTCGACTATGCAGGCGAAGACCGCCATATCCAGTACAGCCAGATCCTGTCGGACTTGCAGGATCTCGATTACGCCCAGGCGCTGACGCAGCTCTCGCAGCAACAGATCACCCTCGAGGCCGCACAGCGCTCCTTCGTCGCTATCTCGGGCCTGTCCTTATTCAACTTCCTGTAAACCCGGTCATGATCCCCAAGGAGATATCGCCCGGCGAAGAGTTGAGTATGCGGGTGATGCGACTGTTGTCCCTCGCATCGGAGCACGGTGACCAGCATCTGGCAGAGGTGGAGCGCGACCTGGTGCAGATGGACGTGCTGCTGGACGAGGCCATCAAAAAGCTGTGCGCGAGTTTCATGGCGATCCATCGTGTGGCCGACCTGCAGCGGGACGTCCTGAACAGCTTGTTGGCCGACGGCCAGTCCACTTCCGAGCATGCGGCACGCTTCGAGGCCTTGCGTGGCGAGCTCGACCAGCATATCGGCACCGCGGTGACCGGCCTGCAGTTTCAGGACATGACCAGCCAGCTGATCGGCCGCATGGCGCTGCACCTGGCCGGAATGCGCGACGTGTTTGGCGCACTTGACGTCAATGAATCGGTTCCGCCGGAAAGCGGGACCGAGGCCCTGCTGGCGGTGCTTGGAAAGGTCAGCGATCGGGTAGCGGCGCGTTTCTCCGAACTGGAGGGCGTCGTGCGCAGCACCGTGAATCAGCGCCATATGGAAAGCGGCGACATCGAACTTTTTTGAAACCAGGAAATGCGTGGGCGACAGCCTGATAGCGAACGTGGCAGGAGCAACAATGAGTAAAACAATACTAGCAGTGGATGACTCTGGATCATTGCGCCAGATGCTGTCCTTCAGCCTGAAGGCTGCGGGCTATGGGGTGATCGAGGCGGTGGATGGACAGGATGCCCTGAACAAGGCAAAGCTGCAGCAGGTCGATCTGGTGCTGACCGACCAGAACATGCCGGGCATGGACGGCCTCAGCCTGATCAAGGCGCTGCGCGGCATGAAGAATTACCAGAAAGTGCCGATATTGATGCTAACGACGGAATCCGGCGACGACATGAAGGCAAAAGGCCGGGCTGCGGGCGCCAATGGCTGGCTGGTGAAACCCTTCGACCCGGCGCGGCTGACCGAAGTGGTGAAAAAACTGATTGGCTGAAAAAGCGGATACCAATAATGCAGCGCGTAAATGACGGAGTTCAAAGATGACGATTGACATGAGCCAGTTCTACCAGGTGTTTTTCGACGAAGCGGATGAACTGCTCGCCGAAATGGAGAAACTGCTGCTGGCGATCGACGTGTCCGCACCGGACAGCGAGGATCTCAATGCGATCTTCCGTGCCGCGCATTCCATCAAGGGCGGTGCCGCCACCTTTGCCTTCAACGACATCACCGAAGTCACCCACATGCTGGAGTCGCTGCTCGACCGCATCCGCAAAGGCGAAATGGCGCTGACGCCCGAGCATGTGGATGCCTTCCTGGTCTCCAAGGACATCCTGACCATGTTGATGGATGGCCACCATCGTGGCTCCAGCGTCGACCAGGCAGCGGTCGACAGCGTGTGCGAACGGCTGAAGGCGCTGTCGCAGGGCATCCTTGCGGACGCATCGCCTGCAGCACCCGCCGCGGCCGCACCCGCCCAATCCGCCGCGCCGGTTGCGGATGCGGACGGCAATTACCATTTCCGCATCGAACTGCCCGACGTGCCGCAGCGCGACGTCGATGCGCTGGCCACCGAACTGGGCTTGCTGGGAACGATCAGCCAGGAGACTCTGCCCGACAAGCGCGTGGTTTTCACCCTGGCCACCAGCGAAGGGCTGGACGACATCATTGCCATCTGTTCGTTCGTGCTCGATCCCGACGACCTCAAGATCAGCCACGGCGGAACCCAGGCAGATGCCGTCGCCCCGGCGCACGACGATCCGGGTTACGGGATTTTCGAGCCGGAAAAGGCCGATGCCGCCAGCGCGCCCGCGCCTGCGTCAGCCGAACCCGCACAAACCGCCGCCGCGCCCGCTGCCGAAGCCAAAAACCTTGGCCGGCGCGCGACCGACAAGGAAGGCAGCCAGGAATCGTCGTCGATCCGGGTCGGCATCGAAAAGGTCGACCAGCTGATCAACCTGGTCGGCGAACTGGTCATCACCCAGGCCATGATCGAACAGCGCATCAGCGTGCTCGATCCCATCCACCACGAACGCCTGCTCAACAGCGTCGGCCAGCTGACCCGGAATACGCGCGACCTGCAGGAAGCGGTCATGTCGATCCGCATGATGCCGATGGATTATGTATTCTCGCGCTTCCCGCGCATGGTGCGCGACCTGGCCGCCAAATTGAACAAGAAAGTCGAGTTCATCACGCGTGGCGCGGCCACCGAACTCGACAAAGGGCTGATCGAGCGCATCGTCGACCCGCTCACCCATCTGGTGCGCAACAGCGTCGACCACGGCATCGAAATGCCGGAGAAGCGCGCGGCATCGGGCAAGAACGAGACCGGCAAGCTGATCCTGTCGGCCGCGCACCAGGGCGGCAACATCGTGATCGAGGTGAGCGACGATGGCGGCGGCCTGAATCGAGAGCGGATTCTTGCCAAGGCCACGCAGCAGGGTCTGCCGGTATCGGACACGATGCCCGATGCCGATGTCTGGCAGCTCATATTTGCCCCCGGCTTTTCCACCGCCGAAGTCGTGACCGACGTGTCCGGCCGCGGCGTCGGCATGGATGTGGTCAAGCGCAACATCGCGGCCATGGGCGGTACCGTCGATATCCGTTCCGTGACGGGTGTTGGCACCACCATTGCGATCTCGCTGCCGCTCACCCTGGCGATTCTCGACGGCATGTCGGTCAGGGTGGGTGAAGAGGTCTACATCCTGCCGCTGGGCTACGTCGTCGAATCGCTGCAGCCGGCCGCTGTGGACGTCAAGGAAATCGCCGGCCAGGGCCAGGTGGTCAAGATCCGCGAGGAGTACCTGCCGCTGATCCCGCTGTATCGGATTTTCGACATCGAGCCGAACTTCACCGATCCCTCGCAGGGCATTGCCGTCATTCTCGAAGCCGACGGCAAAAAGGCTGCCTTGCTGGTCGACGCCCTCGTCGGCCAGCAGCAGGTCGTGGTCAAGAACCTCGAGTCGAATTTCCGCAAGGTGGCCGGCATTTCCGGCGCCACCATCCTGGGAGACGGCGGCGTTTCCCTGATTCTCGACGTTTCAGCGCTGTTGAGATCGAGCCGGCAACTCAATGCCGACCCCGTTTTCTTCTAAGCCAGATCAAGGATAAAAACCATGTCAGACATGACTCAAACAGCAACCAGCGTGCAGGAAGCAGGGGATGACGCCGGCAAGGAATTTCTGGCCTTCACCCTGGGCCAGGAAGAATATGGCATCGACATCCTGCGGGTGCAGGAGATACGCGGCTACGAGCCGGTGACCCGCATCGCCAACGCCCCCGACTTCATCAAGGGGGTGGTGAACCTGCGCGGCATCATCGTGCCGGTCGTCGACATGCGCATCAAGTTCAACCTGGGCACCCCCACCTACGACCAGTTCACCGTGGTGATCATCCTCAACATCGGCGGCCGCGTGATGGGCATGGTGGTGGACAGCGTCTCCGACGTCACCACGCTGTCCCCGGACCAGGTGAAGCCCGCGCCGGAAATGGGAACGACCTTCGACAGCGACTACCTCATCGGCCTCGGCACCCTCAACGAACGCATGCTGATCCTGGTGGATATCGACAAACTGATGTCCAGCCCGGAAATGGGCCTGATCGAGAAAATCGCCGCCTGAAAACCGGCTTAAACGCATTCATAACAATTATTCAAGGTAGTAATCAGGGAGTTGAAATGTTTGGAAACCTGAGCATCAAGGCGCGTCTGACCTTCATCCTGGCCTTCCTGTCGGCGCTGTTGCTGCTGATCGGCATCATCGGCCTTAGCGGCATGAGCAAAACCGAAGCCGGGTTGAAAACCGTTTATGAGGATCGAACCGTTCCGCTGATGGATCTGGGGCTGATCATCGATATGGCCAACCGTATTCGAACCAACGCGGTGACTGCTGCCAACGCCCCCTGGGCGGACGTGGCTAAAAAAGCCAATGCGGACACGCTCCTGCTGGATGCGGAAATCGACAAGCTATGGAAAAAATACACCGGCAGCTTCCTGATTCCGGATGAAAAAGCGCTGGTTGATAATTTCAACTCGCAATGGAAGATTTATCAGGCATCGCGCGACGTCACCATGACACAGGCGATGGAAGGCGATTTCGACGCGGCCAAGGAAAATGCCACCAACGATGCCGCAGCCAAATTTACGGCATCGCATGACACCCTGTTCAAACTGATCGAATTGCAGGGCGCGGTCGCCAAGCAGGAATTCGAACAGGCGCACAGCCGCTATCAGACCAGTCGCAATATCGCCCTCGCTGCGATCGCCATCGGCCTTGGCCTGGCGGTCTCACTCGGCCTGGGCCTGATCCGCGCCATCACCCACCCGCTGGATGTCGCGGTGAAGCTTGCGCGAGCGGTTGCCGAAGGCGATCTGACGCAGCGCATCGACGTCCATTCGAAGGATGAAATCGGCCAGCTGATGCAGGCGCTGAAGGATATGACCGGCAACCTGGCGACGATCGTCAGTCAGGTTCGCACCGGCACCGACAGCGTGGCCACCGCGTCGAACCAGATTGCCACCGGCAACCTCGACCTGTCCTCCCGCACCGAGCAGCAGGCCTCCAGCCTGGAAGAGACCGCCAGCTCGATGGAAGAGCTCACCAGCACCGTCAAGCAGAACGCCGAGAACGCGCGCCAGGCCAACCAGCTCGTCGTCTCCACCGCCGATATCGCCGTCAAGGGCGGTCATGTCGTCGGCCAGGTCGTCGACACCATGGCCTCGATCAAGGACAGCTCGAGAAAGATATCCGACATCATCGGCGTCATCGACGGCATCGCCTTCCAGACCAACATCCTCGCGCTCAACGCCGCGGTCGAAGCCGCGCGCGCCGGCGAGCAGGGACGCGGCTTCGCCGTCGTCGCCGCCGAAGTGAGGAACCTGGCCCAGCGC
>Ga0299915_10000698_pt1 | contig 25104 bp, 18 predicted proteins | sample RVTome_13_FD_200263 | JGI IMG/M metagenome (GOLD analysis project Ga0299915, IMG submission 200263) | Soil microbial communities from uranium-contaminated site in the Upper Colorado River Basin, Wyoming, United States - RVT92D227 (version 2) ... | reverse complement strand
CTGCGTGGGCCTCGGGCATCGCGCCCTTGACCTCGGCCATCGCGATGACCGGCAGGAACCGGAAGAACAACAAGAACAGCGTGAAGAACAGGCCGAGCGTCCCGATGAACAGCCCGACGTCATAACGCGTCGGCTCGAAGTAGCTCCAGTTCGCCGGCAGGAACGAGCGGGCGAGCGACGTCGCGATGATCACGAAGCGCTCGAACCACATGCCGATGTTGACGAAGATGCAGAGCACGAAGATGAGGAGCGGGTTGCGCCGCACCTTCTTGAACCAGAACAGCTGCGGCACGAGCACGTTGCAGCTCACCATCGCGAAGTACGCCCACCAGAACGGGCCGAGCGCGCGGTTCACGAACGCGAACTTCTCGTAGAGGTTGCCGGAGTACCAGGCGATGAAGAACTCGGTCGCGTACGCGAGCCCGACCATCATGCCGGTGCCGAGCAGGATCTTGCACATCGCCTCGATGTGCTCCTCCTTGATGATGTGCTTGAGGTTGAACAGGTGCCGCAGCGGCAGCATCAACGTCAGCACCATCGCGAAGCCGGAGAAGATCGCGCCGGCGACGAAGTACGGCGGGAAGATCGTGGTGTGCCATCCGGGCAGCTGCGAGGTCGCGAAGTCGAACGACACGACCGAGTGCACCGAGAACACCAGCGGCGTCGCGAGCCCGGCGAGGATCAAGTACGCGCGCTCGTAGCGGTGCCAGGCGCGGGCCGAGCCACGCCAGCCGAGCGAGAAGATGCCGTAGATGATCGCCTTGAGCTTCTGGCCCCGGCCCGCGCAGCGATCGCGGAACGTGGCGAGGTCGGGGACCATGCCCATGTACCAGAACAGGATCGACGTCAGCATGTACGTCGTCACCGCGAACACGTCCCACATGAGCGGGCTGCGGAACTGCGGCCACATGCCCATGTCGTTCGGGTGCGGGATCATCCACCACGCAAACCACGGACGACCGGTGTGGAGCAGCGGGAACAAGCCCGCGCACATGACGGCGAAGATCGTCATCGCCTCGGCGGCGCGGTTGATGCTGACGCGCCAGCTCTGCCGCGTCAGGTAGAGGACGGCGGAGATCAGCGTGCCGGCGTGGCCGATACCGATCCACCAGACGAAGTTCGTGATGTCCCACGCCCACCCGACGGTGTTCGAGTTACCCCACACGCCGATGCCGGTCGTGACCAGCACGTAGATGCTGTACATGCCGATCGCGAGCATCGTCATCGCGCCGCCGAGCGCCAGCAGCCACAGCTTGTGCGGCTTCGGTGCCTCGGCGACCCACGACACATCGCGCGTCACCGCCCGGAACGCTTCGCGCGCCTTGCCGGGCTCTTCTGGGAGAGTTGCAGCTTCGGTAGTCATGGCTCAGTGCCCTCCGCCGGGCGAAGCAGGCGCCGCGGCTGCCGCAGGCGGCGGCGGGGTCAGTCGCGGATTCGGGTTACGGACGCGCGCGAGGTACTTGTTGCGAGGCTTCGTGTAGACCTCGGGCAACAAGTCGTAGTGCCGTTGGTCCTGGTGCGCGCGCGACACGCGGCTGTTCGGGTCGGAGAGATCACCGAACATGATCGCCTCGGTCGGGCACGCCTGCTGGCACGCGGTCACGACCTCGCCATCGGGCATCGGCGCGTCGACGTCGGTACCGGGCTTGTCGTTGCGGCGCTGGGCTCGCACGTGGATCTTCGCGTTCTGGATCCGCTGCACGCAGAACGTGCACTTCTCCATCACGCCGCGCATGCGGACCGTGACTTCCGGGTTGAACAGCAACCGGCGCACCTTGTTGCGCGCTTCGCGCCACTCCTTGTTCCAGTCGAGGAAGTTGAAGCGGCGGACCTTGTAGGGACAGTTGTTCGCGCAGTACCGCGTGCCGATGCAGCGGTTGTAGGACTGATCGTTGAGCCCCTCGTCCGAGTGCGTGGTCGCACCGACCGGGCAGACCTGCTCGCACGGTGCGAGCTCGCACTGCTGGCAGGCGACCGGCTGATGCACGACGACCGGCTCCTCGCGCGAGCCACCGAAGTAGCGGTCGATGCGGATCCAGTGCATCTCGCGGTTGTTCATCACCTCTTTGCGGCCGACGACCGGGAGGTTGTTCTCGGCCTGGCAAGCGACCATGCACGAGTTGCAGCCGGTGCAGCTCGACAGATCGATCGCCATGCCCCAGCGATGTCCCTTGTAGTCCTTCTCCTTGAACAGCGAGAGGCCGCGCGTCTCACCACCTGGAGCGACGTGGGAGTCGTCCCAGTAGAGCTCGGCCGCGGGCTCCGCCGTCCAGGTCTTGTTCTTCGCGAGCTCGGCGCCGGTGATCTCCTTGATGATCCGGTCCTCGGGGCGCCCGAACACGCGCTTGGCGATGCCTTCCTGCGTGACCTCGGGCCGGAGGCCGGTACGAATGTCCCAGTGCTCCTGGACGCTCGCGAGCGTGTAGTCCGTGCCGACCGCGGAGACCTTGTAGGTTCCGCCGGCGGCGATGTCGAACCCGGTCGAGAGCCGGACCTTGTGCGTGTTCCAGCCCACGGTGCGATCGCCCTGCCCACCGACGCGCCCGGCCGCGGTGCGACCGCCACCGAGCACGAGGGCGATCGAGTAGCGCGCCTGACCCGGGATCGTGTGACACGGCAGCTCGATCGACTTGTCGCCGATCTGGAGCTTGATCATCGTGTCGTTCTCGAGCCCGAGCGTCTCGGCGGTCTCGGGTCCGACGAGCGCGTAGTTGTCCCACGTGACCTTCGTGAGGAAGTCGGGGGTCTCCTGCAGCCACGCGTTGTTCGCGAACCGGCCGTCGTACGCGAAGCTCGAGTAGTGGAACGTCACCTCGACCGACGACTTGTCCGGTGCGCTGCCGCCCGCCTGCGTCGGCGTGAGCTGCGGAGTGGGGAACCCCTGGGTCGGTAGCTGCGCCATCGGCGCCTGCTTGTTCGCGATGAAGCCGTCGTGGACGTTCTGGCGCCAGTTGCCACCGACGCCGAGCGCGTCGTGCGTCGCTCGCACGAGCTCCTCGCCGGGACGCTCGTCGCCGAGCACCATCGAGAGCAGCTCGGCGCTCGACAGCCCGCCGTACAGCGGCGCGATCAGCGGCTGCGCGATCGTGATCGTGCCGTCCCACGTACGGGCGTCGCCCCACGCCTCGAGGAAGTGGGCGCGCGGCACGTGCCACGAGGACTTCTCCGAGGTCTCGTTGACGTACTCGTGCAGGTGCAGGGTCGTCTTCACCTTCGCGAGGCCGCCCGCGAAGTCGAGATCCGCCGGCGCGTCGTAGACCGGGTTGCCGCCGAGGATGATCAGCGTCTCGACCTTGCCCGCGGCCATGTCCCTGGCGAGCGTGGTGATCGACTGCAGGTGACTCGGGCGATCGAGGTCCGGATCCGGAACGTACTCGAGCGTGGTGCCCGGGGCGCCGATGCGCTCGTTGATCCGCGCGACGAGGGCGTGGACCTCGGGCGGCTGGCGGCGGCCCGCGATGACGATCGCCTTGCCGCGGTTCGCGGTCAGCTCCTCGACGAGGACCTCGAGGTACTTCTTGACCTTGGTCTCCTGGAGGAACTTGGCGTTCACGGTGCTGCCGCCACCGACGGCCGCATCGAGCGCCATCGCGAACGGCAGCCCGAACTCGGACCGCAGCGCGAGCCGATGATCGGCCATCGCGCCGGTGTGCGTGAACGTGCTCTCGATCGACCACAGCCGGTTCATCTTGTTGATGCCGAGCGAGCCGTGGAGCCGGCGGGACCGCGCGAAGTCGCGGCTGTAGCGCATCGCCGCTGGATGCTCGACGAACAGATCGCAATCGATCGTCACGATCGTCTCGGCGCGATCGAGCCGCGCGAGCGGACGCACCGGCTGATTGAACGCGAGCTTGGCTCCGAGCCGCTCGTTGTCCCACGACAGTGGCTCGTACTCGTGCCAGCCAACGCCCTTGCCCGCGAGCGCGCGATGCAGCGCCCTGACGGTGGGAGACGAGGTCCCCTCGCTCAGCACGCGGACCGCGCCGAGGTTCTTGCGGAGGTCGCTCAGCGTGACGCGCAGCGCCTCGAGCGAGCTGCCCTTGCCGCCCGACAGCACGCTTTGCGAGCGATCCGGATCGTAGAGGTGGAGGATGCTCGCCTGCGCGAACGTCGAGCACCCGGCGTGCCGCGTGGCATTCGAGTCCGTGGATGGCACGATCGCGCCGCTCGCGAACGGATGCTCGGGGTTACCGTCGAGCTTGATCGGGCGACCTTCGTACGACGTCGCGATCAGGGCGTGCCCGACCCCGCCGAGATCGAACACGGTCGCGTACTGCTGCGTCGTGCCGGGGACCTGATCCTCGGGGCGACGAGCGAGCGGGACGATCTCCTCCTTCTCGTAGCGACAGCCCGCAACCCCCGCGAGGGCCATCGACGCCCCCATCAGGTGGAAGAAGTTTCGCCGCGACAGCGGGTCGACCGCATCGGTCGCCGGCGGGAACTCGTTGTTGCTCGGGTTCGTCTGGAATGCTGCCTGGCCGTCGAGCTCGCGCAACGATCGCCAGTAGCCGTGCTCCGACGTGGCCGGCAGGGGAGCTACCTCCGAGGGTGCATACGCCCGCTCGTAGTTGTCGCCGTGGTCGTCGTGGTCGTGCTCGCCGTGTTCTTCCGAGGACATCGTCGGGCTCCTAGCGATGGCAGGTCGAGCAGTTGGTGGGTGGACGGACGTTGCGATCCTTCATCAGCTTCTCGCCTTCGCCTTCCGGTCCCTCGTAGCCCATCGTCGTGATCTGATCGGCTGGGCGGATATTTGGGGCCGGATCGCGGTGGCACGCGACGCACCAGCTCATCGTGAGCGGCTTGGCCTGATAGACCTTCACCATCTGATCGATTCGGCCGTGGCAGGTCTCGCAACCGACGGGCGCGTTCACGTGTGCCTCGTGGTTGAAGTAGACGTAGTCGGGGAGGTCGGTCACGCGGACCCACCTCACCGGTGTGTTCTCGGCAAACGACGACCGGATCGGCAGCAGCAGATCGGAGTCCTTCTTCACCGTGCCGTGGCAGTTCATGCACGTGGCGGCCGGTGGGATCGCGGCCTCGCCGGCGCGCTCCACGGTCGAGTGGCAGTACCGGCAATCGATCCCGAGCTCACCCGCATGAAGCGCGTGGCTGTACGGCACCGGCTGCTCGGGCTGGTACCCGATCCGGATCGCTTCGGGGGTCACGCCGTAGGCCACGAGCGCGACCAGGTACACCGGCGCCCCCAGGACCAGCAGGTTGATCCACTTCTTGAGGGTGTCGGTCCATTCGGGGAATGTGAAACGCGGCATAGATGTCCTGCTGCTGCGCCGGCTAGCGAGCTAGAAGCGCGTGATTTTTCACCACGTCCCGCTATCGCCTCGCAAGGTAGGGCGGTGATTTCTTGGAGTGGCGTCTCGTCGCACGGCAACTGTCGACCGGTGATGCTGCGATGCTCTTATCGCAGTTGTCGTCGGCGAAATCAGCTGCGGCACGTGATCGCAGCACCACCTCGCGGCGATCGTCTCGCCGCGACATTTGGTCGCACGTAGAGCGTTGCTACTCGACCGCGAACAGTGCCGACACGAGCACTTCACGCGGTCCATCGGGCGCGAGCTCGATCCGATCGAAGTCGTACCAGCCGCCGGTCGAGCCGAGATCGATCGCGCTCAAGCGGCGGCCGTCGGCCGGATCGTAGCTGACGATCCCGAAACGATTCGCCCTCCGATCGACCCAGCCGTCGACGACCGCGCCCTGCAGGACCGCCACGTTGCCGGAGGCCGTCGACGGTCTTGCCCAGCGAACCGCGCCGGTTCGGGTGATCGCGACGAGGTCGCCCCGCGTCTTGAGGTGGAGATCACCGGTCGCGCTCGTGGGACGCGAGATCGCGCGGATGCCCTGGCCCGCGATCGGCGTCGTGGACACGGTCTTGCCGGTGCGCACGTCCACGATGTCGAGCGACCCGTGGCGCTCGACCGCGATCAGGTCGGCGGTCAGCTGGGCCGCGAACAGCGAGTCGACCTGACGCTTCCACGCGACCGTGCCGGTCGCGAGATCGATCGCGAGCATCGTGTCGGCGCGATCGTGCGCGCGATCGGCCGCACCGACCAGCAGCCGCGACCCGACGGGCACGAGCCAGAACGCGCCGGCTCCGCCGTGCGAGAGGCCGTGACGGACGCGGCTCCGCGCGGTCGTCACGACGACATCGTCGTCCTCGAGCTCGACCGACGCCGGCACGCGCGCCAGCCGTGGCTCGGCCAGCCGCGGCAGCGCCGCGGTGCTCGTCGTCACCTTCTGCGTCGCGAGCTCGATGCGGTAGTTGCCGGCATCGGCCGGGTTGGAGATCAGGAACATCGCCAGCGTCACGAGCCAGTGAGCAGCCATCCTGGGTGTCTAGCGCACCCTAGCGATCGGGGCAGCCGTCCGTGTCGGCCCGGCCGTTGTAGGTCTCGGGCTCGTTCGGGCACTTGTCCTCGGGGTCGAGGATCCGATCCTTGTCGTCGTCGACGTCGGGGCAGCCGTCGTCGTCCTCGAAGCCGTCCTTGTCCTCTGGATCGTTCGGGCACAGGTCGTCGACATCGAAGATGCCGTCGCCATCGTTGTCGGGATCGGGACAACCGTCGTGGTCTCCGAAGCCGTCGAAGTCCTCGGGCTCGTCGGGGCACGAGTCGGTGGTATCGGCGATGCCATCGCCATCGCGGTCGTTGCTGGATGCCTCGGGGCAGCCATCCTCGTCGGCATCCCCGTCCTTGTCCTCGGGGACGTTCGGGCAGCGGTCGGCCTGATCGAGGATCCCGTCGCGATCGTTGTCGGGCTCGGGACAGCCGTCCGAGTCCTCGAAGCTGTCGAAGTCCTCCGGATCGTCGGGGCACAGGTCCCGCCGGCTCGCCCCCCGGCCGTCATCGGTGAAGCCATCGCCGTCGCGGTCGGCCACGCCGGTCCGCGTGGTGTTCTCGATCGTCGTCGGTGTCGCGACCGGCCCTCCACACGCGGCAATCACGCCGACGAGGAGCGATGCAATCCGCATGGGCGAAATCTACTCGGACTCGGCGCCCTTGTGTCAGGCTGTTCGCGTCGTGCTGACGCTGCTGGTGATCGCCCTGCTCGTCGGCCTCATGGTCGTCGCGCTCGCGGTGGTGCTGCGCCAGCCCAAGCCGGTGGTGCCGCCAGCGGAGGCGCCGGCGCCGCTCGAGGGCGTGCACCCGATTCCCGGGCCGATCGTGCGCGGGCCGCCGCTGCCGGTCGTACTGGTGCACGGCCTGTTCGGGTTCGATCGGATCGGTGTGCCCGGCGCGCGCTTCGACTATTTCCGCGGGATCGCGAAGCACCTCGGCACCCTCGGGTGTCACGCACACGCCGTGCGGTTGCCGCCGGCGTCGTCGGTGCCCTCACGCGCGCGCGAGCTGGTCGCCGCGATCGAGGCGCTGCCGCACGAGCGAGTCGATCTGATCGCGCACAGCCTCGGTGGGCTCGACGCGCGTTACGCGCTGACGCACCTCGGGCTCGCCGGGCGCGTCCGATCGCTCGTCACCGTCGGGACTCCGCATCGTGGAACCCCGATCGCCGACCTCGTCCTCGACGGGCCGATCGGCTGGGCCCACCGCGTGCTGCGTGCGATCGGCGTCCCGATCGAGGCAGTCGAGTGGCTATCGACCGAGGCCCTCGAGCGCTTCAACCGCGAGGTGCCGGACGTGCCGGGCGTCAGGTACGCGTGTGTCGTCGGCGGCATGCAGCGCGTCGACTCGATCGTCCCGCTGCCGCTGGTTCCGGCGCACGCGTACCTTCGCAAGGTCGCCGGCGCGAACGATGGGCTCGTGCCGGTCTCGTCGCAGTTCTGGGGCGAGACGCTCGCCGAGATCGAAGCCGATCACTTCTCGCAGATCGGCTGGCGTGTCGCGCTGCGCACCACGTTCGACGCGCTCGGGCTCTATGCGTTCGTCGTCGCGCGCCTTGGCGATGCCCCCGTCGCGATGCTGCAGGCGTCCGTCAGGACGGTGCCGGACGCGCGCGAGCTCGACCCGACGTAGAGGTTGCATACAGCGCGTTACCGGCGCATCCCGTCACGCCCCCCGTCGACGTCGACGTCGACGCACGGACCAGCATCGGCATCGCAACCTGTCATCGATGCATCGGCAACACTCGCGAAGCCGATGCGGCCACAGCCTGCCGACATCAGGACGACAGCGACGAAGCGTAACATCGGTGCCCCGAGACAATGTCGTTCGTGATCGGACCGCAGAGTTGCCGCGACGCTGAGGCCTAACATGGACCCATCTTCGGTCCCCGCGCGCGCGCCGTCTTCGTCCGCACTCCGAACGGCAGGTCGAAGAACCGGGCGAGCCAGCCGTCGATCGATCCACCCGGTGCGGTGAGGGCGCGGATCACGAACACGGCCTCGCGATCCACGACGACCCGCGTGTAGCCATCGTAGGGCTCGCAGCCGTCACGCCACACCTCGCGGGTCTCGAACCAGGGCATGCCATCGGTCCGGCCTACGCGCATGGTGAATTCCGCGTCACGCTCGGTCCCGAGCTCGGCGTTCTGCCAGGACTCGAACAGCTGCGGCATCACGCGCTTGCCGAACGCGCGGAGCTCGTCGTCGCCGGCGTCGGGTGACGGGAGCCCGGAGAACTCGTTGCGATCGAGCGCGAGCGCGACCACCTGGGCCACCAGCCGCTCGCTGCCTGCGGCGTTGACCAGCAGCGCTGGCACATCGGTGAACCCCGACGGGGAGGGGAGCTGTGCGTAGCTCCAGGCGTCTTGCTCCGCGGACTCCGGCGGGATGGTACGGAAGCCGGCAGGGAGCTCGAACGCCAGGTGCGGCAGGGGCGGCCGTGGGCCGGCCTCGGAGGCCGGGCCGATCACCACGAGCGTCGACCGCGTGTATGCGAGCCTCGCGCCATCCGGCGAGAACCGGAGCCGTGCGCGGGCGTGCGGCCAATCGGCGGTTCCTACCGCGCGCACCAGAGCCGTGCGCGTGAACAGCGGCGCCAGCTGGCCACCGTCGCGGTGGTAGAGCGTCAACGTCGCGTCGGTCGCGAGCGCGAGGCGATGGCCGTGGTCGCCCACCGCTACCGCGACTGGCGCGGTCGTGGCCGCGACCGAGGCCAGCTGCGCCCCGGTCGCGAGGTCGACGACGGCGATCGCTCCGCTCGCGACCGTGAGCGCCGCGGCGCCACCCGCGGGATCGCACCACAGCGTCGACGCCGCCGCCGCCAACGCGACGCTCGCCCTCTCGCCCGAGCGGACCGTCAGCGTTCGAAGCACGCCAGCGCCGGCCTCGCGCGCCAGCCAGGCGATCCGGGTGTTATCGATCCAGCACGCATGCCGCTCGCCATCGTCGTCGTTCAGTCCCTCGATTGGATCGCCGATCGGTGCGCGCGCGATCACGTTGCCCGAGGGCAGCGCGCGGACCACCATGCTGTCGCCCTCACGGGAGGTGAGCGCGGTACCGCCGGGTGAAAGCTCGAACGCAGTGTCGAGGAAGTCGGCCGAGGTCTCGGCTGCGGTCGTCAGGTTCGCGCCGTGCGGCGCGGCCGTGATCAGCCACGAGGTGTCACCGGGACCGTGGACGTGGTCGTCGGGGTGCGGCAATCCCTCGAGGCCACTCCAGGCGAGCGCAACGATCGTGGGGTGATCCTCGGTGCCCGTGATCGCGATCGGACGGACCTGGCCGGAGGTCGCCCACGCATGGCGCCCGAGGTAGCGCCCGCCTCGGCTCCACTGCCGAGCACCCACCGTGACGCTGTCTCCTGGGCCGAACAGCGGCGGCGCGCGATCCTCTCCAGCAAGCAACCGCTCGAACAGGACGGCGACCGCGGGGGGCGGTGGCGGTCGCGCGGGCGTGGGCTTCGCGGGGGCACGCTGCTCGAGCACCATCATGGGCTCGCGGGATGACGAGCATCCGCCGAGCACCCGGCCGAGCGCCAGCAACGCGAACAACGGTAGCGACTTGACCATGCCCTGATCCGGACGGTGGGACATGCCGCGAGTCGCACGCAGACCTACCCGATCGTCCGAGACAACGTGGCCGCGCGATGGATGGGGCGCGCACTTCGCCGAACGGGCCGTCGAATCATCCGGCAATGCGACTGGAGCACACCTCGCTACGTCCGAATCGTGGTGCCGCTCCAAACATCATGACGTCTCCGGGCCCACGACTCTCCGACGCTCCGAACGTGAACGCGGTGACCGTCGCCGATCACAATCTCGACGCAGATCACGCGCCGACCACGCGATGCCCAGCGTCGACGAACGCCGCAGCTCGCTGGTCCTCTCGCGGTGCTGCGATGAGGTTCGGAGCCCTCGCACTTAGTGCGTGTTCGTCGAGCACGAACGCTCCAGCGTCGTGGTTCACCGACGAAGCGGCTGCTCGCGCGCGCGCGAACCTGGAGCACAAGGCGCTGGTCATCGACTTCACCGAGACGTGGTCCGTCCCTTCCGTCAATCTCTCGAACCTCCTCGACACGCCCGAGACCTGGAGCAAGCTCACCGCCGATTTCATCCCGCTTCGGATCGACGTCTCGAACCAGGACGAGAGCAGCGACGCATGGCGCGCCCGCTATGGCCGTCCCAATCTGCCCGCGGTGTTGTTCGTGGATCGGAACGGCGCTGTCCTTGCGCGGATCGACAGCACTCCCGATGAGACGGCGCTGCGTTTGATGATCGCAACAGCCGCCTCGAAGCGGGGCATAAGCGCCATACGTTCGCGAGTCACCTCGCGATGCGCGGCGCGACCTTGAAGGTCATCCAGGACCTGCTCGGTCACTCCACGATCATCATGACGATGCGCTACGCGCACCTCGCGCCCGAAGTGGCGCGCGATGCCGTTCGCCTGCTCGATGCGGATCGGCGTGGCAGAGGAATGGCAGAGCCAGCCCAAAAGTCGGCCAGCTCTTTGTAATCGTGGCTCCGGAGGAGGGCTTCGAACACGCAGCCGCCGCGTGCGGGATCCGCGGATCGGTCAGCTCGGCAACGGCGAGACCGACGCGTTCAGATCCTGCGCGGGTGACACGATGCGGATGAAGCCGGCACCACCACCGCCGCCACCACCGCCGCCATCGAGGATCTCGATCACCGAGTCGCCCGCGTTCGCGTCCCTCGCACCCCCGAGACCACCGTCGGAGCCGGCGTTCGACTGCCCGTTGCCTCCGCCGGCGCGGGTCGTGCCGAACGGTCCCGCGAGGCCCGCCTCACCCGCCTGGACGCTTCCCGAACCTTCGCCCCCGCCACCGCCGTTCGCGGCGAGGATTCCGCTGCTCGCCACCGTCGGTGCCTCGAGGATGATCATGCCACCCGAGCCGCCTCCACCTCCGCCGGCATCACCGTTGAAGAGGCCGCTCTGCTGGCCGCCTGCACCGCCGCCACCGCCGGCGTGGATCCCCGAATTCGAGGCGAGGACGATCCGTCGCGCCGCCACGAGATAGACCGCACCGCCGCCGAGCCCGCCGGCGCCGCCGTCGTTGTTGTTGTCGTTCCCGCCCGCGGCGCCCGCACATCCGCCGAGCGTGCCGGCCGGTACCGCGATCGGCTGCCCGCCGGTTCCGCCGAGGCTCGGCGGGGCGTTGTCGTTGTCACCGGCACCGCCGGTGCCACCGATCCCTCCGAACCCACCGCCCCCGCCGCCGCCGGCACCGCCGTCGCGACCGCCGCCGGCGACCAGGCCGCACGTGCGGGCTCCGGCACCGCCGGCGCTGACGTCGATCCGCGCGTCGTTGTCGAGGGTGATCGCGTCGGTCGCGATGATCGCGAGCGGCCGGGCCCCGACGGCACGCAGCCTTGTCCCGGGCGCGAACACGACGCTCGTCGCGATGATCGCCTTGATCTCGCCCGAGGGCGTGGTCAGCGTCTCGGTGGTCACCGCGATCGGCACGGCTCCCTGAAACAGCGCACCGGTGTTGGTATCGAACGTCACCACGCCCGACAGGTTCACCGCGGATCCTGGAGGCAGCGCGCAGGTGTCGACTTGCTGGGAGAACGTGGTGCAGCCATCGGTGACGAGGGCGTCGGCCGCGGCATCGCTCGACGCCGTCCCGGGTGTGAACGAACACCCGGCGAGCAAGCCAGACAGCGCGAGCCGCGAAACCATCGCGCGCAGTATGCCAAACCCCTCAGGGTCTCAGCACCAGCTTTCCTTTGACCTGCCTGCGTTCGAGGCGCTCGAGCGCCGCGGCAGCCTCGGTGAACGGCAATACCGCATCGATCGCCGGCGCGAGCTTGCCCTCGGCGACCCAGGCGAAGATCTGCGCCGCATGCTCGCGATTGCGTGCCGGCTCGCGCATCGCGAACGAGCCCCAGAACACGCCAACGATCTGACAACCTTTGAGGAGCACGAGGTTGAGCGGGATCTTGGGGATCTCGCCCGATGCAAACCCGATGACGAGGTAGCGCCCCTGCCATGCGGTCCCGCGTAGCGCGGCTTCGGAAAGTGAGCCGCCTACAGGATCGTAGACCACGTCGGCACCGTTGCCGGACGTCAGCACCTTGATGCGCTCCCTGAGATCCTCGCGCGAGTAGTCGATCGCGCGGGTCGCGCCGTGCGCGCGACAGAACGCGAGCTTGTCCTCCGACGACGCCGCGGCGATGACCCGCGCGCCGAGCAGCGCGCCGAGCTCGACCGCCGCGATCCCGACGCCACCCGCCGCCCCGAGCACGAGCAAGGTCTCGCCCTTCGCGAGCTGCGCACGATCGACGAGCGCGTGATACGTGGTCGCATAGGTCAAGAGCGTCGCGGCGCCGACCTCGAATCCGACCGCATCGGGGAGCTTCACGACGGCGAGCTCCGGCACGCAGATGCGCTCGGCGAACGCACCGTGCAAGAGGGTTGCCGCGACTCGATCACCGACGGCGACGTTCGTGACGCCGGCGCCGATCGCCGTGACGATGCCCGCGGCCTCGCCACCGGGCGTGAACGGCGTCGGCGGCTTGAACTGATAGAGCCCGCGCGACAGCAGCACGTCGGGGAAGTTGACGCCGCAGGCCTTCACCTCGATGAGGACGTGCCCGGCCGCGATGCTCGGCTCGGGGACCTCGTCGACGCGAAGGGCGGAAGGGCCAGTGAGCTCGTGAACGCGGACCGCTCGCATGCGCGAACGTTACACGGCCGCGGCGTAGCTGCCCAGGACGCGGAGCTCGGTGGTGAGCGGCCTCAGCTCGTCGAGCGCGGCGACGAACGGTGCGCTCGCCGCGTGGCCGAGCACGTCGATGTAGAACCGGTAGGTGAACGGTGCCTCGGGAATCGGACGCGACTCGATCTTCGTCAGCGACAGCCCGCCCGCCGCGAATCGCATCAGGACCTCGCCGAGCGCGCCGGGACGATCGACGAGCGAGAGCACGAGCGAGGTCTTCGCGGCGGCGCCCTCGGGGACCGGCGCCGGGCGTGGCGCGACTTCGACGAAGCGAGTCGCATTTCCCGACGCGGACTGGATGCCCTGCGCGACGATCGCGAGCCCGTAGGTCTTCGCGGCGGCGCTGCTCGCGATCGCGGCGAGCGAGCGATCGCCTGCTGCGGCGACGCGACGCGCGGAACCGGCGGTATCGAGCTCGGGGCGCGCGGTCAGATCGGGGTGGCGCGCGAAGAAGTCGCGACACTGCGCGAGCGCCTGCGGATGCGACATCACGACGCGCAGCTCGGCGAGCGGCACGCCCGGCAGCGCGAGCAAGCAGTGCTCGATCGCGGAGATCACCTCGCCGGTGATGTGGAGTGGACCGTGCGCGAGCAAGTCGTAGGTCTCGTTGATGCTGCCGGCGGTGGTGTTCTCGATCGGCAGCAGCGCGAGGTCCGCGGCGCCGTGGATCACCGCGTCCGCGGCGGCGCGAAACGAGTCGTGCCCCGAGAGCAGCGCGCCACCCAACCGTCCCGCGTAGCGCCGCTGCGCCGCGAGGTGGCTGTAGCTGCCCTCGACCCCCTGGTACGTGACCCGCAGCGGGACATCACTGCGATCGCGCACGGCCTGCTCCTGATGCGCGACCGACATGTCCATCACGACGCGATACATGCGCTCGATCTGATGGGGATCGACGTTCGCCGCGGCCGCCATCTCGCGCAGCCGCCCGATCAAGCTCTCCTCGCGCTGCCGATCGCGAAACGGGCTCGCGCTCGCGAGCTTGGCCTCGGCCACATCTTCGACGATCTTCAGGCGTTCGGCGACGAGCGCGATGATCTGGCGATCGACCGCCTCGATGCGATCGCGGAGCGAGACGAGATCAGGGCCGGCCATGGCGTCACTGTACTCGTTGCTCGCGCCCCGAGGAGCCTGGGGCTAAGCTGGATCCAATGAAGGATCCCGACAAGCCGGAGCTCGTTCGCGCGCCGCCGCCCGGCGAGCTGCAGGGCGAGCCGCCGGTCGTCGCACGACTCGTGGTCGAGATCCGCAGTGATGGATCGCGCACGATCGCGCGCGGCGCCGTCGAAGATCTCGTGACCGGGCAGCGGACGATGCTCGAAGCGCGCGGTGATTCGCCGATCCAGCTCGCGATCGCACTCGCCCGCGCATTGACGCAGCTGCCGCGCCTCGGCGCACGGTCTGCGGTCCGCGGGCTGCTCGGTCGCCGGCGCGACAAGTGAGAGGCATGCGCGATGCAAACCCCGAAGCGTATGCAGGACGCACGGTGGTCGTTGCTGAAGGATCTCCTCGTCGAGGAAGGTTGGGTGTGGCGAGATGACTCGCTGTACGCACCCCACGAGACGATGTGGTTCCAGACCAGCGCCGAGAACCCTGACTTCGCTCAGTTCCGCGATCGCATGAGCATCGCTGTCGAGGCGACCTCGGGAAACGTCGACCTCGACATCGATCAGGCTGCGCTGCACGCCGATCTGGTCTCGCTGGTCGCCGCGCTCGACACCGTGCTCGAGAACTGAGTCGAGCGCGCATCAGCGTCGCGATGACGATGATGCTCGCACTCGATCGTGCGGATCCATGGCGCTCACCGTGCGCCCGACGATCGGTGCTGGCGACTGCGAGTCGTGAGCGCGGGTCACACCGGGACGCGAACGAACGGCAACGTGCGGGTGCGCGTGCCGGTCAGCGCGAACGCGGCATTCGCGATCGCAGGGGCAACCGGTGGCACACCCGGCTCGCCGACGCCGCCCGGTGGCAGGTCGCTCGTGACGAGCTGGATGTTGATGCGGCGTGGGGCGGCGGGCAGGCGCACGAGCGGATAGTTGTGGAAGTTGGTCTGCTCGACGGCGCCGCGCTTCATCGTGATCGCGGCGTGCTGCGCGATGGTCTGGCCGAAGATGAACGCACCCTCGAGCTGCGCCTTGACGCGATCCGCGTTGATGATCGTGCCGCAGTCGGCTGCGATCCAGGCCTCGTCGACGCGGAGCTCCCCGCGCCGCCCCGTGGAGACCTGGGCGACGACCGCGATGTAGCTGAGGAAGCTGCGATGGACCGCGAGGCCGAGCGCGCGGCCGTTGCGCGTGTTCCATGATGCGGCGGTGGTGGCCGCCTCGATCACGCGCTGAAACCGCTCGATCGAGATCGGGTGCTTGTCGAGCGGCGCGCCGTAGTTCGCGAGCTTGGCGACCCCGAGCGCCGCGGGGGTGATGGTCCGCTTCGGACCGAGGAGCTCGAGGAGCATGTCGCGTGGATCGCGCCTGGCCGCGGTCGCGAGCTCGTCGATGAACGACTGCACCGCGAACGCTTGCTGGATGTTGGAGACCGAGCGCAGCCAGCCGATCCGAACGTGCGCGGGCGCGATGCCGGTCTCGATCCGCAGGTCGGGGATCGCGAGCGGCAGGTCGAGCGCGCCGAGGCCGAGCTCGAACTCTGCGGGTCGCACGGCCTTCGCGTCGAACGTCGAGCCGATCGACGGATAGGCGATGCGGTGACGCCACGACGTCGCGCGGCCGTTCGTGTCGAGGCCGGCCGCGAGCGCCTGCACGCTGTGCGCGTGGTAGTAGCCGTGGCGGATGTCGTCCTCGCGCGTCCACTGCACGCGCACCGGAGCCTTCGCGCTGCGAGCCAGCTGCGCGGCCTCGATCGCGAAGTCGGGGATCGACTTGCGGCCGAAGCCGCCGCCGAGGAACGTGACGTGGATCGTCACCTTCGACTTGTCGATGCCGAGCGCCGCGGCGACATCGTCGCGTGCGTCCTGCGGGCTCTGCGTGCACGTCCAGATCTCGCAGCGATCGCCGTCGAAGCGCGCGACGGCCGCAGGCGGCTCCATCGGCACGTGCGCGAGCTGCGGCACGATGTACTCCGCCTCGACGAGCTTCGCCGCACTCGCGAGCGCCTTGTCCGCATCGCCTAGCTTGCGCACGACCTCGCCGGGTGCGCGCACCGCGGCGAGCAGGCTCTTCGTGTACTCCTCCGAGTCGTGCGCGCCGTTGTCGCCGCCGGTCCACGTGATCTCGAGCGCGGCGCGCCCGCGCATCGCGGCCCACGTGTTGTCGGCGAGCACCGCGACGCCACCGAGCGGCTGTGACTTCGCCGGCGCCGTGGCCGTCGCGAGCGGCACGATCATCCGTACACCCGGGACGGCCTTCGCGCGTGTGTCATCGACCTTCGCCATCCCGCCGAACACGACGGGCGGCCGCGCGATCACGGCGGTGAGCATGCCGGGCAGCACGATGTCGGCGGCGAAGTTTGCCTTGCCGGTGACGTAGTCGTGGCCGTCGCGCAGCGGCAGATCGGTACCGACGTGGACGAGCTCCTTCGTCGGGCGAAGCGTCGCCGTCTTCGGGACCGGCAGCTTCGCCGCCTCGGCGACGAGCGCGCCGAACCCGAGCTGCTTCTTGGTCACCGGATCGTGGACCGCGTCGTGGTGTGCGACGAGCCGCGCCTCGGGGACCCTCCACTGCTTCGCGGCCGCGGCGATCAGCATCGTGCGTGCGACCGCGCCGACCTGGCGCATCGCGTCGTAGAAGTTGCGGATCGAGGTCGAGCCGTCGGTGTTCTGGTCGCCGTACTTCGGATCGCCGTCCCCCTGGACGATCCGCACCTTCGCGGGCTCTGCACCGAGCTCGTCGGCGATCAGCACGTAGAGCGAGCTGCGGATGCCCTGCCCCATCTCCGAGCGATGGCAGACGATCGTCACGACACCGTCGGTGCCGATCTGGACGAACGGATTCGGCGCGAACGTTGCCGCGCCGGCCTCCGATACGCGAACGCCGAGCGCGAGCCCGGCCGCGGCAGCGCCGACTCCGGCGAGAAAGCTCCGTCGAGTGACCTCGAACGTCACGGTCCCGCTGCCTTGCGCACGGCGGCGCGGATTCGCACGTAGGTGCCGCAGCGGCACAGGTTGCCGGCGAGCGAACGATCGATCTCGTCGTCGGATGGCCTCGGATTCGCGGCGAGCAGCGCGGCCGCGCTCATGATCTGGCCCGCCTGGCAGAACCCGCACTGAGGGACTCCGAGCTCGACCCATGCCTTCTGCAGCGGATGCTCGCCCGTCGGTGACAGCCCCTCGATCGTCGTCACGGCTCTTCCCGCCGCACGACGGACCGGAGTCACGCACGCGCGCACCGGATCGCCATCGAGGTGAACGGTGCACGCGCCGCACAGCGCCTCGCCGCACCCGTACTTCGTGCCGGTGAGGCCGAGCAGATCGCGCAGCACCCACAAGAGCGGCATCTCGGGATCGGCGTCGACCTCGTGGGCCTTGCCGTTGACGGACAGCTGGATCATTTCACGTTCTCCTGAGGACACACCGCGCCGGTGTCGATCCAGGCCTGGAACAGCGTCGCGAGCTGGGCTTGCGATCCGGGTGCCGGAGCGCGACCGGCGCCCGGGGCCCAGCCCCACGCGACGAGCGCATCGTGCCCGAGGTGCTCGTGGACCTGCGCGAGCGTGCGACCTCCGTTGCGCTCCGGATCCGAGAGCTGCGCGCAGATCTGCGCCGGCGACTTCCCGAGCCACGCCATCGACAGCGGCGCGAGCTTCCAGCCTCTCGCGCCGGGCACGCGTGCGAGCACCACGTTGCGATCCTGATGACACGTCTGGCACTGCATCGCGACGATCCCGTGATTGGCGGGGCCTCGCTCGACCGGCGGATCGTGGAGCGCGTGCAGGTCACCCTGGCGCGGCGAGTCGTCGGCCGGATGACAGTTCACGCACCGTGCGTGCGTGAGGACGCGGGTGATCTCGACGAACATCGCCTGCGAGCGCGGCGGGCGTTCCGCGATCGAGTCGAACGCCGCTGGAGCGAGCAGTCCCGCGGCCGGGATCGCGGGAGGAGGAGCCGGATCGACTGGAGTCGGCGCGCGGCTCGAGCACGCGGCGACCAGCATCAACAACGTGGCGCGCACGCCGGGGATGTTACCAGCGCCGGCGCCACAGGAGGTCCGTACCGATGATATTGGCGTCGCCGCCTGCACCCTCGAGGAGCCACTCGCGCGAGAGGTAGTACTGCAGCTGGAGCTCCTCGGCATTCTCGTTCGGACCCGGCGTGACGCGATGCTTGCCGGCGATGAAGATCTTGCCGTCGAGCAAGCGAAATCCGACCGTGCACGACGCGCCCGCCGTCGACGTACCGGGCTCGCACTTGATCACGTCGAGCTTGAGCCGCTTCGGCAGGAACTTCTTGAGGCGCTTCGCCGCGAGCTGAGACAGCGCCGAGGCGCCGGCACCGTAGAGTGCTTCGCTGGTCTGCACGCTCGAGGCGCCGCTCGGCGAGCCGCCGAGAAAGAACCCGAACAGCTCGCTCTGGCTGTACTTGCCCGCCGGGTCCGAGTCGAACGTGGCCGTGGGAAAGTCATCATCGCTGAGCCTGCCGTCGACCTTGAAGATCAACAGCAGGTCGGGGAACTGGTGGGTGAGGCGGAGGTTGATGATCGGATCGATCGTGCCGTCGAAGCTCACGAGCTCGTTCGGCTCGATCCGGTACTGGCGCCCGAAGATGTCGTCGGCGTCGCCGTACTCGACGACGATCTTGCCGCGGAGCCCGATCGTGTCACCGACCTCGACCGAGAGGCCCCTCGATCGGATCGAGGCGGTCACGCCGTACTCCTCGACCTCGATCCGCGTCGAGTCGAGGTAGACGTTCGCGTGGAGCCACGTGCGTACCGGCTCGCGCGCCTCGCCGAAGCCGATCTCGGGCGGAGGGTGGTCGATGTCGTAGACGTCGTCGGGCTCCTCGACCTCGAGCAGATCATCCCCGGCCGATGGCGGCACGAACACCACGCCGTTGCGGATGTAGATGTCGCCGGTCCACTGGCGGCCGGTCCGCCGCAGCTCGAAGCGAGCGGTCCCATCGATGAGCGGCTCGATCTCGCCGATCGGCGAGATCTTCGTCACGACGAGATTGCCGTCGAGCCTGGAGAGATCGTTCGGTGCGCTCGCGTCGAGGGTCACGTTGTGCTTGCAGTCGGGCTTGTTCGGATCGCGGCAGACTCCGAGCAGGCCGCGCGCCTTCGCGGTGATGCCTTTGTCGGTCATCAGGATGCTCGCGTAGGTGTCATGTAGCGTGCCGATGATCGGCGTGATCGGGACCTGACCGTTGTCGATGCGAAGGTCACCGCGGAGCTTGCTCGTTGCCGGATCGAGCCCGTCGATCAGCACCGTTCCCGCGAGCGTGCCCGACGACGACGCGAGATCGCCCGGCAAGAACGCCGTGAGCGGGGCGAGGTCGAGCTTCGCCGCACGGAAGTTGACGACCACGCCGGGGAGGCGATCGGGGCGACCGACCGCGCCCGCGACGAGCGTGCCGCCATTCGACTCGCGCGCCGTGACGTCGACCGCGCCCGACACCCCATCCCACTTCGCCGCCACCTCGAGCTCGGTGAGCTCGGGGATGTCGCGCCCCGCGACGTTCGAGATCAGCTTCATGGCGCGGACCGTGATCGCGCCCTGGCCGGTCGGTTTCCCCAGCGTACCTGCGACGGTGATCGACCCATCGATCGTCCCCTGGTTCGCGGCGAAGTCGCTGCGACCGACGAGCGCGAGGATCGCCGGCGCCGACTGCAAGGGGACCACCACCGTGGCCTCGAGCTTCGCCGCGAGCGCGGTGCGCGGCGCCGCGATCCAGGTCGAGAACGTGATCGGCAGCTTGACGTCCTTCACCTCGAGGAGCTTTGGCGCCATCGCCACGACCGCGAGCCCTTCCTGCGTGCACGCCCCTGGTGCGCCCTTCGCGACGGCTCGCTCGACGCAGGCCGCTCCGGTCGTGCCGTTGCCGTCGGTCGTGGCCTTCACGTGCACGTCGAGCGGTCGCACGAGCACGCCACCCTGGAGGCCTCGTACGTCGACCTTCATGGTCGCGGCGGACGCCGCCGCACCGACCGCGATCTTGATGTCCGCGCGGCCGCGATACGGCGCGATCACGCCGAGCTTCGCGAGCTTCGCGGGATCGATCGCGATGTCGTCGAACGACGCGGTCAACGACTGCACGACGCCGCGCCCGAGCTGCTTCCACGCGAGTGGATCGAAGGGATGGACCGGGAACGTGACCAGCACGCCGATGTTCGCCTCGCCGACATCGCTCAGCAGCGCATTCCACGACGCGAACAGGTCGCTGCCGAGGGGCGAGAACGTGACCTTGCCTTCGGCGGTGCCGAGCGGCGTCTTCACGCCACGAACCTCGAGCTCGCCGCTCGTCTCGGCACCGGCGAGGCGAAGACTGCCGACGACGGTTCCCCCGGTGGAGACCACGGTCGCGAGGTCGAGCTTGTCGACCGTGATCGTCGCGGTGCGGAGCGCGCTGCGCTCGAGCTTGCGCCACGCGGCGACATCGGTGATGTCGCGCGGCCCTTCGACCTCGAGCCGGAGCCGCGCGCCGCCGATTCCCGAGCTCTGCGCACGCGCGTCGAGCGTCACGGTGCGGCCCGCGATCACGAGCGTCGCATCCCCGTCGAGCGTCGGGGCATCTGGCTCGAGCGCCATGCCGTGGCCCGAGACCGTGCCGGTTGCTTGCCAGCGCGCGTTGCGGCGCTTGATCGTCAGCTTGCCGGATGCGGTGCCGCGATACGTCGCGTCGATCGCCGAGGCCGGAACGTCGGTCGCGACGACCGTCGCGTCGAGCGAGCCGCCTTCGCGCGCGATGACCGCCGCGATCGCGACCTTGCCGCTGCCGTTCGTCGTGGTCAGCCCGCTCACGGTGATGTTCTCGTCGGTGATCGAGATCCGCCCGCGGTTGCCGACCCAGGGTGCGCCGGTCGCCGGTGTCACCCGGTGCTTCGCGAGCGCGATGTCGATCGTCGCGTTCGGGGTGACGTACGCGCCGGCGACGATCTGGACCTCGGCCGCGGCCGGGCGCGCGTTGACCTGCGTCCAGATCCTCCCGTCTGCGAGGAGCTCGGCAACGACGGTCGCGGCGCCGATCGGCGTACCGGCACGCGACACTCCGCGCACGTCGGCGTACGCCTTTCCGACGATCGGAACCCCGGTCGTCCGACCCGAACCCGCACCGATCATCACGCCTCTCCCGGATCCCTTGCCGAATGTCGCGTCGAGCCGGGCGATCCGGATGTCGTCGTAACTGATCCGGGTCCCGTGCGCGTCACCCTCGACCTCGAGCTCGAGCACGGGGGACAGACGGCCCGGCTTCTTCAGCGAGACCTCGACGCGGAGCTCGTCGCTGCTCCTGACCGCGATGTGGTCGTTCGTCGGCGCGGCGAGGTCGCGCGCGAACGCGACGAGCGACGCCTGCTCGAGCTTCACCTGCTTGCCGCTCCACGATGCCTTCGCGGATCCCGCAGCACGTACGTCGCCTTCGCCGGTGACGAGCGCGGTCAAGGTCGCCCTGCTCCACGTCGAATCGACGAAGATCGTCGCGTTGCCCGCGGGCAGGTCGGCCGCCGAGCCACGGATCCCGATCACGCCGCGGACGCCCGCACGATCCGCCTGGAGTGCCATCGCCACCTCACCCCGCCCCTGGATGGTTCCCCCGAGCAGCTTCGCGACATCGATCGCGCCGATGCCGACGAAGCCGGCCGCGGTCCTGGCCTCGAGGTCGGCGCGAAACGCACCGTGCACCGTCGTCGATCCGAGCGCGCCGTCGAGCACGAGCGGCGTCCCGGGAAGCACCGATGCAGCTGCCGTGATCGTGAGGTGCACGTCGGCCGGTAGCACCACGCCCGGCATCACCGCCTCGACCGCCGCCGGCGTTGCCGTGAGGTTCACGGTGCCCGTGGGGCGGACCGGATCGATCACGAAGTCGGTCGCGACGAGGTGCACGTCGCCGACCTGCACGGTCGCGCGCGGGATCATCATCGCATCGCCGAGCGTGGCGCTCGCGTCGAGCTCCACCGGCAGCTTGCGCTCGCGCCAGATCGCGCGCATCCGCACGGTCGTCGCGAGCGAGCCACCGGCTGGAAGCGTGAGGTCGCCGGTGAGCGCGAGGTCGTCGAGCGCGACGCTCGGAGCGCCCGGCCGGGCGAATTCGAAGGTCGCTCGCCGGACCTCGAAGCCCGGCAGCTCCACGCTCCACGCCGCCGGAGCCGACTCGCTCGAGTCCTTCGGCTTCGTCAGCGGCCTGCCGCCGACCGCGATTCGCACGTCCTCGACGATCACGCCCTCGATCCGGGCGGTCTTGCCGAACAGCGGACCGAGCGCGATCCGGGCGCGCGCCGTGCCGATGACGATCGCCGGCGTGCCGTCGAGGGCGGCGATCTCGATGTCGCGCACGACCAGCTCGCCGAGCACGCTGCCCTCGAGCTTGCCGATCTTCACGCCGCCGGGGAACGTGTCGCGGAGCGAAGCCTCGACGCTGCGGCGGATCCGCTCGCGGCCCCAGTCGGTGTGCACGACGATCAGCGCGACGACGAGGAGCACGCCGGCCAGCGCGAGTGCGCCGAGCACGATCCGCTTCACCCATCGCAAGCCACGTCGCATCAGTAGGTCTCTCCGACGCCGAGGAACAACAACGTATTCTCGACGAAGTCGTCGGTGGTCGTACGGTTGAGCCTGTGTCCCAGGTCAAACCTGATCTTGAACGCTCCGTACTTGAGAAACATGCCGAATCCTGCCGCCCAATGTAGGTTGAACGGATCGAGGTCGTCCCCGTCGTTGGGCACGTCGCCACCGTCGAGGAACAGCGTGGACCCGACGAGGAAGGGGCCGAGCTCGCCGAGCGGGACACGCAGCTCCGCTCCGGCCTCGAGGAACGACTCGCCGCCGATCAGGACGCTGATGGTTCCGACCTCGTTGACGACGCGGGTCTCGACCGGTGCGAGCGCGCGTGCCGAGAACCCACGGTGGTTCTGGGCGCCTCCCGAAAACAACCGCTCGGTGACCGGCACGTCGCCGAGGATCGTTCCATAGCGCAGCCGAAACGCGAGCACCATCCGGCCGAGCGGCACGTACGCACGGAGATCCGGCTGCAGCTGGAGATAGCTGAACGCGCCGCCGGCGAGGGGCGTCCCCTCGGTCACGCGGAGGCTGATGAACCCTCCTCGCCGCGGCTCGAGCGGATTGTCGCGGAGGTCGGCTGCGATCGTCTGCTCGAACCGGCCGAGCCGCTGGTTGCGATTGAGCCCGAGCTGCGCGCGCCGGATGGCGGTGACGGGATCGGGATTCGCCGGATCGGGAAACGCCGGATCGAGGACTCGGTCGAGGTCCGTGAACGAGAGATAGGTGAACGACCACCCGGCCTGCAAGGTCAGCCAGCGCACGCCGAGAGGAGTGCTCGCACCGAGCCGGAGCAGCGGGCCCGTCGCGGTGTACGCCTCGACCGTGAAGAAATCGAAGCCGATGCCGAGCTCGCCGATCAGCCGTGGCCGAAACATCTCGAGTCGCTGGGCCGTCCCCAGGATGCGGATCTTCGGCTCGAAGTCCGCGAACGAGTGATCGACCGTGGCCGCCAACCGCGAGTCGACCGAGAACGTCCACAACGGATAGTCCGCCGGGACGTACGACGCGCCGGCGCGCACGCGCGCTTCGTACGTCAGCGGCTCGTACCCCAGCCCACCGCCGAGCTTGACCTCGTGCCGGCTCGCGAGCGTCACCGTGATCGTCACGGGGACGATAGGACCGAGCTTGCTGCGGTCCGGGTCGATCCGGATCTGCGAGAACCGGCCCAGCTCGAACAACGAGCGTTCGGTCTCGGCGAGGGCGCGCGGCGAGTACGAGTCGCCCGTGGCGAACGTCAGGCGACCTCGGATCGCGGCATCGAGGATGCTGCCGTCGTCGAGCCCGAGGATCTTGACGTCACCGAAGGTCGCGCGCGGCCCGGTGATCACGATCCGGTAGCTCGCGACTGCCACGCCTGCCGCTCGATCGACGGTCACCACCGATTCGTCGACCTCGACATGGGGGTATCCGGCCTCCTCGATGAGCGCCTTCACCACCTCCTTGCCGTCGTCGTAGAGCTCGTAGTCCCACGGATCTCCGTCCTTGAGCTCGAGCTTCGCGAGCGCGCGTTCCTTCGGGATCTCCGGCGGCAGCCCGTCGATCACGACCCGCGCCTTCACCCGCGGCCCCTCGACCACGGTGAACACGACGGTCTCCGCGTTGTCCTCGCGGTTGATCTGCGCGTCGACCTTGACGTCGAAGAATCCGATCCGCTGGTAGGCGCCGCGGATGCGCTTGGTGTCGAGCGACAGCTGGTAAGGATCGACCGCCCGCCCATCGCGGCGCGAGCGGTCCAGCGCGAGCCCCGGGATCAGATCGTCCTCCTCGATCGACTTGTTACCCTTGACGACGATCGAGGCGAGCCAGATCTCGCCTGGCTTGTGGGCGCGCATCTTTCCGCCGCAGCCAACCGCGAACACGAGCACGACGAGCAAGACGCGAACCACTCGTGTCGATCCTAGTCGATCTCGCAGCAGCGAGCCTCCCGGCATGGGGACTGCACCGCGTCATCAGAGGAGAAACCCCATGAAAGTGCCCGACGTGATGACACCGAGCCCCCGGGTCTGCACCCCCGATACGACCCTCGAGGCGGTCGCGCGAATGATGATCGAGTGCGACTGCGGCGGGATCCCCGTCGTCGGGGATCTCGAGTCGCGGCTTCCTATCGGAATGATCACCGATCGCGACATCGTCGTGCGAGCCGTCGCCGACGGGCTCGATCCCGCCGAGCTGACCGCGCGGGACTGCATGACGATCCCGGCGGTGACGATCACCGAGGACACCTCGGTCGACGACTGCATCGAGCTCCTCGAGCAGCGTCAGATCCGGCGCGTGATCGTGGTCGCTCGAAGCGGTGCGGTCAGCGGCATCGTCGCGCAGGCAGATGTCGCGACGCACGTCTCGAAGCGGAAGGCAG
>Ga0299915_10000697_pt1 | contig 25105 bp, 22 predicted proteins | sample RVTome_13_FD_200263 | JGI IMG/M metagenome (GOLD analysis project Ga0299915, IMG submission 200263) | Soil microbial communities from uranium-contaminated site in the Upper Colorado River Basin, Wyoming, United States - RVT92D227 (version 2) ... | reverse complement strand
TGGAGAAGCAATAGAGGTAGGTAATTTACGTATTGACCCCGCTCGACGCGAAGCAACTATAAATGGCCAGCCACTTAAGCTAAGAACTAAAGAGTTTGACCTGCTGGCAACATTGGCTCAAAACACAGGGGTCGTCCTGACCCGAGACCGACTATTGGAAATAGTTTGGGAAACTGATTACTACGGTGAAACGCGAACCGTTGACATCCATATTAACCATCTCCGGGACAAGTTAAGCGGAGCAGATGCCTCGATAGAAACAGTCCGAGGTATAGGCTACAAGATGGCATTGAAATCATGAACATAAAGCGGTTGAGAACAAAGTTTATAGTCACAGAAAAAACTGCTCCATAAGCTATAGATAGAGGTTTAAATGAGCCTGAGTACACGCCTTATTCTCACCTACATCTTAATCATAGTCTTATGTCTGAGCATAGTTGCCATTTCCTTAATAGTTCTGCTTGGTGACCAGCTCAACAGACTGTCAATGGCACGCCTGGCCGATACAGCACTGCCCATCTACATCCAGTTCAGAGCAGCCGCCAGAGGCCAGGTTTCCCTGAATCAGGCATGGACCAACCTGGAGGAGATGTCACAGGAAACAGGCACGTACATCTTTCTACTGGACGCTCAAGACGTCATCATCAGACAAGCAATCCCCGAGGATAGTTCCTGGATACCACCCTCAAAGCTGGAAATCGAAAAGCCATCCCCTGGCAGACCACCGCCTTATGTCGGAACCTATATAGCACCTGGCGGAGAAAGATTTATATTCGTCGCTCATCCCCTCGTAGGATTGTTCGGACCCCCAGATCCCTCCACCCCACCGGAAACCCTGGTTCTGGCCATACCTCGCCATGAGGCTCTAGCCATTTGGGCTGACTTCGCCAAACCATTCCTATGGGCAGGACTTGCCGCCTTAGCCGTCTCCATACTTATAGCTGTTCTCCTGGCTCGCTCCGTCTACGTCCCTATCCGACGCGTGACAAACGCCGCCGAGGAAATAGCTCGCGGTAACTATGAACAGCAAGTTCCAGTAACGGGTCCCAAAGAGGTCAAAGGCCTTGCAGCAAGTTTCAACCAGATGGCAAAGCAGGTGAAAGGCTCACAGCAAATGCTGCGCGACTTCGTAGCCGATGTCTCCCACGAGTTAAGAAGCCCGCTCACCTCTATAAAGGGATTTGCCCAGGCTATAGTCGATGGAACTGCCAAAGATAAAAAAGCCCAGCTTAAAGCCGCTGGCGTCATCGAGGACGAGTCCAAACGCATGATGCGTCTGGTAGAGGAACTGCTCGAGTTTTCCAGACTCGAATCAGGACAGATAACTATGGTCAAAGAACCTGTGGACTTGAAAGAACTGCTGCAGCAGTGCTATGAAATATTTCTCATGCGTGCCGAAGAAAAAGGTATAAGGCTAAAAACCGACATTGAGCCTTTGCCGCCCGTCACCGGCGATATCGACCGCCTGGAGCAGGTCTTCAGCAACTTGCTTGATAACGCTCTAAAACACACGCCAGCGGGGAGCGAGGTAAGCATCACCGCCCAACATCCACAACCCGGCTTCATCGAAATTGCTGTAACTGATACCGGCCCGGGTATTCCTGGCGAGCAATTACGGCATATATTTGAGCGTTTTTATCGCGCCGACCCTTCGGCAGGCAAAGCCGGCGCCGGTCTGGGCTTGGCTATTGCCAGACAGATAATCCTGGCTCACGGTGGAGACATCATGGCTAAAAGCACATTGGGCAAGGGTACAGAGTTCGTGGTCACATTGCCCGTTCACTCCACTTTTGCCCCACAAACTTCTCATAGCTAGGGCACAATCTACCTAGCACGCACTCCCTACAGCGAGGTCGTTGAGCTTTACATACCTTTCTGCCATGCTCTATCAACAAGACATGAAACTGATAGACATCTTTGGGCGGCACAAGTCCCTCGAGTAATACGTGAGCTTTATCTATTGAAACCTTAGAATCAATCAACCCCAGCCTTCTGGCGACGCGGAAAACATGTGTATCCACCGGCAAGGCCGGCATACCCAGTGAGAAAAGCAAAACAACGCTAGCCGTTTTCATCCCTACACCGGGCAATTGCCTTAGCCAATCCCTGGCTTCATTTACAGGCAGCTTTCGCAAAAAGTCTAGCTCGAACCCGCCTCGCCTTGCCCGTATTTCCTCCAGCGATTGCTTGATATACTTTGCTTTGACTGCCCCCAGACCGCCAGCTTTTATAGCCCCACAAATTTGGTCAACACTGGCATTAGCCACATCTTCCCAGCTACCAAAAGCAGCCAGAAGCCGCTCAAAAGCTCGCCCGGAGTTTCTGTCCGATGTGTTCTGAGATAGAATCGTCTGAACCAGCACCGCTATCGGGCTCTGCCTCCGTCGCCACTTGTGCTTGCCGTACTTCGTGCTCAGTAACTTTATAATCTGGTCAACTCTCATTACAATCATCTACAAAGTATTATACATCACAAACTTAGCCTCATTCCCTCTCACTCGAGGGGCGAGTGATATACAATAAAAATAAACATGTAGCCCCGAGGCTTTAGCCTCGGGAGCTCGACCCTAAAGGGTCGGCACTACATTTTCGGATGGCTTCATTCCCGAGAAGGTTAGGATAAGGGTGAGACGTAACAACCTCTTTGGTGCTATAATTATCTCACTAGAAATGGTAGGAGTGACTAATGGATGAACTCAAGGTATTCACCGGCAACGCTCACCCAATGCTAGCCAAGGCAATATGCAAATACCTCAATATACCCCTGGGTAAAGCTGAGGTTTTTGAATTCAGCAATGAAAACATTTTTGTCCGAGTTCAAGAAAATGTCCGTGAACGAGATGTCTTTGTCATCCAACCGTTTTCTACACCCGTCAACAAGAACCTGGTCGAGCTCCTTATCATGATTGATGCCTTCAAACGGGCCTCCGCTGGTAGAATTACCGCTGTCGTACCTTACTATGCCTACGGTCGTACCGATAAAAAAGACCAGCCTCGCGTACCTATCACTGCCAGACTTATAGCTGACCTCCTCACCACCGCTGGCGCCAACCGTCTACTAACCATAGACCTTCACGCCGCCCAAATCCAGGGCTTCTTCAACATACCCGTGGACGAACTTACCGCTCTCTTCATACTCAGCGACTACTGGAAACAGAAGGCGCTGGATAATCTAGTGGTAGTAGCCACCGATATCGGCATATCCGCACATGCCCGTGATATGGCAGCTAAGCTAAACGCCCCGCTGGCTATTATCGAAAAAAGGCGCATTGGCAATGCCGACATCACTGAAACCCTCAATATCATCGGCGAAGTCAAAGGCATGCGTGCCTTAACTATCGACGATGAAATCGATACCGCTGGCTCACTTATAAACGTCGTTAACGCACTCCTGGAACGCGGTGCCACCGAAGTCTATTCCTCCTGCACCCACCCCATATTCTCCGGACCAGCTATAGAACGAATAGCCAAATCGCCGGTTAAAGAAGTTGTTGTCACCGATACCCTCCCCATCAACAACGAGAAGAAGCTGGATAAAATCACCGTCCTGCCCATAGCTCCGCTCCTAGGCGAAGCCATACACCGCATTCACACCGGCCTCTCTATAGGCGCCCTGTTCGAGTAGAAAAATTATGCTTAAGTGGCTCGGTAGCCTTGTCGATTCCAACGAAAAAGAACTGAAGCGTATTGAGCCTATTGTGGCTCAGATAAATTCGCTAGAACCTGAATTCCAAAAACTCAGTGACGCTGAACTTCGCACCAAGACAGACGAATTCAAAGCCCTGCTGAAAAACGGCGAGACGCTGGATGACCTTCTGCCCGAAGCCTTCGCCGCCGTCAGAGAAGCCGCCAGGCGTATCATAGGCGAACGCCACTTCGATGCCCAGCTTATGGGAGGCATCGTCCTTCACCAGGGTAAAATCGCCGAGATGAAGACCGGCGAGGGCAAGACTTTAGTCGCTACCCTGCCTCTATATCTGAATGCCCTTACCGGCGAGGGCTGCCATCTTGTTACTGTCAACGACTATCTGGCACGGCGCGATGCCTACTGGATGGGCCCCATATACCATGCCCTCGGCTTAACCGTCGCCAGCATCTACCCACTGCAAAATCCGGATGAGCACCTGCCAGCCCGTCTCTATGACCCCGACTACACCGATGAAAAAGATATCCGCTGGCCCCACTTCCGACCCGTCAACCGCCAGCAGGCTTATAAAGCCGACATTACCTACGGCACCAACAACGAGTTCGGCTTCGACTACCTCAGGGACAACATGACTATAGACCTGTCCCAATACGTCCAGCGTCAGCTTAACTACGCCATAGTTGACGAGGTGGACAACATACTCATCGATGAAGCCCGCACCCCGCTTATAATCAGCGGCTCTGCTGAAGAAGCCACTGAAAAATACAACATCTTTGCCCGCCTGGTGCCCGGGCTTAAAAAAGACGAGGATTACACTGTCGAGGAAAAGGAACGCCAGACGTATCTCACCGAATCTGGCATGAACAAGATGGAAAAATGGCTGCGCCGGGATGGCTTGCTCAAAGCCCCCAGCCTCTATGACCCGGCTAACTACAGTTTGACTCAATATCTGGAAAATGCCCTGAAAGCCAAGGTGCTTTTCCAGAAAGACCGCGATTACATAGTTAAAGATGGGCAGGTCGTTATTGTCGATGAGTTCACCGGCCGTCTCATGTTCGGTCGCAGGTACTCAGAGGGGCTGCACCAGGCAATTGAAGCTAAAGAAAGGGTGAAAATTCAGCGGGAGAGCGTGACTCTAGCCACCATCACCTTCCAGAACTACTTCCGCCTTTATAAGAAGCTGGCTGGGATGACCGGCACCGCCGCCACCGAAGCCGAAGAATTCCACAAGATTTACAAGCTTGAAGTGGTCACCATCCCCACCAATAAAGATATGATTCGCATCGACAACCCGGACCAGATTTACAAGGACGAGGAGACTAAATTCAAAGCTGTAGCCAGAGAGATTGAGACTTCCCATCAGCAAGGTACGCCGGTGCTTATCGGCACTGTCTCCATCGAGAAATCCGAGAAATTAAGCGAACTCCTCAAGAGGAGAGGTGTACCCCACCAGGTGCTCAACGCCAAAAATCATGAAAAGGAAGCAGCCATCATAGCTCAGGCAGGACGCGTTGGTGGCGTCACTGTCGCCACCAACATGGCAGGGCGCGGTGTCGATATCATACTCGGCGGCAATCCTGCCGACCGAGACAGGAAAGAATGGCAGGAACAGCACGATAAAGTAATCGAGCTTGGCGGTTTGCATGTCATCGGCACCGAGCGCCATGAGGCCCGGCGCATTGACAACCAGCTGCGTGGCCGCTCCGGAAGACAGGGCGACCCCGGCAGTTCCCGCTTCTATGTCTCCTTGGAAGACGATGTCGTCCGCCGTTTCGGCGGCGACCGTGTCAAAGGCTTCATGGACTGGGCTGGCTTCGACGAAAACACGCCCATCGAGCATTCTATGGTCAGCAAATCCATAGAAAACGCCCAGGTCAAGGTCGAAGGCTATCACTTCGACGTCCGCAAACACCTGGTTGATTATGACGATGTAGTCAACAAGCACCGTGAGGTAATCTACGCCGAGCGAAGGAAAATCCTGGAAGGCGCTGACCTCAAGGCAAACATCCTGTCTATGGTTAGAGACGAGATCGAAAAACTGGTAGCCGCCAGTTGCAGCCGTGACCTTATAGAGCCGGACTACACCGGCTTAATCGAAGAGCTAGCTACAATATTACCCTTATCACCTCAGATAAATTCCCAGGCACTCTCCAAGATGAGTTCAAAAGAAATCACCGAGAAGCTGATCGAGTATGCCGAGCAACTGTACGAGCAGCGTGAAAAAGAGATAGGTACTGAAAATATGCGGCTAATGGAGAGACTGGTCATGCTGCGAGCCATCGACACCCTATGGAAAGACCATCTCACCGAGATGGACCATCTTCGCCAACAAGCCAGCCTTTACGCTATGCGGCAAATCGACCCCATAGTTGCCTACAAGAAAGAGGGCCACGCCCTATTCCAGAGCCTAACCGCCAGCATAGAACACGACGTCGTGTACACCATATACAAAGTCAGTCTCACCAAAAAAGAAGCTCCGGCTCAAAGGCAACCCCAGAGAGCCGCCGTCCCCGCCGGCAGAAAAGTCGGCCGCAACGAGCCCTGCCCCTGCGGCTCAGGCAAGAAATACAAACACTGCTGCGGCAGATAAAGAAAGATACCATGCAGGGGTTAAGCATGGAGGTATTCAGTCGAATGTAAAGCACAACCATACAACCTTAATGGTATTAAATTAATGAAAAACACCGTTATCGCTAAAGTTTTCCAGGATATGGCTGACCTGCTGGAGCTTAAGGGGGAGAACATATTTAAGATTCGAGCCTACCAGCGGGCAGCCCGCGCTATCGAGTACCTGCCCAAGGAAATAGAAATCATGCTTGAGGAAGGCGAAAACCTGCAAAGCATACCCGGCGTCGGCGAGGCAATAGCTAAAAAGACCATCGAGTTGATAAACACCGGCAAACTGAGTGCCTACGAGGAACTTAAAGCCGGGTTCCCTGAAGGCATAACCACCCTGCTGGAAATACCGGGCATCGGACCCAAGACGGCAAACAGGCTTTCCACTGAGCTGGGAATTAAATCAGTTGACGAGTTGGAGGAGGCTATTAAAGAGGGCCGCGTTGCCAATTTGTTCCGCCTCGGCGACAAGACAGCCGATAACATAATGCAGCAAATCCAGGCCCTGCGCCGCAAAGACCAGCGTATCCCCATAGGCGAAGCTCTGCCTGTGGTGGATGAGGTTTTCGATGCCCTGCGCCGGCTTCCAGGCGTGAAAAACCTGACCGCTGCCGGCAGCCTGCGCCGCTTCAGGGAGACGGTGGGCGATATAGACCTTATGGGTACCGCCGATAATCCTGAGGAGGTCATCAATGCCTTCGTTAACCTGCCCCAGGTAAGAGAGGTGCTGGCTAAAGGCCCCACCAAAGCCAGCGTCATACTGCCCGGCGGGCTTCAAGCTGATTTAAGAATGGTAGAGCATGACTCCTTCGGCTCCCTTCTCCAGTATTTCACCGGCAGCAAACAGCATAACATCGCCCTGAGAACAAGGGAACAGAAAAGAGGACTCAAGCTCAGCGAATACGGCATAACCGACACCAAAACCAATAAGCTGGAGAAATTCGCCACCGAAGAAGCTTTCTACCGCCGACTGGGGCTTGAATACATTCCGCCGGAAATCAGGGAGGACCAGGGCGAAATAGAACTGGCTGAGAAAGGCAAAGTGCCGACGCTTGTGGAACTTCCAGATATAAAAGGAGACATTCATGTTCACAGCAACTGGAGCGATGGGCGTGATACTATCGAAGCTATGGCTAAGGCAGCTAAAGCCCTCGGCTACCAGTACCTGGCAATTACCGACCATTCAGCCGGACGAGGTATCGCCCACGGGTTAAACGAGGAGCGGCTGCGGCAACAAATAAAAGAAATCAAGCGGCTCAACGGGCAGCTCAAGAGAATTCGTATCTTTACCGGCACAGAGGTGGACATCCGCGCCGACGGCAGCATAGACCTGCCCGAGAAGCTTTTAGCCGACCTGGACATCGTGGTTGCTGCCATCCATTCAGCCATGAATCAAAGCGAGGAGCAGATAACAAGGCGCACTCTGGGAGCAATAGAAAACCCGCACGTTGACATTATCGCTCACCCCACCTGCCGCCTTCTGGGCGAGCGAGAGCCGGTAGCCATTGATCTGGAAGCCGTCTTCCGAGCCGCAGCTAAATACAATAAGGCTCTGGAAATAAACGCCATGCCCAGCCGTCTCGATTTGAAAGACATACATATCTACCGAGCGCGAGAGCTAGGAGTGAAGCTAGTCATGGGCACAGACGCCCATAGCATCGCCCACCTGGGCTTTATGCGCTTCGGTATCGGCATAGCCCGCCGCGGTTGGTGCCAGCCCAAAGATATACTCAATACCAGGCCGCTAAAAGATATTCTAGCTTTCCTCAGGAGTTAAGGCGTGCTTGCAACTACCGAATATGGACAGGTAACCCAGATTAAGCTGTGCCGCTATCCTGATTTTATCCCTGGCACCTGTGTCTCCGCTTACCTGGTGGACAGCCTCTTGATAGACAGCGGACCGGCGTATACTGCCGAAGAACTGACCGAGTTCTTGAAAGACAAAGGCGTAAAAACTGTAGTCAACACTCACCACCACGAAGACCATGTCGCCGCCAACGCCTTGCTCAAAGAAAGATATGGCGTTGAGATTTTGGCTCACCACCTGGCGGCAAGCAAAATCAACCAGCCAGCCAAACTTTATCCCTATCAAGAGGAAATCTGGGGCTATCCTATCCCCAGCCAGGTTAAGGAAATCGGCGATAGCGTCACCACCCAACATTTTCGCTTTGAGGTAGTCCGCACCCCGGGTCACGACCGCGACCATATCTGCCTCTTTGAGCCAAAACACGGCTGGCTCTTCACCGGTGACTTGTTCTTTAGTACGCATCCCAACGCTGTCCGACCACAAGAAGACGTGCGGCAAATCATAGCCGACCTTAAAAAAGTTAGGGATTTAGCACCGCGATTCCTCTTTCCCGCCCCGGGAAAAGTAGTAACTGAACCCATGCCCGTGCTAGAACAGACAATCCACTACCTCGAAGACGTGGCGCAAAAGGTCATGGAGCTGCATGATAAAGGTCTATCTCCAGCCGAGATTGTGCAGCAGATTTTTGGAAACGAGTCTCCCTTAGCCGAGCTAACCCAGCAGCAATTTTCATCATTAAATTTAATCAAATCTTTTCTAAAAAAGGTCAGGCAAAATGTCACCTAAAGAAGACAAAAATGTCCCGACCACAACGGCTAAAGGCGACGCCAGAGCTATCGCACATCTCAAACAAGCTGTAGCTAACGGCAAACACTGGTACATAGCTTTGCTCGAGGCTATCAAGTTGTGGAAAAGCCCCGAGGAGGACTATCAGGGGCGTCACCTCCGCTATGTGATAGATGGTGAGGCTTTCGACTGGCTATTGCTAGCAGAGCGCCTAAGCGACGAAATAAGCGAGTCCATTCCGGAAAAAGAAAGAATCAACCTCCTTTTCTTCGACCTGCCACCACTGGAGTTAACCAGAGAGGAATTCAAAAAACTGATAGGCCCGGTTAAGTATCGGGCTTATCTCAATTATCTCTACGGCATCCTCGTTGAGGAAAACCTGATTTCCGCTGTGGTGGACGAGATTCGAAAAGAAAGATTTGCATCAGGCCTAAATAAGCATGAGGACATACTCGATAAAGCATACCGAAGAATTTACGGCGATGACCAGCAGACGTTGCTTGATAGCTTCAGGAAGGAAAAACGATATCCAAAACGCAAATCTATGACTTTGAGTGAACTGAAGGAATTCACCTACTGGCTATTCAAATATCGAATAAAGAAGTGTGACAAATCCCGAGTGGCCAGCGACACCAAAAAAGCTCTGATAAAAATGCAGCGCAACACATCACGCGTGAAGCGGAACGCATAACATAGTTTGAATAATTAAAGCCATTTTTTAATCCACTCAAGCATTTTTTCTGGTCTGTCTTGAAAATAACTATACGATTCAAAACGGTGAGTCGTATCTTCGATCCAGAAAAATCCTTTGGGATTATCGGGAGTATCTTCATAAAAACCCTGGATGTCGCTCAGCTCGGTCCAAGGGTCGTTTCTGGCCTGGACATACATGGTCGGCACTTTTAAATCCTTCGCATACTTCCTGGGAGACATTTCCTCCAAAGGATAGGCGCCTCGCCAGATAACAAACTTTTTAACCATAGGCAGCAGAATTTTTGCTCCGACAGGAGTAAGCAATTTCCCGGCATAGGTCCTTATAAAAACTTCCATGGAAATCGGCTGAACGGCGAAGAGACACTTGACGTTTTTAAACGCCTTCGGTTCCTTGCTCATGGCAATAATGGTTGAGTTGGCGCCCATACAGAAAGTTACAAAACTAACATTCATATTTTTTAGCTTATCTCTTCCCTTTATGTAATCCATTGTGGCCACGACGTCTTTATATTCTTCCAGTCCTACGCCGGCTATGCCTTTGTTCGGGTCGGGACCACTCTCACCATGATTGCGGAAATCAAACATCAAGACCCAGTATCCTTCTTTATGCAGATGCTTAGCCGTCTTTAGAAATTCTATTTCTTTATTGTAAAGTTTGGTTAAATTTTTATATTGGACGGTCGAGCCATATTTGGTCAGACCACCGACATGGGTCATTATCACTAACTTATTCAATGACCCGGAGATAAGCCAGCCTTTAATATTAACCCCATCGGATGTCTTGTACTCTATATCCTCAAAATCCATGCCGTAATGCTTGGGATTTTTAGGGACTGGCTGGCGGTTAAGAAGTATTATAGTGCCGGCAATGAAATAGCCGGCGAGCAAATAGATGAAAGCGATGACGAGGATTACAATTAATAATATTAATAGGCTCATTCAGATCTCCGAACCTTTGTTATTTCACCTAAGATACTTATGGCTATCTCCTCAGGGGTTTCGGCATTTATTTCCAGACCAATCGGAGCATGAATATCATCCACTTGCTGCTGAGACACTCCTTTTTTGCGTAGGCGCTCTTTGACCTCTTTTACCTTCTTTTTGCTGCCAATCATCCCGATATATTTCGCTGCAGTGCCAACAGCAAATTGCAAGCATTTCTCATCGCTTACATGACCCGGTGTGTAGATAACAATATAACTGTTATCGCCCACATTCAATTTAGAGAAAGCATTATCATACTCTTCCACTACCAGTGAATCAGCGTTAGGAAATCGGTCATTATTGTTGTACTCAGGACGCGGGTCTATGACCACTACCCGAAATCCCAGCATCTTAGCCATCGCTGCTGTGCTCTGGGACAGATGACCTGCGCCAAAGAGATACAGCGTTTCCGCAGGCAAGATCGGCTCAAGGAAGACATCCATTGTCCCACCACAAATCATCCATGCCTCCTCACCGCTGCCTGTAAGGTCGAAGTGCATCATTTGTGTCTCGCCTGATTTAATCACGGCGAGAGCTTTTTCCTGAACTGCTTGCTCCACGCTGCCCCCACCTATGCTGCCGACAACAGAGCCATCCCCCTTGATAATCATCTTTGCACCCGCTTTACGTGGCACAGAGCCTTTACTGAAGACAACAGTGGCTAATACCGCCCGTTCTCCCTTTACGGCTATGTTAGCCAATTCCTGATAAATCTCAAGCATCTAATACCCCCAAAATCTTAGTTATGTACCTTTTGTGTAATAACCTCTATTACCGGCTCTGACAATTGAGCTTGCCCCAGCACAACCCGCTCAATCTGAGGATGCCTCATCGCCAGAATCTTACCAGCCAGATCCCTTCCTTTCGATAAACCTTCGTCCAGGTCTACCTTATTGATGAAAGGAACAATTCTGGCCCGCTCAGGGCTTCCCTTAATTATACCTTGGTGGTGAGTTATAAGAAAAGCAATGTCATCTGATGAGATAACCTCGCCTAGCGGCAATCCGAGCAATTTGGAAACGATTTCAGGTCTGAAAACATCCTTCTCAGTTAGCCGGCAGCCTATGGCGTCGACCCCGACCACCGCTATTACCAAAGACGTATTAAAAGGGATTACCGGCTCGGTCGGATTCGGTGCCTTCAATGACCTGCGAGCTGCCCCATCCGCTTCTACTACAATGTAAGATACCTGGCTCAGGCCAGCTAATTTGGCCACAAACTCCGGACTGATTCCATTCAACTTCCCCGAGTTCGATCTCCCGCTAGCTAGAGTAATATGCTTATACTTGTCCACATTGTCGAGAAGCAACCTCATCAACTCATCCTCATCCGTTTCAATAAGAAGAAGTGGTGTCTCAGAAGATGACGGCTCAAGAATCTTGGTAGTGGTAGTGGTGACAACGCAACCATCGCTCAAAGCCAGTTCCCGAGCCAGGGCAAACATAATGGTTGTTTTTCCCCCACCACCAACCAGGCTTATTACTTCACCGCGCCCGATGTTTAAGGCTTCCTTAAGAGTCATAACTAAACATTAAACCGGATTAATATCGCCTCCAGAACTCCCCCAGCTATTGCTCTCATCCTGGCCCTGAGGCTATAGCAGATTTCTTTGCTTGCTACCGGGTCTATTTCGACCAGCTTGGTCCCTTCTTTTACTTGTATTCCACTTCTGAGCAGCGCTCTGATTATGCCACTAGTCGGCGCTTTAATCGCTTGCCCTCCTACCGAGGCAATCAACTCGCCTCCACTAACTTGCTCTCCCATTTCTCTTTCAGTCACAAACAGACCTTCCACGGTAGCATGCAACGCCCTCTCAGAAGTCAAACCGCCGATGGCAATAGGAACCCCCGTGTTTTCTTCTGCTTCCCCGGCAAAAATTACTTCGCCCAGCTTTTCAGTGTTGTTGGTCTCTACTACCAGATGGACATCTTTGCCTGCTCGAAAGCCAGGACCAAGACCAATTACCAAAGCAGCATCGGTGATTCTTGTACCAAGGTTTCTTTTAGCCATTATGGCGTCAACCAATACGTCAGGGTTGATGGTATCCTTAATTGTCGCCTCCGGGTCAACAATGATCGGTATCTTGTTATCCCCCCACACCCAGGGTATCTCACTGGCAGATTTGACCAGTTTGGCCACTACACCTTCAACTTCCTTCTCACCATCATATACGGCTTCAGAAAAAGACACCCCCCGACTAACTGCCTGGGGCTGAGGTGCCTCAGTCATACAAACCTTAAAATGGGCACGATATAACCTGTGGGCTACACAACTGGCTACCTCACCCCCGCCTTTAATTAAAACTGTCAACTCTGTTAGCTTCTTGTTCATCGTCGATTACGCATGTTCAGTAGCTTCACTCCCTGCACCTGCGGGAAAATAGCACCTTCACTGATGGACCTTAGCACCTTCTCCGGTTCAACCACCTTTACTCCACTGACAACATCCACCCCCCAGTCGAACAGGACCAGTGATAGAGGACTGGTAGGTCCCACCATAACAACAAAGCTACCTCTGGCTAAGTCCAGCAGCTTTTCTGCGGTGTGGTTTATCAGCGAAGTGCCGGTAATGGCAACGACATCAGCTTTAGGAATTATGTCTTCAGCAGCTTCGGCAGGCAAATCGCCAGCCTGTGGTCTTTGCTCCAGCACCCAAAGCTCCCCGGCTACTTTCCGCAATTTTGGGATCCAAGGGAAGTGACCTACTACAGCAACATGCTTACCCTCTCCTTTCTCTATTAAAACATCCAAGGCATTTTCAGCATCGCATTTGGTCTCATCAATATCAATTAGCGAGTTTATGGTCGCCATTCCAATAGATGCCTCCAGAAGATTGTCTGATTTAGCGTATTCGGCTAGCTTTAATGCTGACCTATTCCTCAAGTCCCCTACTCCTCTAACCATTGCATGATTCGGATGCTCTTCCCGAAAAGTGGACGCCAGCCCGCAATGCTTGCTTAGTACTGCAGTCCAGAAGACACAGGTATGCACTTCACGAACTACACTGTCTCCACTCAAGCTGGAAATCAAATCGTCAATAATACTCACCTCGTACTCCTAGCGCCCAAAATAGTGGAACACAAATTTGACGAATTCCGTATAAATCATCTGTATCTGCCTCAAAAAACAGTCAACGCTATATTACAGATGATATTGCGCTCTTGTCAAGTACTAACCAACGTAGGCCTGATAATCACCTGTGGTATCAAAATCAGCAACAATGCTTTCAGAATCAACCGCTACCTCGAGGACATCATCAGTATGGTCTTCGATTATTTGCTTCCCTCCTACGTCACCACTTAGCTCTAGCAGTTGCTCTTTATATTTGATAGCAAAGATAATAGGGTGCCCTTTCCTGCCCCGGTATGTTGGGACGGAAATACCTTTATCATGGTCATAGAACTCCTTTATCAATCCGTTGATGGTCTGGCTATCCACCAGCGGTTGGTCACCCAGAGCAAGCATGACCCCTTGAGCTCCGCTGTGAACCGATTTCAGTCCGGCTATTATGGATGTGCTCATTCCCTGTTCATAATCCGGATTTATCACCAGCTTAACCGGCTTGGCAGCTATGGCCTTTGTCACATCTTCGGCCATATATCCCACCACCACAATAACCTCGTCTAGTACCGAACCCAGGAGATTATCAACGGCTTGCTCTACAATGGTGCTCTTTCCGAAGGGCATTAGTTGCTTCAGCTCACCCATGCGCTTTGACTGACCGGCAGCCAGGAGTATCGCTGATATCATTGTAAATACCCACTCTCAAATCCCAAGACTTCAAATCCATTCTAAATCGGTTTTTGTTAGCTCGCCACCGGCATCGCCAGTATTTGGAGTACCGGCTGGCTCAATTAGTAACACTTTGCATTCTTCTTTAGCATATGGTTTATGCTCAACTCCCTTTGGAATAACAACCATATCACCTGCTTTTAAATACAAGGACTTATCTCTTAGATCAATCTGAAAATTACCGTCAATCACAATAAATGTTTCGTCTGTTTCGGGATGCTTGTGCCAGACAAAATCGCCAAAGGACCTGGTCAATTTGAAGTGATAGTTATTCATTTGGGCAATAATCTTAGGTGAAAACCGTTCGCTGAATTTAGAAAATTTCTCTTCAAAATTAACTACTTCAATCTCCATTGTTTACCCCCACTTTGATTTCTGGCCAGTGAAATCTGTTTGGGATTTGGAATCTGGAGCTTGAGATTTACGCTAGTTCAGCTGTGCCAGCTCCTGCCTCAACCTCGCTAGCTTGTCTTTGAAACCTTGAAGCTTGCCCCGCTCCTTGTCCACAACCGCTGCCGGCGCTTTGGCCACAAAAGCTGTATCTTTCAACCTTTGCTCCAGGCGGTCGATCTCCCTCTCAATCGTACTGATTTCACCTTCCAAACGTTGCCTCTCAGCAGCCAGGTCAACCATGCCTGCCCAAGGTAAAACCACCTCGGCTTCCTTCAAAACCAGAACCAGAGCTTTCTCGTCCTTCGCTCGCCGCTGGTTGCGCCCTAAGATAGCCAGCGGCCGGGCTTTGGCCAAGACCTCTATAGCCTCAGATTTCGAAGCTATAGCCGCCTGAAACTCATCGGTATAGACACGGGCCTCAATCCATTTGCTTGCAGCCACCTTATGTTCAGCCCGCGCATTGCGTATGGAGCGAACAATTTCTATAACTGACTCCATCACCTGCTCAGTCTTAGTATCGATAAACTTTTTATCGGTAACAGGGTACGGTGCAATGATGATGGAATCTGAACCAAGGCTACCTTCGGGCAAACGCTGTTTCAAATCCTGCCATAGTTCCTCGGTGATAAACGGCATAAAGGGATGCAGAAGGCGGAGCGTCGCCTCCAAGACAAAAGCCAGTACAGGTAAAGGTGAAAAATCTGAATGGGACAGGCGAATTTTGGCCATTTCAATGTACCAATCGCAAAACTCACCCCAGAAAAAGTCATGGATTTGCCTCTCAGCCTCACCAAACTGGAAATTAGACATCAACTCATCCACACTTAAAACAAGGTGATTAAGCCGGCTCAGAATCCAGCGGTCTTCAGTAGACTCTACACGCTTTGCCTCTAAATGCACCAACACACCACTTTCTATCGGCTTTGCCTCAAGGCTTTGAAAGATAAACCTGGCAGCATTCCACATCTTGTTAGCAAAATTACGCCCGGCCTCCAATCGGTGTGGTCCAAGATTGATATCATTTCCCGGAGAGGTGCCGGTAGTTACGGCAAAACGGAGGGCATCAGTGCCATATTCCTCTATGGCGTCGGTAGGATTCATGACATTCCCCCGCATCTTGCTCATCTTCTCGCCCTTTTCGTCACGAATCAGCCCATGGAGGTATACGGTATGGAAGGGAATATCACCTGTATCTTCCAAGCCCATCATAATCATACGGGCAACCCAAAAAAATAATATATCATACCCCGTTTCCATAACCGATGTGGGGTAGAAATACCTCAAGTCCTCTGTATCCTCTGGCCAGCCCAAAGTCGAATGTGTCCAAAGTGCCGAGCTAAACCACGTATCCAGCACGTCAGGGTCCTGAACGATATCCTTGAAGCTGCAATGACTGCATGCCGAAGGCTCATCAATAGCCACCGTCAGTTCACCGCATTTCCGGCAATACCACACCGGAATTCGATGTCCCCACCATAACTGCCGGCTGATACACCAGTCACGTATATTCTCCATCCAGTTGAGGTAAACTTTGGTAAAGCGCTCCGGGACTATAGCAATCCGTCCATCGGTGACAGCCTTGGTTGCTGCCTCAGCTAGCGGTGCTACCTTTACAAACCACTGTTTACTAACCTCAGGTTCCACCATCGTTTGACAACGACCACAGTGGCCGACTGAATGATGGTGTTGCTCAATCTTCTCCAGCAATCCGGCTTTCTCAAAGTCCGCTAATACCTTCTGCCGGCAGACAAAGCGGTCAAGCCCGGCATAAGGGCCAGCCTGCTCGTTCATGGTGGCATCGGGATTCAATATCCTTATTATCGGCAAATGCTGCCGCTCCGACATTTCGAAGTCCACCGGGTCATGGCCCGGGGTAATCTTGACGGCACCGGTGCCGAATGACGGGTCGACGGCGCTGTCAGCGATAACAGGAATCACCCTGCCTATAATCGGTAGAACAACTTTTTCGCCCACCAGAGTCTTGAAACGCTTGTCATCGGGATTCACTGCTACTGCAGTATCACCGAGATAGGTCTCGGGACGAGTAGTCGCCACGGTGACATAGCCGTCAACATCAGCCAACGGATAGCGAAGATAATAGAGATTGCCGGTTATGTCTTTATGCTGGACTTCCAAATCAGAAAGTGCCGTCTGACAGCGGGGACACCAGTTTATAATCCGCTCTCCTCGATAAATCAGCCCTTTATCATACAGACGGACAAAGGCCGTCCGTACCGCCCGGCTGGGCCCCTCATCAAGGGTAAACCGCTCCCTGGTCCAATCACAGGAAGCCCCCAACCTCTGATGCTGATATGTAATCGACTGCCGTGACTTCTTCACCCATTCCCAGACGCGCTCAATGAACTTTTCTCTACCCAGCTTGTGCCGGTCAAGCCCCTCACCCGCCAGCTTCTGCTCTACTATCACCTGGGTAGCAATGCCAGCGTGGTCGACTCCGGGCAGCCACAGGGCCGACTCACCCTTCATCCGGTGCCACCGAATCATTATGTCTTCCAGCGCAACCACCAGTGCATGCCCCAGGTGGAGCTCGCCGGTGACATTGGGCGGCGGCATGATGATGACGAAAGGCTTCTTTCTGCGGTCTATTTTGGGAGTAAAGTAGCCATGCTCCATCCAGAAGCGATACCACTTCTTCTCGACTTCAGCCGGCTCATAAGCCTTTGCAATTTCAGACATATCAAATAACCACAGCTATAAAGTAATGCGACCCCTCAGGGTCGCCCACCACACTACCTCCAAAACCACAAACTATACAACTATTTCTTGCCCAAAAACTGGGCTACCCTATCCAGAATTCTATCCGCTACTTCCCTCTTGGACAAAAGAGGTAATTCCTCAATTTTGCCTTTACGGCCGATTATCACTACCTGATTAGTATCTGCACCGATGCCGCTAACCTTAGACATAATGTCGTTGGCAATGATAAGGTCAAGCCGCTTATCCTGGAGCTTCTTCCTGGCGTTGGACACTAAATCTTCACTTTCGGCTGCAAAACCAACACGCAGGAACTTTCCTTTCACCTCTCCAAGAATATCGGGTGTCCTCTCCAATTCCAGCGTCAAGCTGGAAGCTCGCTCCCGCTTAATCTTGTTCTTAGAGCTCTTCTTGGGACGGTAATCGGCCACTGCTGCTGCCATAATTAAAGCATCAGCTTTAGTCACAGCCTTCTTTACCGCCTCATACATCTCCTGAGCCGTGCCGACATTCACTATATCCATGCCGATTGGTTTGGGGAGAAAAGCCGGTGCACTAACCAGCGTTACCTGAGCGCCGCGGTCTCTGGCGGCTTCAGCCAGCGCATAACCCATCTTTCCCGATGAGCGATTAGTCAAACACCGAACCGGGTCAACCGGCTCCTGAGTACCGCCGGCAGTTACTACAATCCGCTTGCCAGCCAGGTCACCGCTTCTGCCTAACACCTGATAAATAGTCCCTAGAACCTCATTTACATCGACCAGGCGCCCCAGTCCTACCCTGCCTGAGGCGAGCCGACCATAAGCAGGATCGATTACAGTGAAACCACGAGCCTTCAGCTTAGTCAGATTATCCTGAGTCACCGGGTTCTCATACATAGCCGCATGCATTGCCGGAGCTAAGACAACTGGTGCCTTTGTCGCCAGCACAATACAACAGAGCATATCATCGGCAATACCGGCAGCTATCTTGGCAATAATGTTCGCTGTAGCCGGAGCTATAACCACCACATCAGCAGCCTCGGCCAAAGCTACGTGCTCCACACTGTATTCAGAGGCTAATTCAAACATACTAGTGACCACAGGCCTACCAGTAATGTTACGGAAAGTTAACGGTGTTATAAACTCGATAGCTGCCTCAGTCATAATAACCTCAACTTTAGCCCCCACCTGAGTCAGCTGGCTGGCCAATTCAGCAGCCTTATAAGCAGCGATGCTGCCGGTTACCCCCAATACTACGGTCTTATCCTTCATATCCATATACTAATCCTTGACCTTATTCATTTCATAAATCAGGCGCAAGCCTATGAGGGTCAAGTCAGGATTGACCACCTCTATTACCGGTGTTTCCCGAGCTAGAAGCTCAGCATAGCCTCCGGTAGCCACCACCTTCGCTTTACCCCCCATCTCTTGTTGAATCCGTGTCACTATGCCTTCAATTAACCCGGCATAACCAAAGACTATCCCTGACTGCATAGCCGCCACGGTATTCCTGCCCACAGCCCGTTTAGGATGAGCCAATTCCACCCGAGGCAGTGCCGCAGTCCGGGTGAACAGAGCCTCAGTGGCAATAGCAATACCCGGTGCAATAGCTCCACCCAAATAATCCCCATCTTCAGAAACAGCATCAAAAGTAGTGGCAGTGCCTAGGTCAATAACAATCACCGAACCGCCGTACATCTGGTGAGCCGCCACCGCATTCACTACCCTGTCAGCGCCAACTTCCCTAGGGTTATCAAGGCAAATTTTTACCCCCGTCTTAACCCCAGACTCCACAACCAAAGGTGAAACTTTTAGATATCGGCGGCAGACTTCTTCAAAAACACCTACCAATGTAGGAACAACGCTACATAGTATTGCACCGGTGATCTTGGAAACATCGATATTATGGCGGTCAAAAAGATTAAGCAGCAGGCTGGCATATTCATCGGGCATACGATGAACTCCAGTGGCTACTTTCCACGTGCCTTTCAACTTGGTACCATCAAAAACACCTATATTAATGTTAGTATTGCCAATATCAACAGTTAATAGCATTAAACTCACCAAACTTCAAGATGTCTCTACTTGTTTAAGTCTCATAATTACCTTAGGCAAAACCGGCAAAAGATCACTAGCCAACATACCTGCATCTCCCATCTTTCGTCTCACTACCTCACCAGCCTCACTATGAAGATAGACGCCACAAGCCGCAGCATCGAAAAGAGATAAGCCTTGCGCCGCCAATCCGGCAATTGTACCGGTAAGAACATCACCAGTGCCTGCCGAGGCTAATCCCGGATTAGCTACCTGGCTGATTCGAGCCCGACCATCAGACGCTGCCACAACAGTGTATGCCCCCTTAAGCACCACTACCTTTCGCCACTTCATAGCTGCCTTCCGAGTAATCTCCAAACGCTGTTTTTGCACCTCCTCTACCGAAACTCCAACAAGCCTGGCCATCTCACCAGGATGTGGCGTAAGTATAGCATCCTGATTTAGCTTCTGCCACCAATTTGGCAGCTGAGCCAAAGTATTAAGCACATCAGCATCAAGAACCAGGGATAAAGAGGAACCTCGTGTTAAACCAAAGAGAGCAGACTTGATAAATTCTACAACCTGCGTTTTTTGACCCAATCCACACCCCATAAGCAAAACTTCGTAGCCGGGCAACAACTCTTTTAGAACAGACGTTGCCTTAGAAGCGATTATCCCGGCTTCGCTCTCCGGGAGTGGGGCATAAGTTACTTCAGTCAGCTTCGCCGCTAAGATCGGTTGAAGGCTTGAAGCAGTAGATAGGGTTACCAAGCCAGCTCCCACCCTAGCCGCCCCCATGCAAGCAAGATAAGCAGCTCCGATATAGTTAATCGAGCCAGCAACTACCAGCACTTTGCCAAAGCTCCCCTTATTGGCACCAAGAGGACGTTCAGGCAGCACTGATTTAGCCCAATCTCCAGTGATTAGCTCGGTCGGGATATTTTCAGCCAGGTCTGGCGGTATGCCGATATCGGCTACAATGACCTTACCGGCTCTTCCGGCACCTGGAAAGCTAAATAAGCCAGGCTTGGGATAACCCAGAGTAACAGTGGCATCGGCATAGATACAACTCGGGTCAACATCTCCGGTATCGGAATCAAGTCCTGAAGGCATATCTACGGCAATAACCAGGAGGTTGGAATTTGCTTGCTTAGACTTTATCACTCTGGTCAGCACTTTCTTAAACACACCATCAACAGCTCTACTTCTACCCGTACCGAAGACAGCATCAATCACTACTTCGGAGGAACCTAAGAGGCTGTCCAATCTAGCGAAATTCTTATCCTGGTCAGCTTGGATAGTGATTATATCGTGCTCTTGAGCTAGCGCCAGGTTCTTGTCACCGGCTAGGCGCTGGCTACACAAATAAAGACTAACCTCAGCCCCCCAATCATCAAGGTAACGTCCTGTCACCAGTCCATCACCACCATTATTACCCGGACCAACTATGACCAGGACATGCTTGCCTATTACGCCACCAATAAGCTTCTTCGTCTCCTCGGCTACAGCCCGCCCGGCGTTCTCCATCAATACTTCAGTGGTTAAACCGATACCCGCAGCACTGCGGTCAATCTCTCGCATTTGCTCCGCAGTAACAACTTTCATAATTTCAAACCACCTCCCTACATTTTACTTTTGCGCCGTGAACGTCTCCAACTCTCGGCTCATTGCTTGCCAATGTGTTCCCCGCCAGTAGATACGATGACAGGACGGACATTCCATATACAAATTCTGAGTCTTAAAGACATGAGACGGGACTAAATCACGCACCTCGTTTTTATTCCTCTCCACCAGGCTTTGATTGCACTCGAGGCAGATAGAGAATGGCCTAAACTGGTAATCTAAACCTAAAGTTTCAGCAATTTGCCGCAATTGAGCCTTTGGTTCATCATCTTTGATTAGGATAGCCTTAAGTCTGCCACTGGTCACCAGCCGCCGTCTCATAATTTGCGTATCCTTAGTCAAAATCACCCTATTTTGCGCCAAGGCAACTTTGACCATCTTGCCATCATCTTCCTCATTGAAAAGCAGGGCATCGTATCCCATTATCCTCAACCACTTCGCCAGCTTGCCAACATTATTGTCAACGATAAATTTAATCTCCACTTATTCAACCCAGTTGCTAAATCACCTTAAGAGGATTGAAATCAATGCCATAGTCATAGGCATCAATACCTTCTTTTCGCTTCAAATAACCTACAACGACATAAGTTAAAGGTGTAGCTATTACTTCGTAGACAGACTTCACCAGCCAATGGCTTAAGATCATAATGCCCAGCACAGAAAGTGGCAACACACCTAAAAAGGCTATGGTCAGAAACACCACGGTATCGATACCCTGCCCCATCAGAGTAGAACCGATAGTTCTAGTCCACAGCCACCGCCCCTTGGTCAGCATCTTCATCCTGGCCAAGACGAAGGAATTGGTAAATTCCCCAACCAGGTAAGCCAAAAAGGAGGCTACTAAAAAACGAGGGGTATTACCTAAAATGCGCTCATAAGCTGTTTGCGCCTCGAACACCGAAGCCGAAGGTAATTTCCCGCTGACCCAGATAGCCAACACCACAACTAAATTACATAAAAAGCCCAGCCAGATTACACGCCGTGCCTGCTGATAGCCATAAACCTCGGTGAGAATATCACCGATGATATAGCTAAGAGGGAAAATTATTATCGCCGCCGGTAGGATTATGCCGCCGATGCTTATCTGCTTAACAACTATAATGTTGGCCGTGATGAGACAGGTGATAAAAAGAGCAACTACTACTACAAATCTATGAGAAACTGTCATGGCGAAAGCCTTTGCACCCAAGCCAACCCTAAATCCAATGTCTGCGGCGGAAAAACCAGAGCATACCTGCAATAATGCCAACCATAATCAAAAGTAATATCAAAAAAGTCAAAAAACTGACCCCTGGCGAACCCGATATCCCACCGGGCAAATGCACGTTCATGCCATAAATACTGGCAAGTAACATAGGTGGCGTCATAATCGCCATAACAATGGTCAACACCCGCATTACCTCTTGGATTCGATGTGAGGTCAGCCAGTTACTCGTATCAGCTAATCCATCGACCACTTCTTTGCAGTCTTCCAGGCCATCCCAAATCTTACGTACATGGTCGGCAATATCGCCAAAATATATGTCCTGGTCTTCTTTCAAAAAAGGATATTCTTCCTTCTCCAACATCTCAACTACGCTGACTTGAGGGTGAATAACGCGACGGAAAGAAATAAGGTCCCGTCGAATCATCATGATTTCATTCACCGTTTCTGGAACCGGCCTGGCAAAAATAAGGTCTTCCAATTTTTCGGCGTTGTCTACCACTTTATCTAAAATCGGGAAACAATAATTAACTAATCTATCCAATATATGATAAAGGAGAAAGCCCGAACTGCGACTCATATAGGCGGTGCATATTCCCTCATCAACATGGCACTCATTAAAAAATTTAGCCAAAGGCTTCAAATCACCCGACTTATGAACGGTAACCACATAAGTCTCGCCGATGAATATATCCACCTCACTAGGCGTGGTCACACGATTCTCCTTATTGTACACAGGAAAATGAAGCACGATGAAAAGGTGGTCTGGATACTTATCAATTTTGGGACGTTGGACGCGGCTCAAAACGTCGTCTAGATTGAGTATATGAAAGTTGAAGTTCTGAGCTAAATAATCCACATCTTGCTTGGTCGGCTTTTCAATATAAATCCAGGTTAACTTGCCACAAGTAATTGAATTCATATTAGAAGTCCGCTCTTCATTTATCAACGGCATTGACATGTCGACACCTAAATTCAAGAATTTCATCCTATTTTACCACAATTCGAGGTCAACGGAGAGAAATGAACTGAAAATGATTATGCCCTCAGTATACACTCGAACTTGCTTTGCAAAGAGCAAAAGGTTATATTCTTACTAATAGCCATGAGTAAGCTAGAAATTGGCAAAATCAGAGGATTGCAGCAGATTTCGACATCTGAAGGAATCTTCATAATCTGCGCCATGGACCATAGAGGCTCCCTCAAGACTATGATCGAAAAGGAGCAGCTTGATGATTATGTTGATTATCAGGAAATTGTTGAACACAAGCTGGAATTATGTGCTGCTTTAGCCCCCCATGCCAGCGCCGTTTTGCTGGACCCGAATTTCGGTGCCGCCCAGTGTATCTCTAGCGGAGTCCTACCCGGACACATTGGCTTATTGGTCAGCATCGAAGCTACTGGCTACGAAAACACTACACTAGGACGAATAACCACCTTACTCAATGGCTGGAGCATAGAAAAAATCAAACGCATGGGTGCCTCAGCAGCCAAGCTTCTGGTCTATTACCGACCAGATTTGACTGAAGTTGCCAACGCCCAATTAAATACAATACAGACAGTGGCAGAGGAATGCATAAAACATGATGTGCCTTTCCTTGTTGAACCGAAAACATACCCAACTAAAGGAGAGGATACCGGAACACCTGAATTCGCTGCTCGTAAACCAGGCTTGGTCATTGAAACTGCCCGCCAGATTTCGTCTTTACCAATTGATGTACTCAAAGCAGAGTTTCCCGCCAACCTGAAATATGAAACAAGCAGAGCAAAACTTCTACAGTTCTGCCGACAGTTAGACGAGGCTTCCCAAGTTCCCTGGGTTATCTTGAGCGCAGGCGTGGATTATGAAACATTTCGAAGGGAAGTGGAAATCGCTTGCCAGGCAGGCGCTTCCGGATTCCTTGGCGGGCGCGCCATCTGGCAAGAAGCCATACATTTTACAAACAAAAAGGAACGAGTAAAATTCTTATCAACAACTGCCGCTGACAGGCTAAAGGAGCTAGCTGAGATAGCTACAAAATATGCGTCTCCCTGGTACCGCAAACTCAACATTGATGCCCATGAATTAGCTGCGGTTCCAGAGAACTGGTATATGAAGTACTGAAAGGTAGAATGTCTTTCGATATCACATATAATCCATACCGCAGGACGAAAATAGTCTGCACTATCGGGCCGAATACCAGCTCAGCCTCGATGATAAAAAGGTTGCTTCAAGCCGGTATGGATGTAGCGAGAATCAATTTCTCTCACGGCACTCGTAAGGAACACACGAGCTACATAAAAACTCTTCGACAGGCAGCTAAGCAAGCCGGTGTACCACTAGCTATAATGCAAGACTTGCCTGGGCCCAAAAATAGAACCGGCAAATTGAAGAAAGGCAGCATTGAACTTAAAGAAAACGCCGATATCATCCTTACCACCAAAGAAATTCTAGGAGATGAACACAGGGTATCCATAGACTTGCCCTACCTGCCAAGCATCGTCAAGCCCGGCGATACGATATTCCTCAATGATGGCGCCATAGAGTTGAAAGTATCAGCCATAAACAAAACTGAAGTCAGCTGCCAGGTAGTAACTGGTGGTAAGCTTGGCGAGGACAATGGTATAAATATCCCAGGCATAAACTGGGACACCCCTGTAACCAACGAAGAAGATCGGGACCACCTTTTGTTCGGCCTGAAACATGATGTAGATTTCATAGCTTTATCTTTTGTTAGAGAAGCCGATGACGTTATCAAGGTTAAAAACTTTCTCCGAAAAAGGAAAAAGACTACAGCGCTTATTGCAAAAATTGAGAGGAGCGAAGCTCTG